>OCTX012067467.1_pt1 | contig 14470 bp, 9 predicted proteins | sample 1539691 | NCBI WGS metagenome assembly OCTX01 (sample SAMN02144231, study PRJEB22623) | gut metagenome | biome: sheep rumen | host: Ovis aries | place: New Zealand | reverse complement strand
CCCTTACGCCCTCGTGGGCCGCAAGCTCATGGCGCAGGTGGACAGCACCATCGAGGCCGACGCCACCAAACGCAGCCAGCGCAACCAATACATCAAGCAGGTCGAAAAGGAGCTGCTGGGCCTGTTCACCGACGACATCAAGCACATGACCACGTCCCAGGGCATTCTGCTGATGCGCCTGGTGGACCGCGAATGCGGGATGAGCGCATTCGAAATCATAAAGGAATACGAAAGCGGATTCGCCGCCAACTTCTGGCAGATTATCGCCAAGCTGTTCTCACAGGACCTCAAGACGCGCTACGACCCCAAGGGCAAGGACGCCAAAATAGAGGAACTCGTAAAGGTCTGGGACGAAGGCAACTGGGACCGTTTCTACTATTCGGTCTTCTGGGAAGCTCCGAAGAAAACCGTCATCAAGACCGACCGCCTCAAGAGCGAGGTCAAAAAGGATAACAAGAAAAAGAAGAACTAGCCGTATCGAACACGGCATAGGGTGTTCCGCCGTCGATCCAGTCCTTGAGCACGATGAGACGCCCGCCGGCCGGAAGGCTCATATCGACGCTGCAGTGGAAATGCCCGAAGATGCAGAAATCGGCGTCCCGGGCTGATGCGAAACGGTACAGAGGCTCAGCCTCCCCCTTGAACACATACGGCTCATGCTTGCCACGGTTGCTCCGAGACCAACCGAGCGCGAGCCTGTAGGCAATCCACGGATGGAGCGTACTGAACAGCGCCTGCGCCACCCGCGAATGGAACACCTTGAGCATCAGGCCGTAACCGAAGCTGCTCCCACCCAGGCGGTCACCGTGGCCGAGGCAGAATTTCTTGCCGCCAAGGCACACCGAAACAGGCTGCTCGAGACGGTGGATTCCGAGACTTTCAAAGAAAGAATATGTCCAGATGTCGTGGTTGCCGGGGATGAAAAACACCTCGACCCCTGAATCCTTCAGCGAAATGAGTTCCGCAACGACACGGGCGCCTTCGCGGGGCACCACGTCACGGTACTCATACCAGAAGTCCCAGATGTCGCCCAGCAGATACAGGGCCTGCATACGTTCACGTGGCAGGCCGCGGAGGAAATCCAGAAAACGACGTTCCCGCTCCGCCGGGTCCGCACTCTGCAAGCCAAGGTGAACGTCGGCGACAAAATACACAAGGGAACGCATAACAGGCTCTACGACAAGAAGATAACCAGCAGCCCCACGAGCGCGCAGTACAGGCCGAACCACTTGAGCTGGGCTCTGCGGACGAGGGCAATCATGACCTTGCAGGCGAAGAGGCCGGACAGGAATGCAGCCGCAAAGCCGATAAGCAGAGGCAGTACGCCGACTGCAGATGAGGCGAAGTCGCCGCCGACCACGTCGAGGAACATTTCTCCGAGAATGGGCACCAGCACCATGAGGAAGGAGAACTGAGCCATGTTTTCGCGACGCACTCCGCTGATGAGTCCCGTACTGATGGTCGTACCGCTGCGCGAAAGGCCCGGAATTACGGCCAGGGCCTGGCCGATGCCGACAACCAGCGCCTGCCAGAAGCTTATTCCGTTACGCACAGCCGGGGCGCCGCCCTCACCGCTCCCCTTCTGACGGGCGGTGATTATGTCGGACAGGGTAAGGAGCACTGCCGTAACGAGCAGGGCGATGCCGACCACGAGGAGGGAGCCGAAAGCGGCCTCCACCCAGTCCTTGAAGAAAACGCCCACGATGAGTACCGGAATCATTGATACACAAATCTTTGCGATGTAATCGGTCTCGTCGTTCCAGCGGAACTTGAACAGACCGCAGAGCAGCTTCCATATCTGCTTGCGGAAGACCACGATGGTGGACAGCACCGTCGCCGCGTGAACCGTGACTTCGAAAATCAAATCTCCGGCGGGCTCAACCCCGAGAAGGGCGCGGCCGATAGCAAGATGACCGCTGCTGCTGACCGGAAGGAATTCGGTAAGTCCCTGGACTATACCGAGAATGAGTGCCTGTAACCAATCCATTCCTTACTCCTTGTCTTCGAATTTGCCCATTATGGCGACGACCTCCAGCACAATCCCCGCTATAATCACCAGCGGGGCGGCCACCAGGCGGCGGAAGTCGAACATTGCGTAATTGAACACGTTGGGGTCGGGCGAGAAACCGCCCATCATAAGAATGTAGCCGGCCACCATGACCAGCAGGCCGGCAAGAAGCAGGCGCAAGCCCTTGCGGGTGATTGCCATTTTACTCATATCAATAATATAACTCGTCTTTGTTGAGAGTGATGAGCCGCCCGACCACGAGCCAGGTGCTCACCACGCAGATAAGTACGCCCGCAGCGACCACGACCCCGGCCACTATCGCCAGGGACACGACCTGAAGGGACGCGAACAACTGGGGGAACTCACTGCGCAACAGCAGCAGCACGCCGGCAAGGACCAGCAGGGCCAGGAACGAGGATGCCAGCCCCTGCAGCACCGCGCCCCGCACGAACGGAGCCCGGATGAAGCCCTTCGTGGCGCCCACCAGCTGCATGGTGTGTATAGTGAAGCGACGGGAGAATACGCTCAGGCGTACCGTATTGTTAATCAGCACGAAAGAAATGAAAAGCAACAGCAGGATAAACACTCCGAGCAGAAGTGAAATCTTGGCAAGGTTGTCGTTGAGGGCCTCGACGAGCGACTGCTGCCACTCCACCTCGTCCACCACCGGCGAGGCCGACAGGGCGCGCCTCACGAGGGCGATGCTGTCGGGCGCCACGTAGTCGGCGCGAAGGGTCACATCGAGCGACATCGGGACCGGAGTGGTCTCGAACACGGAAAGGAAATCCCCTCCCAGCATCTGTTCGAGTTCCCTGGTGCCTTCCTCGCGGGACACGAGGTGAGTATCCTTGATGTACGGCAGGGTGTTCACCGACTTCTGGTACTCGAGGGCTTCGCTGTCCGTGGCGTCCGTCTTGAGGATGACGGACAGCTGCATGTTCTCCTTGAAATAATCGGAAACGGCCCGCGCATTGACGACAAGGAGAGTCGCCACGCCTACGAGGAGCAGCACCATGCTGATGCTTATTATGCTCGACGCATATGCATTCCTGAGCCGGCGGCGGATGATTTTGCTGTCTTCTTTCCTTGACATAAGTTCCCAAATTGACTTCAAAGGTAGTCAAATATCATCAATTATTAAAAAAAATTTCTTACCTTTGTGCATAATGGCAGAAAATGTAAAAAGAGTACTGTTCGTGAATTCCGAGATGTGTCCCTACCTCCCGGAATCTCCTATCGCAAACATCGCGAGGCAGTTACCGCAGGGCATCCAGGAGCGCAAAAAGGAAATACGTTCCTTCATGCCGCGTTACGGATTCATCAACGAGCGCAAGAACCAGCTCCACGAGGTCATCCGCCTGTCCGGCATGAACATCATCATCGCGGACGTGGACCATCCCCTCGTCATCAAGGTAGCTTCCATCTCCGCCGCCCGCATACAAGTTTACTTCATTGACAACGAGGATTACTTCCGCCGCAAGTTCAAGTTCGAGGACGCCGAGGGAGGCTTCTTCGCCGACAACGACGAACGCGCCATCTTCTTCGCGCGCGGCGTCCTGGAGACCACCAAGAAACTCCGCTGGGCTCCCGACGTGATTCACTGCCACGGGTGGATTTCGCACCTGGTACCGGCATACCTCAAGAAAGCCTACAAGGACGACCCCATCTTCTCCGGCAGCAAAATCGTCCTCTCGCTGTACGACGACACTCCCCAGGCCCCGTTCCACCCCGACTTCGCAGCCAAGGCCGCATTCGGAGGGCTCACCAAGGACGACCTGCAGTATCTCGGCAAGGAGGCAAGCGGCATCAATCTTGCAAAGACTGCCATCCAGTACGCCGACGGCATCATACTCGGTTCCCCCGAGGTGAAGGGAGAAATCCTCCGCAGCGCCCGCGCCCGCAAGCTTCCGATGCTCCAATACGACGGGGAAGCGCTGGAAAACGGCACCTACGTCGATGCGTACAACGCATTTTACGATACGGTTTAAGATGAAATCACCCATTCCCGCAATAGCTGCCGCCCTGCTGTGCTGCATGTCCTGCGTAGACATTAACACCGAGCTCGGCGGCAACCTCATACCGGACAACCAGAAATACACCGTCTACCCCAGGGAAACCCTGTTCCCCTCCGGGTCCATTTCGACAAAGCTCACCGACTCCCTGTCGGGATACTCCCAGACCCGCATCACGATCGGCGCCCTGCGCGACACGGAGTTCGGTCTCACGCGCCGCAGCTGCGCCCTCACGCTCGTTCCCGCGGAAGACTCTCTCGACTTCGGCAATCCCGCAGCCGCCAGGATTCTCCGCTTCCGCTTCGAGGCCGCGCTCGACAGCGTGTCCGTCGCTTCCACCGACCAGATCCCCATCATCCAGCAGGTGCGGGTGCATTCGCTGCTCAGCCCCATATCCCCGGGGCACGACTTCGACTGCCTCGGCAACTCGATACCGGTGGACTACTCCAAATCCATCGCCAAGGGCACTCCTACCGTGAACGGCGCCGACTCGCTGAGCTTCGATTTCACCGATGAATATGCGGCCCGCTTCCTCACTCTCACCAAGGAAGACCTCATCGACTTCGACGCATACTCCAAGAAGATTCCCGGAATCCACATATCCGTCGACAATCCCGCCGGCATAGGAGGCCGCATCAACATATTCGACCTCCAGGTAGGATACGACGCTTCCGAGAAATACGTCACCGGCAATTACGCACGCATGCGCATGCTGTGCGACTACGACTACGACGGCGTCCCCGAAAAGGATACCGTATTCAATTTCGTATACGGCCTCACCCGCTTCGAGGAGATGGACTCGCTGATGACGAAATCCTCCCTGAAACGCGGCGAATACCCCGAATACGCGCTCAACCTCACCGAGCACGAGACCCGTCCGCTCCAGGGACCCGCCCGGGAGAAAATCATGATTGAGGGCGGCGGCGGCCTCAAGCCGGTCCTTTCCGCATTGAGCCTCAAGCACATGGCGGAAGACCTGATAATCGCCGAAGGCGGCGACCCGCGCACTGCGGTAATCAACAAGGCCTCCGTCATCCTGCCCTTCGCCTTCCCCGACGACTACCGCGAAATGTTCAAGTTCCCGCAGGTGCTCTCGCCTACGTGCCGGCTGCGCCAGAACGACACCCTCGTCACTTTCGCCAGCCTCACCGATGCGGCTGCGTCCAGCGAGAACCAGGGCGAAATCAACCGCAGCACCCTCCGCTACGAGCCCGACATCACCTACCATCTGCAGGAGCTCCTCAAGATTCACGAGACTCCCGAGGAGGGAGAGACTGAAACCGATGTGCTGCGCAGACGCAAACTGCTCGGCGGAGAATACGATATCTGGCTGATAATCACCGCCCACGAAGTCATAGAGACCACCAGCAGCGGCTCCTCGATGAGCGACTACTACCAGATGCTGGCCTACCAGAACTATTACAACAGCATGTACTACGGCGGCTATGGCGGGTACGGCTATGGTTACGGCGGCTACGGATACGGAGGTTACGGGGGTTACGGCTACGGCGACCCTTACTCCAACTATTACAGCATGATGATGATGTCGGCCTACGCCAACAGTTCTTCTACGAGTACGACCACGCAGGACCTCCTCGACAAGGACCGCTACTACTGCGGCGTCCTTTACGGTCCGGAGTATCCTGACAAGAGTCTCAGGCCTCGGCTGGACGTAACCTTTTCACTTGTCGGTGACAAGTGAAAAGGTTTTGTCCGCTGCTTCGCAGCTGACTACCATCCCCCTGCACCCCCAAGGGACGGTTAATTACTTGGTATTTCAAGATGTTTCGAATGATCCGGGAAAGGCGGACCGTTATTTTTTTTGTACCTTATTATTTATTAAACGAAAATATTATTAAATTTGTGGTTACTTTGACCAAGTAACCGCAAAAAATGACCAATAGAAAAGACCTTTCGTTCTGGCAGATGTTCAACCTGAGCTTCGGATTTTTCGGGGTACAGATAGCCTACGCGCTGCAGAGCGCCAACATCAGCCGCATTTTTGCAACGCTTGGTGCAGACCCGCACCAACTCTCGTTCTTCTGGATACTCCCGCCCCTCATGGGCATGATAGTCCAGCCGCTCATCGGCAAATGGTCCGACCGCACATGGACGCGGATGGGCCGGCGCAAGCCGTACCTTCTGATAGGTGCCATCATAGCGGTGCTCGTGATGATATTCCTGCCCAATGCAGGCTCGCTGCATTTCGGAGCAAGGGTATTCCTCGGGCTCAACGCCGCCATGTGGTTCGGCCTCTTCTCCCTCATCTTTCTCGACACCTCCATCAACGTGGCCATGCAGCCGTTCAAGATGATGGTCGGCGACATGGTGAACGAGAAGCAGAAAGCCACGGCATACAGCATCCAGAGCTTCCTGTGCAATGCCGGAAGCCTGGTGGGCTACCTCTTTCCCATCTTCTTCACCTGGATAGGAATCGCAAACACCGCACCCGAGGGCGTAGTTCCCGACAGCGTAATTTATAGCTTCTACGTGGGCGCTGCCATCCTCATCCTCTGCGTGCTCTATACCTTCATGAAGGTCAAGGAAATGCCTCCGAAGGAGTACGCCGAGTTCCACGGAATCGACCCTGCAAAGGCTGAGGAGAAGAAAGGCGAAGGCCTGCTGAAGCTCCTCATCAAGGCTCCCAAGACCTTCTGGACGGTGGGTCTGGTGCAGTTCTTCTGCTGGGCGGCCTTCCTCTATATGTGGACCTACACCAACGGCGCCATCGCACACAACTGCTGGGGCACCACCGACGTAGCTTCGGCCGAATACCAGGCCGCAGGCAACTGGGTGGGCGTGCTGTTCGCAGTGCAGGCGGTCGGTTCCATACTCTGGGCCCTCGTCATCCCCCGTTTCAAGAACCTCAAACTCGCATACGTCGTAAGCCTTCTGGCGGGTGCCGCCGGGTTCGCAAGCGTGATGTTCATCCACAACCAGTACCTGCTCTTCGGCAGCTACTTCCTCATCGGATTCGCATGGGCCGCCATGCTTGCGCTTCCCTTCACCTTCCTGACCAACGCCCTCGAGGGCAACCCGTACATGGGCAGCTACCTTGGCCTGTTCAACTGCACCATCTGCCTGCCGCAGATAGTCGCAGCAGCCACCGGAGGCCTCGTAATAAGCCTCGTAGGCGGCAGCCAGGGTGCCATGCTCCTGCTGGCAGGAGTGTTCCTGGTGCTCGGCGCATGCAGCGTAAGCCTCGTAAAGACACACAACTCAACCAATTAAATACTAACTACACTCTCAATGAAAAGGATTTTAACCGCAGTGCTTACGGTCCTTCTCGGACTTGCAGGCACAAATGTATTCGCCCAAGGCGGATACCAGGTCAAGGGAGTCGTGGTTGATTCCCAGGGACCGGTAATCGGCGCCACCGTCATGGAGGCGGGCACCACCACCGGCACATCCACGGGACTCGACGGCGACTTCGTCCTTACCGTCTCAAGTGCGGACGCCACGATTGAGGTCAGCTGCATAGGCTATGCATCGCAGACCTTCACCGCCCGCAATCTTCCCGCCACAATCACCCTTGCAGAGGACACCGAATTCCTCGATGACGTGGTGGTCATCGGCTACGGTACCGTGAAGAAGAGCGACCTCACCGGAAGCGTCTCCACTGTCAAGGCCGACGAAATCAACAAGGGCGTGATTACCACTCCTGCAGACCTCCTGCGAGGCAAGACCGCAGGCGTGGTCGTCACCGCAGGCTCCGGTATGCCCGGTGCAGGCGCCACCATCCGCATCCGCGGTACAGCGTCCCTCAACGCAGACCAGAGCCCTCTGGTGGTCATCGACGGCCTGCCCGTATCCAACGACGGCATCTCCGGCATGTCCGACCCTCTGTCCTCCATCAACCCCGAGGACATCGAGAGCTTCTCCGTGCTCAAGGACGCATCCGCAACCGCAATCTACGGTTCCCGTGCATCCAACGGCGTTATCGTGATCACCACCAAGAAGGGCGCGAAGAATGCACAGGCACTGCCCCACATCGCAGTCGACTACACGGCATCCTACAACACCATCGCCAAGTACAACCAGCTTCTCGACGCCGAGGGCATCACAAACCTCATCCGCCAGTTCTACGGAGCCAATTCCGCAGCTGAGGCCAACCTCGGCATCGGCGGCACCATCCCCGAGGACGCTGTGGGCAAGAAGTACAAGAACGGCTGGCAGGACCTCATCTACCAGAACGCCCTCTCGCACGACGCCAACATCTCCGTCAGCGGACGCATCGGCGACTTCCTGCCTTACCGCGTATCCGGCGGTTTCACCGACCAGAACGGTACCCTCAAGGGCTCCAAGATGGACCGTGGCACCCTGTCGCTCAACCTGTCCCCCACCTTCCTTGACAAGCACCTCACGGTAAGCCTCAACGGAAAGGGCACATACGCCCACAACGTATACGCCAACCAGGACGCAATCGGCGCAGCCAACCACTACGACCCCACCAAGCCCGTCAAGAACGACATTGCCGGCTACAACCTCAACGGCTACACAACCTGGTACGACAAGTCCAACAACATCAACACCATGGCCACCATGAATCCCGTGGCCCTGCTTGACGCCAAGACCGACTACGCAAACGCCTACCGTTTCATCGGCAACTCCCAGTTCGACTATAAGGTCCACGGCTTCGAGGCCCTGCGCTTCAACCTCAACCTCGGTATCGACTGGGCCAAGTCCTCCGGCGTTTCCGAACTTGCAATGGGTTCCGAGGCATCCTACCACAACACGATTCAGTCCGGCGGCGGCCAGCACACCGACTACGACTACACCCGCCGCGACACCACCCTCGAGTTCTACGCCGACTTCAACAAGACCTTCGGAGACATTCACAACGTAGACCTCATGGCAGGTTACTCATGGCAGCACTTCTACAGCGAGAGCAACAGCAAGACCTACCGCATCAGCGACGAGGCCAGCCTCGGCGACTCCAAAGGCAAGGGCGAGCTTTACCTCATCTCCTTCTTCGGAAGGGCCAACTACGGTCTGGCCGACAAGTACCTCCTCACCGCCACCCTCCGCGCTGACGGAACGTCCCGTTTCCAGAACCACAAATGGGGTATCTTCCCTTCCGTGGCCTTCGCATGGAACGTGATGAACGAGGACTTCATGGCAGGCGCACAGAAGCTCTCCACCGCAAAGGTACGACTCAGCTGGGGCCAGACCGGCCAGCAGGCAGTGGGCGGATACTATGACACCTTCGCCCAGTTCCTCACCAACCAGCTCGGTTCCTACTACTACTTCGGCAACCAGCTCATTACGCCTATTTCCCCTCTGGGATACAGCGCAGACCTCCGCTGGGAGACCACCACTACCTACAATGCAGGTTTCGACTTCGGATTCTGGAAAGACAGGCTCACCGCAAGCATCGACCTGTACAAGCGTGACACCAAGGACATCCTGAACTACATCCCCGTTCCCGCCCTCAGCAACCTCACCAACTACCTCAACACCAACATCGGTTCCATGACCAACATGGGTGTCGAGCTCGACGTGAACGCCATCCTGGTCGAGACCAAGGACATGAGCTGGACCGTAGGAGCCAACGCAGCGTACAACTACAACCAGATTACCAAGCTCACCGCTTCCGACGAGAACGCCACCGGCGTCGAGACCGGCGGAATTTCCGGCGGTACCGGCAACAACATACAGATGTTCCAGGTAGGCATGCCCATGAACGCATTCTACGTGTACCAGCAGGTCTACGACTCCAACGGAAAGCCCATCAACGGAGTCTATGTCGACCGTGCAGGCGCCTTCGACGAAGCTGGCAACCCCATCCCCGACGGCAAGATTACCGCAGACGACAAGTACTTCTATCACAAGCCCTTCGCAGACTGGACCTTCGGTTTCAACACCTCCTTCAGCTGGAAGAACTGGACGGCGGCCCTGAGCGGCCACGCATCCCTCGGCAACTGGGTCTACAACAACGTGGCCTCCGACACCGAAATGCTCGCCGACCTCTGGACCAACAGCTTCATCGGCAACCGCCTCGTTTCCGCAGGCCACTCCATGTTCAGCCAGGCCCAGTACCTCTCCGACTACTACGTACGCGACGCTTCATTCCTCAAGCTTGACAACTTCACCATCGGATACACCTTCCCGAAGCTGTTCAAGATCAACGAAGACCGCTTCTCCACCCTCAACATCTTCGGCACCGTCCAGAACATCTGCACCATCACCAAGTATGACGGAATCGATCCTGAAGTCTACGGCGGCATCGACGGTACCATGTACCCCCGCCCGAGGACTTTCGTCGCCGGTATCAAGTTCAACTTCTAATTCTCAGGCGATATGAAAACACTTAAATATATTCTCGGCGCAGTACTCGCAGCAGGCGTGAGCTTCACTTCCTGCGTAGGCGACCTCAACGTCACACCTATCGACCCTAACGCCAACACCGCCAACAAGGCGCTCGTCGACGAAGGGGCATTCACCTCCCTTCTTGCCGGAGTCTACACCGGTTTCGCCACCTCCGGCTATTACGGAAAAGACGGCGACCCTTCAATCTCCGGTCTCGACGGCGGTGCATCCCAGTACATCCGCGGACTGTACCACCACAGCGAGCTCACTACCGACGAGTCCGTCTGCGGCTGGAACGACCAGACAATCAAGAGCTTCCACTGGATGGACTGGACCACCGGCGACAGCTTCATCTACGCTTTCTACTCCCGTATCTTCATGCAGGTGGGCTTGGCCAACGAGTTCATCCGCGAGGCCAAGGCCAGCAGCGTGGACTTCGCAAACAAGAACGAGTACATCGCAGAGGCCCGCGTGCTGCGCGCCCTGGCATACTACCATGCGATCGACAACTTCGGCAGCGTCCCCTTCGCTGACGAGACTTCCATCGTGGGCCAGAACCCCGACCAGATTTCCCGCGCAGACCTGTACAACTGGCTTGAGACCGAACTCACCGACCTCATCAACGGTTCCGACCTCGCAGCCCCCAGGGCCAACGGTTATGCAAGGGCCGACAAGGGCGTGGCCAAGTTCATCCTCGCCAAGCTGTACCTCAATGCGGAAATCTTCACCGGCACCGCCCAGTGGCAGAAGTGCGCCGACGTGCTCAAGGACCTCATGGACGACGGCTACAGCCTCCATACCAGCTCCGCAGGCACCTTCAGCGCATATCAGGAGCTCTTCCTCGCCGACAACGACCGCTGCACTGACGAAATCATCTTCGCCATCGAGCAGGACGGCGTGAACACCACCAGCTACGGCGCCACCAATTACATCATCTTCGCCTCCACCGGCGGCGCGATGGATCCTGCCGCAGTAGGTATCTCCAGCGGCTGGGGCGGCCTCCGCATGACTCCCGAGTTCTACAACAAGTTCGACACCGCAAAGGATGCCCGTGCGCTCTTCTACACCGCCACCCAGCAGGCTGACATCGACGACATCGGCGAATTCAGCAACGGTTACGCATTCATGAAGTTCCGCAACATCACCTCCGCCGGCACTCCAGGCAAGGAGATGGGCTCCGTGGATACCGACTTCCCCATGATGCGTTATGCAGACGTCCTTCTCATGGCGGCAGAGTGCCAGCTCAGGGGTGCCAGCATCGACGGCCTCGCAGCCTTCAACCAGGTGCGTTCACGCGCCGGTCTTGAGAGCGCAAGCAGCCTGAGCGAAAGCATCATCATCGACGAGCGTGCCCGCGAACTCTATCAGGAATGCTGGCGCCGCAACGACCTTATCCGCTTCGGCCTCTTCACTACCGACAAATACCTCTGGCAGTGGAAGGGCAACGTCAAGGAAGGCAAGGCCGTGGAGTCCAGGAGGAACCTGTTCCCCCTGCCCGACAGCGACCTGCTCGCCAACGGCAAACTCAGCCAGAATCCCGACTATGAATAATAAGAATAGTGCCCGATTATGAAAAGAGTATTAGCTATATTATCCGCGGCCGTCTTCCTCTTCGGAAGCGTCGCCTGCGAAAAAGAGAAATACGCTGAAGTCGACCTCAGCAAGGCCACGGCGCCCGTCCTCGGCTCCTATACCGTTAACGCCGATGACGGAGTGGTCGCCAAATTCACCCCCGGCAGCTTCGGCCAGAGCTTCAACGAGAAGATGCCGGTCAACCACTCCCTCGCCATCGTCGAACTTGACGGCGAGGCAGTAAGCAAGACCCTCACCACCAAGAACAGCGAAGGTACCCTCACCGTCACTCCCGTCAACCTCACCAGGGCCCTCATGACCCTCGGCAAGGCTGAAGGCTCGACCGCATCCCTCGCCCTCGCGGTCCGCGCATCCATGCAGGACCAGTCCCGCGACAACGGTCTCAACGGTTTCATCGACTCCGAAGGCCTCATCAAGGTCAGCAACTGGCTCGTCGAACTGCCCGAAATCGTCGGCAGCCCTTATCAGGACTACACCGAGGCCAGCGAATGGTCCCTCATCGGTGCAATGGCCGAATACGGCATCAGCTGGGACGGCGACCTGAACATGTGGACCGACGGCAACGGCAACCACGTTGCGGCACACGTCACCCTCAAGGCGGGCGACGAGGTCAAGTTCCGCAAGGACCAGGCTTGGGACGAGAACTTCGGCGGCACCATGTCGGAAGTCGGGGCTGAATTCTCCGTCGCTCAGAACGGTGACAACATCAAGATCACCGCAGACGGCGTCTACGACATCTTCCTGAACACCATCGACCAGACCGCCATCGTTGCAGCCGCATTCGACCCGTATCCCGCATTCACCCAGGAGAGCAACTGGTCCGTCATCGGAGCCCTCTCCAAGTACGGAATCGAATGGAACGGCGACATAGCAATGGTTTCCGACGGCACGACTCATGCGGCATTCGGCGTATCCCTCGCAGCGGCCGACGAGTTCAAGTTCCGTCAGGACAAAGACTGGGCGGTCAACCTCGGCGGCGATTTCGGCGGACTTGACAACGACTTCGCTGTCGCTCAGGACGGTGACAACATCAAAGTCGGCGCAGACGGCGAGTTCGACCTCTTCGTCAATCCTACAGACCTTACCGCAAAGGTCTCTGCCGCGAGCGGCGTGAAGGTCAGTACCAAGATCGAGGCAAGCGAACCTCCCGCACCCGTGGAGATTACAGGCTGGAACATCATCGGCCTCAACGGCGACTGGGACAACGACATCCTCGCGACGAACGAAGGCAACCTCTGGACGGCAGTCATCACCGCAGAAAGCGACACCGAGTTCAAGTGGCGCAAGGACGGCGCTTGGGACGAGAACTACGGCGGCGTGATGGTCGCCCTCGGCGAGCCCTTCGAGGCAGTTGCCGGCGGTGACAACATCAAGATTCCCGCAGGCATGTACAAGGTCGTTCTCGACCTCGACGCCCTCACCATCACCGTGAGCGAAGCTTCCTTCGAACTTCCCGACATCGACCTGAGCAAGTTCGAGGTCCTCGCCGACGACATGTCCGGCGCAGAGACCTGGGGTATCATCGGTCCCGCCATGACCGGATGGGACACCGACGTCGACCTCAAGAAGATTCAGGACGACCCCGAAATCTGGGGCGCCATGAACCTTCCTTTCAATGCCGGTACATTCAAGTTCCGCGGCAATGACGAATGGGGCGCATACGACCTCGGCGGCGGCACCTTCGCAATCGGCGAGCCCGTGCAGATGATCAAGGGCGGCGGCGACATGACCGCTCCCGCAGGCGTCTACACCGTATTCCTCTATCCTACCTACGGCATCTTCTATCTCCAGCAGGGAGAAGGCGAGGTCCCCGTATCCGACAAGCCTCTTGCATGGTCCCTCATCGGCACCATAGGCGGCAGCAACTGGGATACCGACTTCGACCTCAGCAACCCCGCAGGCGACACCTGGAAGATTTCCAACGTCGCAATGAACGAGGGCGAAGAATTCAAGATCCGCGCAGACCACAAGTGGGACGAGAGCTACGGTGGCCCTGAGGCCAACGCACAAAGCACCATCGACGCCGCCAACCCTTACGGCGTCTATACCCCCGCCATCGGCACCGCATTCGAGGCCGGCAGCTTGAACATCCGTGTTCCCGCCTCCGGCAACTTCGACGTGACCTTCGACTACGCAGCCAAGACCATCCTGATTGAGGAGCACAAGGAATTCCCCGACCAGCTCTACATGATAGGTGAGGAATTCGGCGGCTGGGACTGGAGCTCCGACGGTGTCGTAGAGATGATTCCCGTCATCAACAACGAATGGGGCGGCGACGCCACCGGACAGTTCTATGCCATCCGCTACATCAGCGCAGGCAAGGGCTTCAAGTTCTGCTCGCAGAGGGCATGGTCCGGCGACTTCTGGGGCCTTGGAGAGAACGACGGCTTCACCGAGGCCGGAGGCAACTGCACAGTTGACGCCGACGGCATCTACATGATTCACGTCGACTTCAAGAACAACAAGGTCCATGTCGAGCCCGCACGCGTATACGGCATCGGCGACTGCGCAGGCGGCAAATGGGACGAAGGCATGGAGGAAGTACTCT
>OCTX012265066.1_pt1 | contig 14472 bp, 12 predicted proteins | sample 1539691 | NCBI WGS metagenome assembly OCTX01 (sample SAMN02144231, study PRJEB22623) | gut metagenome | biome: sheep rumen | host: Ovis aries | place: New Zealand | reverse complement strand
GTTTTATTTTCTGTTTTTTCTAAACACTCAGCTCCACTTTCACAAGTATCTATTTTCATATTATATTTTTCTAATACTTTACTTGCTACTTTAAGATTTAATTTATTATCATCTACAATTAATATTTCTTTATTACTATAATCTACTGTTTCTTGTTTTTTAAACACTTTAGCAAGTACAGCATATAGTTTTTCTTGATCTATTGGTTTTGATAAATAATCATCAAATCCATCTTCAATATATTTCTTTTCAACTCCTGTTATAGCATTTGCGGTTAATATTACTACTGGTGTATCAAACCCAGGAATTTCTTTTAATTTTATTAATGTTTCTCTACCACTCATACGAGGCATCATATCATCCATTAATATTAAATCATATTTATTATTTTTAACAAGTTCTAAACATTCCATTCCACTTTCAGCATTAGTAATATTTGGTTTATATTTTTCTAATACTTTACCAGCTACTTTTAAATTAAGCTTATTATCATCTACTACCAATATATTATTTGATGATAAATCTAAGTCATGATGTTCTAATGTAACAGTAGATTTTACTTCTTCAGTACTTATTTTTTGATCAATAGCAACTATAAATTTAGAACCTTTACCATATTCAGAATTAACAACTATTCTACCACCCATTAAATCAATTAATTGCTTAGTGATAGCTAGTCCTAAACCAGTTCCTTCTATTGTTGTATTTCTATCTTCATCAAGTCTTTGGAATTTAGTAAACAATTTATCTATATCTTTTGATTTAATACCACGACCTGAATCTTCTACTTTAATAATTAATCTACAAACACTTGTGTTTTTAACACATCTAACACTAAAATCAACATATCCTGTATCAGTATATTTAATAGCGTTTGTTAATAAATTTATAATTATTTTCTTTAAGTTAGCGTGATCACCATATAATGTACTTGGAATATCTTCGGCTATATGAACTCTATAATCTAATGGTTTTTCACCAAGTCTTCCTTTACCAAGTTTTACTATTCCATCTAATAAATCATAGATATTATAAGATGAATCATGTAGTTCTATCTTACCTGCTTCAATCTTACTAATATCTAGTATTCCATTTACTATTTCAAGCAATGTTTCAGAAGCACTAACTATATCGTTAGCATTTTCTTTTGCTTCTTCTAGTGAATTAGAAGTTTGTATATATTCACTAAATCCTACAATAGCATTTAATGGAGTTCTAATTTCATGAGACATACTACTTAAGAAATCACTCTTAGCATGATTAGCTCTATCAGCTTGTTCTCTAGCTATATTTAATTGTTCTATCATCTTTAAATCTGGATTTTCAATAGTAAAGTACATTATAAACAAAACTAACATTTCCATTGGTGTAGACAAAGTTATTTCAGGATAAAAACTTTGTATTAATCCTACAACTCCACATCCTATAATAAATACAATACATGGTATACATTTTTTCTTATTTATATGTTTAAATCTAGCAAAGAATAGTAAAACCATTGCGACTGAGAGAAAACTCATAAACATATAAACAACATTTACAGCAGGCCCATATGAATATATACTTGAAGAACTGCTGAACTCAATTGGTAAAATAACTATAAAAATAGTTGTTAGGAAAAACAAGAATAAGCATACTAAACTAATATCATTTTGCATTTTTTCATAATCATTTAATGAAAACGCTATTGATATAAAATATTTTGCAAAGTATATAGCAAATATAATAAAGTAAAGCAAAAACAACTTGTTAAAAAGTAATGACGCAATGCTTTCTGTACCTAAATATCTCAAACTTAAATAACATATAATTTCTAGCAACAATCCCATGAAGTTTGTAACTATTAACATACTAAACAGCTTGATTTCTGGTGATTCTATATGTGATTTACGAAAAAATGTTATACTAAGTATCAAATTATATATAGCACTCAATATTACAAATGAAATTGAAGAAATCATATCAACACTTCCTTACCTTATCCTTACTATATAAGTATACAAAATTTTAAAACAAAAAACAACAATAAATAAAAAATAGTCATTTAAAATGACTATTTTAATGTTTTATGCTTTTCTTTATCAGTTTGATATTCCATCATATCAGATGCTTTTATACAATCTGGTGTGATTCCCATATTTTTTAAAGATATATTATCTCTTTTTAAACATGCTGTTAAAGGGAATGCTTTTTCATCTGTTACTAAATTTACATAAAATTTATTAACAAACTCTTCTCCAAATTGTTTTTTACATCTTAATATAACACTTCTTATAATTGTTTCTACGCTTAATCTAATATTAGGTTGTAATTGAATATGTGCAACATATGCACCATCTTCTACACTAACTACACTAGATGATAAGATATTTTTTGTATCTCTTTGTATTTCATCATTAATAACAAACTCTGGAATTTCGCCTTTTTCCAAAGACATTCTACCTTTCATATAAATATTATTGTCTTTATCTAAATATCCGTAACATCCTAAGTCTGCCCATTTATTTCCATATGCATCTTGAATAAAGAATTTTTCTGTTCTTTCTGGTGCATTTTTATAACCAACCATTGTACATTCTGAGTTTGCAACTAATCTACCATATTCGTTTGGTCCACAATATGTACCATCTTTTTTAAGCGCCCTTACATCTACGAAATTATATGTTCTTAAACCAATTGGTTCTTTAATACTTTTATCTTTTCTTAGATTTGCATAGGCTCTAAGTTCTCTAATAAATATACTTCCGTGTTCACAGTCACCACCACAAATCGACATTTTAGAAATTGAGGATGGAAATTTAGTGATTCCTACACCACACTTTGTATCTTTAATAAATTTATTTAAGAATTTTTCCTCACCAGGTGACATTGGTTCCCCAACAGCAACAGGAAATATAGTATTCTTTAGCTTAATTGCATTTTGTTCTTCTTTTGGTAAATTGTAATAATATTTAGCCGCATATAACCAAGAACTAGTTGTTCCTATTGCCATATTTGGTTTGTTTATCATTATACCATATAAGAAATATTCTTTAGTAACTATTGGATCTAAAGCTATACATGCACCTTCCATTAATGTATCTGATAATATTGAAGCTATATAACTATTAGATTGTGAAGGAATAGTTGAGAATGTTACAGAGTTTTTTAAATTAGGTATACCTGAAACTTCTGAATCATGGTATCTACCCATAACAATGTAATGCTTATTTCTATGAACAATTCCTTTTGGCTTATTACCATCTGTTGTTCCACTTGAATATGTAATAGTAAATTCATCGTTTAAATCTGATTTTTCATAAACTGGCCCTGTATAATTAACACCTTTTGATAAAAAATTATTAATATTTTCAACGTTTTTTAAACTATTAACATTGTTAATATATTCTTCCTTATTATAACCCGAAAACTTATCAGTTATTTCTTTAAATGGATTCCCATTTTTAAGTGAATTATCTAAAGGTATAGGTACAACTTTATTATCAGTTGTATTTTCCAATTTTCTTAATGTTGGCATTAATTCATTTAATCTATCTTCACCAACAAATACATATTTAGAATGAGCGCTATTTATTATATCATATAAATAATCACTATCAAATTCGCTTGATACTATATTAATTTTAGCGCCAACAATACTTATAGCTCCCATTAAATAACATAATTCAGGTGTACTACTAATACAAGCTACAACTTCTGTTCCTTTTCCTATCCCGGCAGCTCTTAGCGCTGGAGCCCATACTTTTTCACATGTATTTATAAATTCATCATATGTCACAGTCAAACCTCTGTATTTAAAAGCAGGTTTCATTAAATGAGTCTTTGCTCTATTTTTTACTTCTTCAAACCAAGAATAATTTCTATTTTCAACTATTTCTCTTAATATTTCATCTTTTGTTAAAGTATTTTTCATGGTATTCCCCCTTTAAATTGGTGTTTATACTAACATATGTTTGTCTATTTGTCAAATTTTCATAGACTACAAATCTATTATAAATCAATTCTTTTTTTTAGTAAATATGGATGTGTAAATGAAACGTAAGAAAAAGATGCATTTTTTGCATCTTTCTCTTATCTTATTTGTGTTCTTCCATCTTTATCTAATACCAAGTATATTGGAAATATCTTTTTTCATGATTATATTCTTCATGAGATAATTGATAATTATTCATATACTACCTCCATTACTTACAAATTCCTCTAATTTAATTTCTACTGCAAAACTAAACATAGAAGCATAGCTATCAAATTGCGTAGTTAATTCTATATATCTATCCATTTTTTCTGTTTCAAATAGTTTAGAATCCTTCGCTAATTCTTGATCTGTATATGGTGAAAATTCTACAAATTCACCGTAACTATCAAATTTTGTATATGTTTTAAAAAATTCATCAGTTAGATAATCGCCTATTCTTACATCTATCACTATATCTTTTCTATTGTTTAATAATTTTTCCATTCCTATAGGAACAGCCACTTTTATTGCCATACTATCACCAAACCCTAAATTTAATTTTATATTTTATCACAAAATTATTAATTATCAAATATACTATCAAATGAATTATTCCTTATTATAGAAATCTTCCATTTGTTTTTCATAGTAATAATCTATTAATCCGTCTATAATTATCCAATATTAATTTTCTATACATGCATTAGTTAACATCATTACACTCATTAAATCATTATTACTTGCTTTTTCTATATACTTTAAATACTTTCAACATTTCATTTGCTATTCCATGTTTATCTCCATATTTATCAGCATTAGAAGTAAGTTCTTCTTCTACTATATCTAATGGTATATATCTTAATTCAAAATTACCATCTAATTCAGATTCTGTATATTCAGTATTATCTAAATTAGGTTTTTCATCTGTTTTAATTTCATAATAATATATTTCTATTTTTCTATTCTTACCTATTTCAGGCCAATCCTTATAATATCCTAAAGAACAAGCAAATGGTTCAACATTTTTAATATTTAATACTATACCAGTTTCTTCTTTTAATTCTCGATTAATTGCTTCTATTAAATCTTCATTTTCTTCTACATGTCCACCAGGAAATTGATATTCATTATGTGAATATCCCATTAATATTTCATTATTACTATTTATTAATAGTATTTTTACTCTTTTTACTACTTCTGTCATATCTTCTTCTTTTAAATTATAATCATTTGTTATTATCTTTTCCATATTATCCCTCTCTTTTATTATATAATATCACAAACACAAAAAAATAGCGATTAAATCGCTATTTTCTTTAGTAAGTTTTAAAAGATCATCATGTACCTTATTGTTAAAATCTAACATATAGTTAGCTACTGTAGACATTTTGATCGTCCAAAACAATTGTTCACCGTTTTATAATAGAAAAAAGCACTATAAATGATTTAAATATTCTTCTACTTTATCAAATAAATTGTCTCCACGATTTATTTTTATAGTTTTCATACCTGTTTTAGATGCCCCATCAACATTATCTTGATTATCATCTATAAACAATATGTTTTCTGGTTTTTCGTTTGTTATGTTTGCTACTTCATAGTAAAAATCAGTATTAGGTTTTATTTTACCAATATTAGCAGATATTATGTAATCAATATCATAATTGTTTTTAATAAACTCTTCAATGTACGATACGTGGTTAGTAGCAATCACTATCTTTATATTTGGATATTTGTTTTTTAATTTCGCTACTAACTCTTTATCTTTTATTTCATATAATTTATTTACTATATTTTTAGTTATATCAATTATTTCAGCATCTTCTAAGTTAACTCGTTCTTTAGCTTGTTTTATAAATTCTGCATCACTTTTATTAGGTCCAAATAATCTTTCTATTTTGTCTTCTATTTCATTTAATACATCTAATTCTCTTACTAATACTCCTACAAAATCTAAAGCTATTACTTTTATCATAGTATTCCCCTTTTCTTAAATTTTTTCATTAAACAAAATTCTCCAAGAACCATAATTCTTCGCGCACTTTATAAGTTTACCTATTTTAATATTTTGAACTATATAAGTGTTTTTTTGTGGATTTATCACATTAACCAAATTTCCTTTTCTTTGTTTCAATATTATGAAATGTCCTCCACTCATTTTTTTATCATTATTAAACTTGCTTGACTTAACACATAAAATCACAAAGTCGCTGCTATCGATTTCAATTTTCAAATTGGTTTTGGTTAATTTTTTTTCTTTTAATTCTCCGTTAGAATTCAAATAATCACTTATATGCCTAAATCCCTCAAATGAACTAATTGGAAACGCATAATATTCTTTCACCAATTTACTGTTATAGTAACATACTTTTACTTTTTTGTTTGTTTGATTTTTCAAAGACATTGCCAATTCAGTTACCCAGATCATTTTATTATCTAATTTGTATTTAATCTTTAGATAATCCAAAATATACTTTACGCATAAACTTCCACAATATATCTCTTCATTCATTACTTAGTTTTCTCCATTATTTTTTGATTATAAACCGCTAAGTTATGCTGTGCTCGCGTACAAACTACATAGAACAAATTTTTTTCATCCTCGGTGTATAAATTATCTTTATCAACGCAAGCAATAACACTATCAAACTCTAATCCCTTCGATATATAAGAAGGTAATACTACAATGTCACCAATTTTTTGATCACTATTATTATCAATTATCACTATATCCTTATGGATTTCTTTAAGTTTATTATATATTTTTGCTGCTTCATCATTGCTTTTGGTAATTATTGAAATTTTTTTCATTCCATTGTGTTTCATCATGTTAATATCTTCTACTAATTCATCAACAATATTTATTGAATCAACATCTTTTAAAATAACAGGATTTTTATTAGCTCTTCTAATGGAACATGAATTACTTAATCCTAAAATTTTATTTGTATACTCTATTATTTCTTGACTTGAACGATATGTTTTATTTAACTCAACAAACTTTCCTTTTTCTTCAAATAATACATTTAAAGAATTAAGAGAAGAATACTTGTAATATGGATTTATTGTTTGATTAATATCTCCAAGTATTGTAAATGATGCACTTCTAAAAATTTTTTTCAACATTTTAAATTGTAACATTGTGTAATCTTGAGCTTCATCAATTATTATATGCTTTATGGTATCTCCATATGGATATCCATTAATTTCAAAATAAATATACAACATTGGAATTAAATCATCATATTTCAAATTTTTAGAAACTTCAAGTGTTTGATCATAATGATAGCCTGTTTTTTTTTCATGAAGATTTTCTTTTAACATGTTGATATACACACTTCTAGCATTTAAATCAACATTCATACTATTTAACAGTCTCTCTTTAATTTTTTTGTAGTATTTTTTATATGAAATATTATAAAAGTCGCAGATGTATTCAGCTAACTTTTCAATTCTATTAACTAATGGTATCCTGTTATATTTATTAACAAAGATATCTGTTAAATTTTCTTTTGTTAATTCTTTATTATTTATTATTATTCCTTTTCTAAATGAAATATCTTGTTCAAAAATCTTTAAATATTCAGATATTTCATTTTCAAATTCATCTGACAATTTATACTTTATTTCATTATACTCTTTTACATTTTGAAACTTATGTTTATAGTATCTTTCAATAAACTCTGTAAAACTTTCTATACTTTTATATTCTCTTAAATATGATCTTGCAAAATCACTAAAAGTTGTTTGCAATACATTGTTTTCACCCAACTCTGGCAAGACATTTGATATATATGATGAAAAGACATCATTAGGTGAAAATATTAATACATTGCTAGATGTTAAATTTTTTTGTGCATATAATAGATATGCTATTCTATGTAGAGCAACAGACGTTTTTCCACTACCTGCTATTCCCTGAACAATTAAAAACTTATCATTTATATTTCTGATTATTTCGTTTTGTTCTTGCTGTATTGTACTAACGATATTTGTCATTTTATCCGATGAAGAGTTTGCTAGTATTTCCTGCAAATAATCATCATCTATATTTATACTACTATTAAAACACCTAATCAATTTCCCTTCTAGTATTTTATACTGCCTTTTTAATTTTATTTCACCATTTATTATTCCAGCTGGCGCCTCATAACTTGCTAATCCTACATCACTATTATAAAACAAACTAGCTATTGGAGTTCTCCAATCATATACGTAATGAGTAAATTTTTTATTTACTCCGTTTATTCCTATATATATTTTTTTTATATCATCATCGCACACAAAATCTATTCTGCCAAAATAAGGATTTATCAATGATTTTTTTAATTTTTGTAAAATTTCAATATTTGAATTAGCCACTGAAATGTTATCATTTACATTACTCATTTCTTGAATAACCTCAATATCGTCTAACACCCCTATATTTTCCCAAATGTATTTTTTTAGTTCATTAACTGCATTAGCTTGATTTTCAATATTTAAATCTTTTTCTTTTATTAATTCTTTTATGATATCTACGGTTAAGAGTAAATATTCTTTTTCTTTTTCTAATTCAATTTTATCCACACTCATTTAATCAATCCTTTCTGGAATATTTTTTAAATTTCATTTTTTCAAAACTATTATAAAATGTGCCAAACGAATTTTCTGGATGAACAGATGACAAAAAATTAATGTTTTTTTGAAACAAACTTATGTCATAGTCAGTTATTGGAAATTCGATTTCATCTGTAATTACATCAACATTATTTATGAACCCATCTCTTTCAGTCAAAATAGTTATCAAAGCGATTTGTTGTGATAAATCATTATACAGCTTACGGTAATACTTATATAAATCTATTTTCTTGGTTTTATCATATTCATCATGTCCTTTTTCTAAAAAATATGATAAATCAAAACAAATTATCTTATCATTATTATTTATCAATTGTTGAAATGGAAAATGATTTTGATATTCCTTTATATATTTTTCTATTGGATAATCGCAAATATCAATAATATTTTCATCCTTAATAAATATTTCGACAGAATTACTATATTTGTTAATGATTTTTTTTAACAAAGATTTTTCCTCATGTTCTGTTGCTGAATCTAAAACTACTATATTATCCCCTTTTAAAATTAATTGCTCAATTTCATTTAACAAAAATGTTGTTTTACCTGTTTCCTGCTTTTCAATAATAACTCTATTATTAAACATTTATTTTCCTCAACTTTCCATATTGCTTACAATATTCTCTCTTATCCACTGTTCCATCAAATATAAATATATTTGTTTTTTATCTAGACAATGAGGATCTTCCCTATAGACTGAGCCAAATTTACCATATGCAGAATAGCAGCATGAACAACACATTCCTCGGAATAAACAACTGCTACATTTATCAATATCTTTTGCTGTCCTATCTCTTAATTTAATAACTTTTGGTTTTTTTAACATTTCTTCTATTGTCTCATTTAATACATTACCCATTATAAATTGTTCTTCACCTTTGAAGCCATCACATGGAATAACATCACCATTCGGATTTACAGAAACTAATTCTCTTGCTGCACCACATGGATATCGTAAACATATATAATCACGAATTGGTGTATATACATTTTCTTCAAAAATGTGTACAGAGAAATTTTCTATATCATAATCATCTTTGATTTGATGCATTCCTTTAAAGCATTTTGCCCATTCGCCATCTTTTGTAGTTAAATTGCTTTCCTTTTCCCTTCCTAAGATATTCACAGGTCTAGGTTTAAAGCTTATTTTCATCTTATCAAAATAATCCATTAATTGTTTAGGATAGTGAACATTGTGTTGTCCTATTGTACATACAGCACCATCTATTTTTATTCCATTTTCTCTTAATTTAGCAATTCCAGCTTCTATTCTATCAGCCACCCCATTACCATTTATATCAACCCTGGCTTTATTTGTCATCTCTCGTGGCCCATCAACACTAACACCTACACTTACATTATATTTTTTTAGCAAAGTTATTAATTCTTCGTTAACAATAATACAATTTAGTTCTATTCTATATTTTATTAGTTTATCATAATTGTTTTTCACTTTTTCAACCTTTTCGATAAAAGTTCTCATTCCATCTATATTAGTTGAAGCTTCTCCACCTTGAAACTCAAAAGTAACCATCTCAACTTGCGGCATAGATAGCATGCTATGTATTACAGCATCCATTACTTCTTCTGTCATATTTTCGCCCTTAAATGGGCCGCAGTCAGCAAAACAGTATTTGCATCGTAAGTTGCATCCCGTAGTAATATTTACAACTATGACACTTGGGTATTCTGCGGGTAACGGAAAATCTAACTCTAATTCTCTAGAATCTTTACTTTCCGCTAATCCTCGTATAAACAACGATAACCACTCATCTTTTGTTAAATCATCATTACAATATCTATCATACTCATCATTTGTTAATACTATCCATGAACCTATATCTGGGTTAATTAATATTTTATAGGTATTAGAATCCACTTTTAAAGAAAATGTTTGAACATTTTTTGACTTTCGATATTCCATATTTTCATCAACAAATGATTCATCAAGTTCAAAATATTCACTATTTTTATCAGTAGCTAACCCTCGTAAAAATAGCTTTTCCCATTCTATTTCATTAAATTTATTATTCTCATATTTTTCATATTCATCTTTTGTTAACGATATTTTTGTATTTAATTTTTCATTACTCAAAATGTATTCATCACCATTTTGTTTTACTGTAACAAAGTCTGATTTACTATAATTTCTACTTAACCAAGGTGTTCTCATATAACATTCCTCCAAAAATAAATTTACACAACATAAAGAAGATATCTTTTACTTGCTTTTATTAGTTTTTAAATTACTTTGAATTCCGTAACCATGTGTGTGTGTTCCACACCCATCATAACCTAATCCTAATTTATCACCAAAACTTATTTTTATTTTATTTTTTGAGATTCTTGTTTTTAGATTTCTTACAATTGAATTTCTACAATTTAATTTTTCCAAAATAATCCCTCCTAATCAATATTAAACATATATATTTTAACATAAATTTCTCTATGTTGTGTACAAAAAAGCGGCTCAAAATAACAAAGAGCCACTCGTTTTTAATAAAATTATCTCAAAAGTGGCCATATATTCCACTACTTATGTCAGTTACTATATCACTTTTTTTTATCCAGGTCAATATTTTTATAAAAGCTACTTATCATATCTTGTTTTTTTAATTGATTTTAAATATCATAAGTTTCAATCCTATTAAAAAATAGCGATTAAATCGCTATTTTACTTTCTCTAATATTTTTAATTTACCTTGAAACAAATATTCTGCCTTCTGTTCTTGTTCTTCATTTATAAAGTGAGGGTCCCAGTATTGCATTGCTTCACTCAAATTAGTTTCATAATTTGAATAATTATTTGGAATAAATGAATCACTTGATTTAAACAGATTACCTGTTACTAAAACTTTATATAAATCTAATGTGTCACCACCATTTGATAATTGATTTTTCCAAAAATCTATTCCTTTTTCATCACATAACCATATTGAATGTTTTCTACTAGGCAACTGTGGATATTTTTGTTTTCTTATTTCTTCTAAAGCCATTTCTCTTTTAAAAATATTCATACAATTTATTATATGGCTTGCTTCTTTTAGCATATCTATTAATAATTCTTTGTCTTGTTCTTCTTTTAAATAACCATTAATAATATGATTAAAAGCTTCTTTCCCACCAGTTGTTATATTAACTGCAGTAGTAAAACAATTTAGTATATTTAAATAATTACTTTTAAAATTGTTATCAACAATTATTTCATTATCTAATACCCATAAATCATTATAACATTCATTATTATGAAAATGATACATTTCTTGGTTTTCTACTTTCATAATAACCCCCCTAAAAAACTATGTATTATACTAACACATAGTTTTTTTACAGTCAAATTACTATTTATTTTTTTGACTACTTTACCCTATTATTAAATTTATCTGTGTAATAATTAAACATATCTTGAATTATAGTATTTCCATATTTTTTTATTTGATCAAAATCACTCATTAAATCATAAAATTCTTGCTCTTCTAATATTTCATTTAAGTATCTAATAGATAAATAGCTTAATGCGTAGCCATCATAATTATCATTACTAAAAGAATTGCCATGTTCTAAATTATTTAATTCAGGTATTATTTTTGTATTATCTTTTACTTTATTAAAATATGAAATAAACTTATCTTCATCTAATAATTCTTCTTTTTCACCTGATAAGAATTGTGACATACCTTCATCATACCAAACAATTCTTTTTGAATAATCATTTTTAAGTATGTATTTCATATATAAAATATGAAATAATTCATGACATGGTAAATATAATTTTTCTATATATTTAGGGCTACCAATTATAATATTAGGTTCAATATAAGCATTTATCATTCCATTATCATACGTTCCAACTGCATATGATGGTAACGTATCTTTTCTGCCTCTAATTTCATAAATAAAATTTCTAAATTTTTCTATATCATCAAAATAATTTATTTTAAGAGGTTCTAGATTTTCTATTTTAAATATTTTTTTATACTCATCTATTTTATTAATTATTATGTCATCTAATCTATCTGTTATATAGTTTAATGTTTCAGGAGAGTTTAGCACATATTTACTGGTATCATATTTCATAGTATCACCTCTTTAATTTTATCATAAAAGCATTAATAAAAAAAGATTAGAAAATTCTAATCTTATTTAACTACTATATTTACTAGTTTTTTAGGAACTGTTATTATTTTAACTATTTCTTTACCTTCAGTAAATGTTTTTACATTATCTATTTCTTTAGCAAGATTTTCCATTTCTTCTTTTGTTGTATCAGAAGAAACTTCTATTTTTCCTCTTACTTTTCCATTTACTTGAACTACCATTGTAAATGTATCTTCTACTAATTTAGATTCATCATATGTTGGCCATGATTCATACGCTAATGTATTATCATGCTTAAATACTGTATTCCATATTTCTTCTGAAATATGTGGAGCTATAGGAGATAACATTTTAATAAATCCTTCCCCATACTCTATAGGTAATTCATCTTCTTTTACTACAGCATTTATAAATATCATCATTTGACTTATTGCTGTATTAAAGTTTAAGGATTCATAATCTTCAGTAACTTTTTTAACTGTTTGATTATATACTTTTTCTAATTTTTTAGAATTATTATCTACTATTTTAGATTCATCAACAAATATACGCCATATACGATCTAAGAATTTTTTAGTACCTGCGACTGCATCATCATTCCAAGGTTTATCTGCTTCAAGAGGACCCATAAACATTTCATACATTCTTAATGTATCTGCACCATATTTTTCTACTATATCATTTGGATTAACAACATATTTAGGAAATCTTTTACCCATTTTAATACCATTTGATCCAAGTATCATTCCTTGATGCACTAATTTTTGGAATGGTTCTTTAACAGGAACGATTCCTTTATCATATAAATAATTATTCCACATTCTAGAATATAATAAATGTCCTACTGCATGTTCTGGACCACCTACATATAAATCCACTGGCATCCAATGTTTTAATAATTCTTTATCACATAATTCTTTATCATTATGTGGATCTATATATCTTAAGAAATACCATGAAGAACCAGCAGATCCTGGCATTGTAGATGTTTCTCTTTTACCTTTTACACCATCTACTTCTACATTAACCCATTCTGTAGCATTTTCTAATGGAGCTTTACCATTTCTTCCTTTATAATCATCTAATTCTGGTAATACTACTGGTAAATCCTTATCTTCTACTACAATATCTCTTCCATCTTCTAAATGAATTACTGGTATAGGTTCTCCCCAATATCTTTGACGAGCAAATATCCATTCTCTTAATCTATAATTTGTTTTTTCTCTACCTACACCTAATTTAACTACTTTTTCAGTTATTGCTTTCTTTGCTTCTTCTACAGTTAAACCTGTGAATTCTTCTGAATTTATTAATTTACATCCTTTTCCTAAATAATCTTGTTTTTCAAATGCACATTCAGATACATCTCTTCCATCTATTACTTGAATCATTGGAATGTCATATTTTTGTGCATATTCGAAATCTCTTTGATCATGTGTAGGAACGGCCATAACTGCACCTGTCCCATAAGATGCTAGTACAAAATCTCCTAAGAAAATTGGTACTTCTTTTTTAGTAAGTGGATGTATTGCCATAACACCTTCTAATTTAACTCCTGATTTTTCTTTATTTAATTCTGTTCTATCTAAATCTGATTTCTTAGCTGTTTCTTCCCTATACTTTTCTACTTCATCAAAATTAGTTATTCTATCTTTAAGTTCATCTACTAATGTATTTTCTGGAGCTAAAACCATAAATGTTATTCCATAGATTGTTTCAATACAAGTTGTATAAATTGAAAATTTCCCACCACCTGTTATTTCAAAATCTACTTCTACTCCTGTAGATTTACCAATCCA
>OCTX011728486.1_pt1 | contig 14473 bp, 8 predicted proteins | sample 1539691 | NCBI WGS metagenome assembly OCTX01 (sample SAMN02144231, study PRJEB22623) | gut metagenome | biome: sheep rumen | host: Ovis aries | place: New Zealand | reverse complement strand
TGAGCATCCTTCTGGGAAGGATGCACATTGGTGAATCCAGGCAGCGAAGCGGTGACTTCATTGATCTTCGGGTTATATTTCATTGTGCAGGAACCCAGCGGATAAAAGCCGTCGTTGACTCCGAAGGTCTGTTTCGCCAGTTCCGTATAATGTCTGCTGATGTCCGTCTCGGATAGTTCGGGCAGATGCAGCGGTTTCTCCCTTCTGTCCGCAGGAAGGACTTCCGGTACATCACAGGCAGGCAGCAATGAGCAGTGTCTGCCGGGAACACTGCGTTCAAACAACAGTTTCATGCCTTCACCTCCTCAGCAAGCCTGTCCATGTCCTCTTTGGAACACAGCTCCGTGGCACACCAGAGAAGCCCGCCTTCAACAGGAAGACCTCCGAGGATCCCTTTTTCAGCAAGTTTTTTCAGAAGGCCATCGGCGTCCGGGCATTCCGTGACAAATTCGTTGAAGAAATCCGATTCATAGCGAAGCGGAAGACCTGCTTCCGCGAGCCGGTCCGCAAGATAATGAGCTTTGGCATAGCACTGACGGGCTGCTTCCTTCATTCCTTCCGGCCCCATGGCCGCAAGAAAGACCGCAGCAGTCATGGCGCACAGCGCCTCATTGGAGCAGATATTGGAGGAAGCTTTCTCCCTGCGGATATGCTGCTCTCTGGCCTGAAGCGTCAAAACAAATGCTCGTCTTCCGTCATGATCCTCCGTCTGACCGACGATCCTTCCGGGCAATTTACGCATCAGTTTGGACGTCGTTGCCATAAAGCCGAGATAGGGTCCCCCGAATGAGAGCGGCATTCCGAGCGGCTGCCCCTCTCCGACCGCGATATCTGCGCCGACTTCCGCAGGAGTGGGAAGCAGACACAGAGAGAACGGTTCGACACCGAGGATCAGCGGGACTCCGATGGCGTGAGCCGCATCTGCAGCTCCTTTCGCATCCTCGATCACGCCGTAAAAGTTCGGCTGCTGCAGATAGACGCAGGATACCTCCGGGTCTCTGATTGCTGAAATATCTGTCTTTCCGTTCAGCACAGGAAGTTCGACCACTTCCTCGCCTGCCGCCCAGCAGTAAGTCCGGATGACCTTCAGTGTATCCGGATGGGCAGCGCCGGAAACGTAGACTTTCTTTTTCTTCGGACTTCGGCACATACCGACCGCTTCGGCAGCCGCAACCGCGCCGTCGTAGACGGAGGCATTTGCCACATCCATGCCTGTCAGTTCACAGATCATCGTCTGATACTCAAAGATGTTCTGCAGAACACCCTGCGAGATCTCTGCCTGATAAGGGGTATATGCCGTGACAAATTCTTCTTTGGATACCACGCTCTTTACGATCGCGGGAATAAAATGCGCATAGGAACCGGCTCCGCGGAAAACAGTGTCATAGACCTTGTTCTCTGCCGCCATCCTGCGGAGGATCCGCTCCACTTCCAGTTCCGATCTGCCTTCGGGAAGATCCAGTTCCCCGCGGAACTTCACATCTTCAGGCACATCCCGGTACAGGTCATCCAGGGAGGAGAACCCTGCTGCCCTGAGCATTTCTTCCTGCTGCGTAGGCGTGGAAGGAATGTAATGTCCCATCTCAGCCTTCCTCTTCCTCACAGACCTCTTCGTATTCGTTGGCGTCCAGCAATTCGTCCAGATCGCGGACATCGTTCAGTCTGAACAGCCAGGTGCCGTAGGGATCGTTGTTGATCAGTTCAGGGCTGTTGAACAGCTCCTCATTGACTTCCGCGACTGTCCCGCTGACAGGCGTGTAAACATCGGATACCGCCTTGACAGATTCAACGTCGCAGATCACATCACCGGCAACGTACTCATCGCCTACTTCGGGAAGATTGACATAGACGAGATCGCCAAGAGCATCCTGAGCGAAATCGGTCAGGCCGACTTCACATTCCGATTCTCCGGTAAAACGGACCCACTCATGAGTCCTGGAGTATTTGAGTTCACTGGGTGTGTTCATAGTCATTTCTCCTTTTTATAAAATGGCAACGGTGTTACTTCAACGTCCACCAGTTTTCCGCGAACATCCACCTGAAGCGGCGTACCCGCTTCGTAGGCTTCATCAACCAGCGCCATGGCATAGGCGCCTTTCAAATACGGGCAATGCGTCCCGGAAGTCGTATGACCCACAGGTTTTCCGTCTTTATAGACGTCCTGATGCTCCCTGACGATTCCCCGTCCTGTTACCTTCAGACCGATCCTGTGACGGTTTTTACGGTTCAGGATGCCTTCTCTTCCGATGAAAGGCTTATCCATCTTCACCCCGAAATCCAGTCCAGTCTCGAGCGGGCTCACGGTCTCGTCCATCTCATGCCCGTACAGCGGCATCGCCGCTTCCAGCCTCAGGGTATCTCTGGCACCAAGTCCGCAGGGGATCACGCGTTCGTCTTTCAGAAGCGCACGCCAAAGTTCAACGGCATCCTCCGGCCTGCAGTAGATCTCAAATCCGTACTCGCCCGTATAACCGGTCTGTGAAAGGATCACCGGTCTGCCGAGGATCTCCGTATCGATGAAACTGTAATAGCGTTTGGGAAGTTCAGTATAGGGAGCCAGCACCTCTCCCGAAAGCGGTCCCTGAAGCGCCAGCTGGGCATAGGAATCCGAAACGTCTTCGAAGTCCACTTCCCCCTCCAGATGCTCGCGGATCCACGCCACGTCCTTATGGCGGTTGGAAGCGTTGACAACGACGAAGAAGTCCTCCTCACCCCTTCTGTAAACGATCAGATCGTCCACACAGCCGCCGTCCTCATAACACATGACGCCGTAGCGGACTCTGCCAATCTTAAGATTCGTATAATCATTGGTGAAGATCCTGTTGATATTCGCCAGAGCGTCTTTTCCTTTGAACGTGACTTCCCCCATATGGGAAACATCGAACAGACCAACCTGCTCGCGTACAGCCATGTGCTCCCTGATCACACCGGTGGGATACTGCACAGGCAGAAGATAGCCCGCGAATTCCACGATACGTCCGTTCAGGGCGACATGCTCCTCGTATAGAGGTGTTTTCAGTGCCATTTCCTTTGCTCCCTCCGAATCAATTGATCATAAAACGGTCTTTGCTGCTTTCATTGTAACCCAGAACAGGAATCAAAACGATAAGCCTGACATCATTAACATCAAAATCGGCATAGTGACCAAGAGTTTTCGTGACATTGCACAAGATTCCAAAATCGTTATCTTCCTGTATAATGGAAGAGTATGATTTGATCCTAACAGGAGGCAACTAAATGTTTTGTTCCAACTGCGGCGCCAAACTTGCTGACAACGCGAAATTCTGCATGAACTGCGGAAAACCGGTCGCCAGCTTTATCCCGCCGTCTAACCTTCCCGATACCCGAACTACGGCCAATTCTTCTGCTGAGCATTTCGCATCGCCTGCTGCTGCCCCTTCCGCCTCACCGGCTCAGCCGCAGAGCATGGCTCCGGCATCATATCCGACCGATGCTCTGAATACTCCGCAGGTTCCGATTCAGCCTCAGTCATCCGCCCAGCAGAACACTGCTCAGGGTTATGCTCCGCCTGCACAGGTGCCGCAATACAACTATAATTCCCCCGTCCCTGGTCAGAATCCACCATTCACAGACCAGGGAAAACAGCCGACTGTCGTTCCGTCTTACGCCAGGCAGCCTGCTCAGACGCCTCAGTATACTGTACCCGTCTCTGGGCAGAATCCGCCATACAGTGTTCCCGGCATGCAGACGCCTGCTCCGGCTCCGAAGAAGAAAAAGACCGGACTCTTATTGCTGGTCCTGTTACTGATCCTGGCCGTGATCGGCGGAGGCGTATACTATTTCTTCTTTGCAAATCCCGGTAAACAGGCTGAGAAATATCTTCAGCAGGCTTACACCGCTTATGACGGCGGCGACCTGAACGGTGCGATCGAAGCCATGGAAAAGGCCTATGAACTTGCCCCGGATAACGAAGATGTTCTTGTGGGACTGGATCACTACTACTGGGAGGCCAGCAGAGAAGCTTTTCAGGATGGTGATTACGCATCCTGTATCGACCTGTTCAAAAAGATGCGCACACTCGGCATTTCCGAGGAGGATACCATAAACGCCATGCTGAGCAATGCATATAATCTGTGGATCATCTCCCTCGGTCTGAACGGAGACACGGATACTGCGCTGGACATTCTGGAAGAAGCCAAGCCCTACATCTCGGAAGAAGAGTACGAGAAGCGTCTGTCCGAACTCACTTCCGGTTCTCTGGATACCGGAGAGGATCCGCCTGTACAGCCGGACATCGTTGAACCTGTTCCCGAACCGGTACCGGAACCGGTGCCTGTCCAGCCGTATGAACCCGAACCCGGAAAGAAACCGGTCGTCGAGAACGTGACCGACATCAATACCCTGGCACAAAGGATCGCAGGACTCACGGACAACGGAGATTTCGACACCGCTACCCTGATCCTCCCGCTTTATTATGATGACATCGTTCTTCCGGCAGTCGAGCCCGGCAGTTCCCTTCTCGTTGAACTCGACGAGACCTACTATTATCCGTACGTGATCTTCTACAATAATGCCGGCGATGAGTATCAGCCGTACTACGTATACTACGGAGAACTTGACCGCGACATGAACAGGAAAGGCGAGGGATGGATCCTGTACGGTTCGATCACTGAGGAGGATGAAATCCATCTTTACTCCTATTTCTCCGAGTGGAACAACGATAAAGCGAACGGCCAATTCACGGAATACAATCTGTATGGCGAGGATTTCTCCCAGGCTGTCATCTACTCCGGCAGTGTCAAGGATTATCTGTATGACGGTCCTATCATGATCATGTGGACGAACGGAAAAATCTATTACGCCACTTATCATGACGGTCTGCCGGAAATCTTAGGCGAAGACGAGGACGGTCAGAAGATCGTAGCCTATACGGAAGACAAAGTATACTGGCTGAAACAGCCTGCGGATTTCGTCAAAAATCCCACAGGGCTTGAGAAGATGTGATCCGATTCAGAAAGGCTGCGGCGAATAACCGCAGCCTTCTTTTTTCATTCTGATAACCATAGTCCTTTTCCCGAGATCACAGATCCAATACATTATTCCGCAATGAATTGTATTTCCCCCTTGGTTAGTATATAATTCGAGAAATAATCAATCGTTCTGGAAGGAGTACAAAAAGATGTATAGACTGTGGGATATCCTCGATGAGGCCAAAAAATTAAAATGGGTCGACCTTACCCATCAGATGAACAATGACAGTCCGTATTGGAGCGGTATTCCGGAAGGTTCTGTAGAACTCAGCAAAACCGTTTTCGATTGGGGAAATCCCATGCTCGAATGTCTGATCCAGACCTTCAAATTTCCCGGGCAGTTTGGCACACATATCGATTTCCCCGGACATTTCATAAAAGGAGCACCTCTCTCGGAATCATTCGGCGTAAAAGACGGCGCTTTCCCGCTTTGTGTTGTGGACGTCTCTGAGAAAGTCAAGGCGGATCCGACTTATGTCGTCACCCCCGATGACATCAAAGAGTATGAGGAAAAATACGGAGCCATTCCGGATGGCGCATTCGTCGCGATCCGTACTGACTGGTCCAAAAACTGGCCCGACATGGATAAGCTTTCCGGCATCGCGGAAGACGGAAGCGAGAACTTCCCCGGCTGGTCTCTCGATGCTCTGAAATATATATACGAATTCCGTAATGCCGCGGCGAACGGTCATGAGGCCCTGGATACGGACGCATCCCTGGAAACAGCAAAGGCCGGCGATCTTGCCTGTGAGCGCTATGTCCTTCAGAAGGGAAAACTTCAGGTGGAAGTCCTTTGCAATCTGGATCAGGTTCCTGCAGCCGGCGCTGTAGCTTTTGTTGCCTGGCCTAATTTTGAAGGCGCAACCGGACTGCCTGTCAGGATGTGGGCAATTTGTGAATAATCAGCAATAAAAATATAGCGCGGCGATTCGTACTCATTGGCAAACTGCCTTGCAGATACACTTTCCCGAGTGGATTGCAGGTCAAACATCCATACATCAATTTAAAAAGCGGACAGATCTGAAATGATCTGTCCGCTTTTTTCATTATTCCCGTTCTGACATAATCTACAGATTCAGAAGGATTCTTGCACGATACAGGAATGTTACGACCTGGCAGCGTTCACAGGGATCATTCGGTCCGAATTTGCTTGTCCCGGAATAACCCGACGTTATCTTGTTCAGCGCCGCCCAGCATACCGCCTTATAGAAGTAATCATTCTTTTTAACGTCTGAGAATTTCGGGGCTTTGGAGGTGTTGACTGACGGAGATCCCGCAGCACGGTACAGGAAAGTTACGACCTGACCCCGGGTGCAGGGATCGTTCGGACCGAACTTTCCGGTTGGCTTCCCCTTACTGTCGGTATATCCCGATGTCACGCCGTTAAGCGCTGCCCAGCACACCGCTTTATAGAAGTAATCGCTCTTCTTGACGTCTTTGAATTTCGGCGCACTGGAAACATCCACTTCAGGAGAACCGAAAGCGCGATACAGGAATGTCACGATCTGTCCCCTAGTACAGGTATCATGAGTCCCGAAGAGACCTGCAAGGTCGCCGGTATAACCTGAAGTAATTCCCTTGCCCACCGCCCAGTATACAGGCGTGTAGAAATAGTCCTTTGCGTTCGTCACATCCAGGAAAGTTACATTCACGCTACACGTTTCGGTATATTTCCCGTCAGCAGACCTTACTGTGATGACCGTGCTTCCGACACCGACGCCTGTCACATTCCCTTCCTGATCGACCGAAGCGATCTTGCTATTCCTGCTTGACCAGGTGGCTCCCGAAAGACCTGTACGGTTCAGACGGATCGTTTCCGTCATACAGACTGAGATCTCCGTATCAAGCAGTTCGTCTTCCATTTCTCCGATCTGTATCGTATATGGCCACTCTTTGCCCGCAAAGAAGAGAGTTCCCGGATACTGCCCGTCTCCCCAGGGCTGATCGAAGGGCTGATTATTCTCAATGAAGGCAGTGACAACGACGTTTTTCGCCGAATAGATCGCCCGCGAAACTTCCTCGATATTCCCTTCGCAGAACCGTATTCCGTCATACTTGACTTCAAGATGCTCCGGCTCAATGTCATAACCCCAGACCTGATGAAGCCCTTCCGGCGTTTCGACCTCCATCAAGACCTCCAAATCATCCGAAGTCCTATAGACTGCAGAAGGAACAACTTCCATGTTCTCATCGGGGATAACGGTTACCGAATAGTTTACCTGTACGCCGGAAAAATCCATTGCCACAGGATAGGTGTTGCCAACCGTCCACTGATTCTCGTATGACTGACTGAACTCCCCGGCACCTCCTGAGAAGTTGTATTCCGTTGAGAGGAAATAAATCAAAGCGCCAAAAGTCCCGTCGAATGTCGTGCCATCATTCATTTCCAGATGCATTGCAGCCGGCATCTGAGGGTAGTATGGGTACGGCTGCCGAATGCCATTCTCGTCCATATAATACGATACATGGCAGTCGCTCTCGTAGACTTTAAAGGATTCCGCAGTCAGAACAGAAATGGGATTTCCTTTGACCTCAACCGGATATTCCACTTCAAAACCGCCGAAACGCATCACTGCGGAGTGCATCCCGACCTCCCAGTGATTTGTCGAGGACTGATCTGTGAAGAACCTCAGGTTCATTGTCACACCCTTTTCTGACCAGATCCGCCAGATGAGTTCATCGGGAGAACCGGTGTAGGTCTCGTCCCCGTATTCCAGGGTTATCGTCAGCGGATGAACCCGATATCCTTCGAAAGCCTCATAACGATAATCCGGCAGAACGCATTCATACTGGAAGTATGTATCTCCTTCCCATACTGTAAGCGGTTCGACCCGGATCTCCCGGATCGGATTTTCGATGACATTCACTGTCGCCATCGTATCCGTACCGAGCAGAGAAGCTTTGACATGATGCTGACCGACCTGCCATACATTCGGATACGCCTGTGTGTCCCCTTCCATTTCGTATAGGGCAAGCCTGATCTGATCCTCGTCAATTCCGAGTTCCATCGCCAGCTGCATGCGTACAGTATCCAACTTCCCGCTGAACTCCGATCCGTCTTTCATGGTCACATGGACCATGTAGCTTCCACTGTTTTCATAGACATCATATTTCGGCCACTCGGGTCCCCAATTCACACCGCCGTCTCCCTCGAGGAACGTGATGGGATCGACCGAGAACGACTGAACGGGACTGCTTTCAACATTTACAGAGAAAGGAACCTGCATGCCCGCAAAATACAGCATTGCTGTGTAGGGGCTTCCTTCAGCCGTCCATTCCGCTCCGGGTCCCTGTTCCGACGTCACATCGCAATTAGTTATCCAATAGAGTCCGTAAGCTTGGCAAATCGACCCGACTACGGTATTCGGCGATCCGGTAAACGTACCAGCATCCGTCACGGCTGTGATCTCAGGCTGCAGTTCATAATACTGATACGGAACACCATCCATCATTCCTGTCAGGGTGTTGCCCTCGATAACCGAATATGGTTCTACAGTCAGATTGAAGATCGGATTCGCAATGATCTTAACAGTCAAGCTCCCGGAAACGCCAAGGAATGTGACAGATACTGTATGATCTCCTTTTGCCCATTCATTTCCCCACCCCTGGTCATCTGAGCAGGAAAATCCACTTCCGCTCACCTGAATGCCGTAATCACGAGAGAGCCATTCCATGACTTCCGAGACTGATCCGGTGAACGCAGTTTCGCTGTCCTTCAACTTGATCGTGACCCTTCCGAGCCCATAACGATACGCCTGATATTCGACAGGGGAAATATTCTCTCCGATCGGAATATAGTCATATTCCGTCACCGTATCTCCCTCGATCAGTCTGACCGGCTCACAGGTGAACCAGTCGATCACGCTTCCGGTGATCTCAATCGGGAATGTGCAGGTTTTTCCAAGAAAGGTCAACGTTCCGGTGTGAGAACCTACCTCCAGAGAAGTATATGGTTCCGCATCGGTGTCGATCCGGACAGACTCATACGGAATCAGAATCCCGCACCCGTCACTTATCGCTTCCACTACGTCCCACAAGTTGCCATCATACTGAGTCCCGGCATCGTCATTCAACACGACATGGACCGTCAATGCCTCTCCAATGGGATAAGATATATATGAATGGAGAACGTTATCCCCGTCCCAGTATTCCATCAATTCCCCCGCTCCTTCCACGAAGGAAACAGGATCTGCTGAGATTGACGCCACCGGATTGGGAACCACATGCACGTCAAATGTTCCCCGCTCCTTATTCAGGAACCGGAAAGAAACTGAGTGGTCTCCAACACCCCAGACATTGTCTTCCGTCTGATCATCTTCACAGAAAAAGTCGCAATCGAACGGAAGCGGAGGATCGACCCCATACTGTGTTTTAAGCCAGTTAGCCGCGTCATTTGCCAAACCGGAGAATGTACCGGCTTCTGTTTCCATCACGATCTGCAGATCAGTATCATATCTGTAGTATTCATAATCATATTCTGTGACGTTTCCGTAAGAATCTGTATTTTCGACATGCGCAACAGACGTATTTCCTTCCATCACGGACGGCTCCACGACCGTGATCGAGATGATTGGATCCGGAAGGATCCGGACCATGAAAGGATATTCCTGACCGAAAAGGAGGATGTCCGCCGTATGTTCACCCGGTTCCCACGGATTCAGCGCAGACTGGTCTGTCCTGGCGTAAGCCATCCCGTCAACATAAGGGATTTCGTAATCTGAACAGACTTCTTCTGCGACTTGTGTAAGGCTTCCGTTATAGGTTTTCCCATTGTCCGCAACCACGGTCACTCTGGGGACCGTGCCATATTCCAGATAGGGAACCTGAACTTCAGGACTGTCCGGATACGGCCTGATCCAATCATAAGAAACGAATGCCATTCCTTCGATCCAGACTATTTCATCCGCTTCGACCGATACGACCGGGCTTCCTTTGACCTCGGCATTCACCAGACAGGGCTTGTTAAACAGGAGCACAGTGAACGGATGTTCCCCGACCATCCACGGGTGATCTGCGGAGGGAGCTCCTTCCAGACCGACACCGCCGTTGTCTATATTGCCATTCAGACTGTAATACTCCCGGATCTGTTGAACGACATCCCATACTGTACCAGAGAACGTTCCTTCATCCGTGACTGCTGATATCTGCGCATTCATGCAGTCATATCGGATATAATCGGCAAAATGCCATTCACCATATTCATCCTCGACGCTTTCGGTGACTTTATCACCGAATCCTTCACGGAAGATCAGTGTTTCGTCAGACGTTACCGACAGAATCGGGTTCTCTATGATATCGACAGTAACCGGGTATTCCTCGTCGAGGAAAGTCATCGTTGCTGTGTGGGTTCCGATTTCCCACTGCGACGAGATCGACTGATCGCTAGCAATAGAATACGAATCTGAGATACCCTCCATGCCGAAATGGCTGCCCAGTTCATATATGACTTCCCAGACACTACCATTGAAAACGGATCCGTCGTTCAATGTCACCGAGATGCTCTGCGGATTTGGATCATAATACGGATAATCGACCCACTCGCTTGTTCCGTCCTCTTTCTCGATCTCCCCGCTTCTCCATCCGGCACATTCAATGATATAGCGCAAAGGCTCCACCGCTACCGATGCGATCGGAAGCCTGACGAATACCTCAAAAGGCGTATCGGTTCTCCAGAAAGAGAGGTTGGCCTCATGACTTCCGAGTCCCCAGGCGTTCTCAGAAGACTGATCAGTAGAGAATGCAAACCGGTAATTGATTTGTTTGATTCCGTATTGCTTCACCAACTGATGATCGACCTCAGACAAAGTCCCGCTATAGGAGCCGCCATCCTTCGTAAACACTGTTACCGATGAAGGCTGGACATGATAATGCGGGTAAGAACAACTTGTATGAAGTTCCCCGCAGTCATTTTCCGGCCCGATGATCTGATCCACAGTCACGAAAACAGTATCAATATCGATATGGTCGACAGGACTTTCAATGACAGTGACATCGAACTCATACAGTTTTCCACAGAAATCAAGCGTCCAGTTATGGACACCCACACCCCAAAGGTCCGTGTCATCAGGGTCGGGATATATGTTATACAAGCCGGTTGGCGACCCCTGGGAAAAGCGTGTAAGATCTTCAGCGACCTCATCAACACTATTCTCAAAAGGCATATGAATCGTCGAACCGTTATCATAGTATCCCGTGATACTTACATAATCGGGCATTTTCCCGGCACTTACCGAATCTCCATCCAGAAAACGGACGTCTTTAATCAATGTGATCTCGACTCCGCTGAGAGGTCTTGTCGTTGATCCGGATTCTTGCGTCTCTGCCTCTTCCCCGGGCGTATTGTCGTGAAAGGCAGCTCCCTGAACATATACCGACTCCCCTTCTGACAAAGAAGCATCATCAGCAGGGACTTCTTCCTGGATCTCTTCTCCCCAGGGTATTTCTTCCGTGATCACTTCATCTTCCGAATCCTCCACCTCATCCGTGGACGATTCATGTTCTTCCAAATGCAGATCGTCCTGAAGAACTGCGAGATCCGTATTCTCAGTGACCTCTTCCGCAGAGGCGAGTTCCTCTGCAAAGACAGGAATCAAATCCGAAAACAGCGAAAAGCACATCATCAGGATCAGAAAAGCAGATAATACTCTGTTGATTTTTTTCATCACATTACCTCTCAGAAAGCTTTTTTCAATTATATAATGCCGGGAGAACAACACAAAAGAGAATCCGTTTATTTTAAAGATTTTTCTGTTATTTCCTATCCTTCATCGTGAATGATGCGAATAACTTTGTGTTTATTCCGTCAGAATACTATAATCATGGATATTATCCCCCTTTTATTTCCGGATAACTGCATCAAAAACAGGCGTTTTCACTCTCCATTGCCGTTAAGACAACCGTTTGCAACTGCCGGTTGCTGAATTGTCTGGCGCCGTTGATGGTATGCACCCGAAAATACCCGTACACTGGAAGTGCAAAAAACGGAGGGAGAATCCCCCACCGATCCAGGAGGAATTGAAAATGATCTTCGCAGACAAACTGATCGAAAACAGAAAGAAGAACGGCTGGTCTCAGGAAGACCTCGCATACAAGCTTGGTGTATCCAGACAATCCGTATCCAAGTGGGAAAGCGCTCAGGCAATCCCGGACATGAAAAAGATTCTTCAGATGGCTGATCTCTTTGGGGTCAGCACCGATTACCTTTTAAGAGACGAAATCGAGGACAGCGGCAATGAACCTGTACCGGTCGACGTCAACAACGACGATCCCGCCCGCCGCGTTTCCCTTGAGGAAGCAACCGCTTTTCTGCAGCACAACCAGAAGGCTTCCCACCTGATCTCCACCGGCGTGATGCTTTGTATCCTCTCCCCCATCCTGCTGATCGTCCTCAGTGAACTTTCAGAGGCAGGACTGATACCTTTCAGCGAAGCGGTCTGTTCCGGCACCGGTACTGTCGTTCTGCTTGTACTGATTGCAATCGCTGTCGTACTGTTCCTGACAGCATACATGCGCGGCAAACCATACAGCTTTCTTGAGAACGAGAAAATCGATACCGAATACGGCGTATCCGGCATGGTGAAAGAGTACAGCGCAAATTACGCCGAGACCCATAGCCGCCTGATGATCATTGGAATCCTGTTCTGTGTCATCTCCGCGATTCCTCTGTTCCTGATGAACATGTTCAGTTCAATCGGGGAAGAAGCTCTCAGCATGACGATCGGCATCAGCGGCATGCTTGCCGCAATCGCCGTCGGTGTAAAGCTGATAGCCCTTACATCAATCCATCAGGAAGGCTTTGAGAAACTGCTTGAGGAAGGAGATTACACCCGTCTTAACAAGCGTATCGGAAAATATGACGGCATTTACTGGGCGATTGCCACAGCAGTCTATCTGACGTGGAGCTTCCTCACTATGCGCTGGCAAGCCACATGGATCGTCTGGCCGATCGCAGGCGTCATCTACGCCGCATACCGGGAGATCCTGAAACTGACCGTTGACAAGAAATAATCCCCTTTATTCAAAAGTCCGCCCCTTCTTTCGAAGGCCGGCGGACTTTTTCATATCAATAAATCATTCATCGTCCCGGAGCGCTCGCTCTGTTCTCATGATTTTTTCCCGGAATATCGGGAACAGCACCTCCGATACCCGCTGCATGACAGCAGCGTAAACAAGACCGACAGCAACGATCAGAATACCAAAGGCGCAGAATCGAAGTGCGCCAGGATCCTGTCCGATCAGGACAGGCATGAGCCAGTACATGAAGTAGTGGTGAACCAGATAAATCATATAACTGTGCCTGCAGGTCCAGGATACCGGTCCTTTCCCTGATATAATCCGGTCACCCGCCGCTATTCCCGCATTATACAGAAGCACAAACAGGCAAACGGAAACGATCAGCGACGGAAGATAAATGACTCCGCCGATCTGCCTTGGAAAGAACAACAATACGACGGTGATCTCCGCCAGCGCAGCACATACTGCTTTCTTTCCGCAAAACAGAGATCTGAGCTCATCGAACCACATGCCGAGCCAGAAATACATCAGGCCCAACGTCAGCGAATACCATCCGCTTCCGGCAGACAGAAACCTGAATTTCATGTTGACCGCCCAGAGAAGGACAATCAAAACCGTTGCGGTCGTTCTTGAGCGCCTGTCCCTGAAGGCACGGTTCAGCAGAGGATAGATCAGATACAGCGTCAGGATGACAGAGGTGAACCACTCCCCGCACACAAAATAAGGAATCTTTCCGGTAAAAACCCAATAGTAAAAGTCCAGTCCGAGCAAATTCAGAGGCGCTGTTCTTCTTCCGGACTGCGACGCATGGATAAATAGTCCGGCACCGCTGTCAAGGATCAGGAGCGGAGCGGAAGCGATCCACAGAGGAAAAAGCAGACGAAGAAAACGATATGTGATAAATGCTTTCGTATCCTCAATATCCCTGTGGTTCCGGTGAAGCAAAGCACCGGAGAGCAGGAAAAAAAGTCCCACCGCAACGGCGCCAAGCTCACCCCTGAGATAGGTGTCCGCCATCTGAAGGAACGACGGCCTTGCAATGCCTAAGATCGAAGCAGTTGCCGAAAGATGATGGATCAGAATGATCCAGGTAGCAAATGCCCGGATCAGCTGATATCCACTATCCTTCCCTGTCTCCATCCTCGTTCAGATCCTTCCGTTTTGTGGAACTCTGTCCATAATTATAGCACTGCTGTGTCCATTAGGGAAACGAATGACGGAGCCTCTCCGGACGGAGAGGCTCCGATTGGTTAAGCGCGATGAATCAGATCTTATGTCTTTGCGGCGCGGTACAGGAACGTAACCACCTGCCCGCGTGTGCAGGGATCATCCGGACCGAATTTTATCGTTCCCGTATATCCGGTCGTGATCTTCCATGTCGCCGCCCATACGACTGCGTCAAAGAAATAATCCTTCTCTTTCACATCCCTGAAAGTGGTGGCGTTTGTTCTTACCGCTTTCGGTTTGCC
>OCTX012278242.1_pt1 | contig 14476 bp, 15 predicted proteins | sample 1539691 | NCBI WGS metagenome assembly OCTX01 (sample SAMN02144231, study PRJEB22623) | gut metagenome | biome: sheep rumen | host: Ovis aries | place: New Zealand | reverse complement strand
TGCGTTTTTTACTTCTTTTACGTGCTGTTAAGCCCCCAAAAGCCGATAGATTTAGTATGAAGACGCACCGCGGCGCGTCTCTACTGGCAGCTCCCCTATCCTTTCTCGATGAGGCAGGTATGCGTCTTGGTCTTCTTGTCGTAGTTGATGCCTACGAGCAGGAGGTTGTCGGCATAGTCGGCAAGAGAGGCGGGATAGTTTTTATGTTTGATTTGGGAGATGGCGGTCTCGGCGGACTTGTCCACTTTCAGCTCTACGACGAGGGCAGGCTTGTCCACATTCTTGCGTGGAATGAAAATCATGTCGGCGAAGCCTTTGCCGGCGGGCATCTCTCGATGGATCTTATAGTCGTTTCGGGCAGAGAAATAAGCGAGGGAGATGACGCAGGCGAGCGAGTTCTCGTTGTTGTAGGAGAGGATGCTCGTGTTCTCATCGTGGGCAGACTCAAGGGCGGCTGCCACTGCCTGCTCGTCGCCGAGGATGGTGGACTCGAGGAGTTGCTTTGACTGCTGCAGAGCATCCACCACCGGCTGCCAGTTCGTCTTCTTCACGGCATTTGCCATCTCGCCTGCCACCTCACGGTTGGGAATGAAACACTTCTGCTCTGTCCAGTCGTATGAAAGGTAGCCCAGATGGATCAGGACTGTCAGCACGTCGTCGCGGCTCGACACCTCCGAAATGTCATTCTGGAACCCCGTCGGATCAACCATGCATCGCATGCCGCCCAGCATACGGATGATGTCGTCCTTCAGCCCTTCATAATTCATCTGAATATACTCTGTCACCCTGTCAAAAGCACCCGTAGCCGACCAATAGCTCAGACATGCACCGTTGTCAAGAGCCGTTATCACAGAGTTCGGGTTGAAAATAGATGGTACGTTTCCTATACGATAGCCATCATACCATTTCTCCAGCTCGTCGAAGTCCATGTCGTATTTCTCGGCCAAAACCTTCACCTCGTCCTTAGTGAATCCATAGAAACCGGAAAGTTTGCCTGGAACCACCATGGAGTATTCCTTGAAGTTGTTCAGTGCTGACTCCGTATTGTATTTCTTGATGGGCAGGATGCCGGTCATATAGACTCCGGCAAAGACGATTTCCGACTGTCCGCTCTTGAACAGTCGGCGGAGCCAGTCGACATATTCGTTCATCACCTCGGGTTGCTTGTCGAATTCTCTGCAGATAGCATCCCACTCGTCGATGATGAAGATGAATTTCTGGCGAGTCTGCTCGTTTATCCTGATAAGAAAGGACATAAGACTCTCGTTTTCCTTCATCTCCACATCCGGATAAGCTGCATGGATATCCTCTTTCAGCGTCTGCTGCATCTGCCTCACGATGGTGGCATCCTTGATTTCCGTAACGAAGTCGCTCATATCCAGGTATATCACTGGATACTTGTTCAGATACTCCTCAAAACTGGGGTCTTTGGCAATTTTCAAATCCTCAAACAGGTTTCTCGAATCACAAGACTTGTCATAATAGGCACACAACATCTTTGCCGCCATCGACTTGCCGAAGCGTCGGCAACGGGTGACGCATGTATAACGGATGTCGGTGTCCAACGTGTCATTGATAACGGCAATCAGCCCCGACTTGTCAACATATTCGCGCTTACGGGTGGAACGGAAGCGCCCGTTTCCAGTATTGATATATGTACCCATAGTCTTCTGTTCTCAGTTTTCAGTTCTCAGACTTGAGACTTCTTTTTGCAAAATTACGAAGAAATGGGGATAAATCAAAATAAAAAGAGAGTTCTTTTAAGTGAAAAGTGAAAAGTGAAGAGTGAATAGTGTAGTTACTCTTGCTGATGGGCTTGGTACGTAACGGAGTGGTTGGTGCTTCAAAGTTCAGATAAGCTTCGCTCCTAAAGGGCGTACGAGTCGGAAAAGTGAAGAGTGTATTTCTTTTGCTGATGGGCTTGGTACGTAACGGGGTGGTTGGTGCTTCAAAGTTCAGATAAGCTTCGCTCCTAAAGGGCGTACGAGTCGGAAAAGTGAAGAGGCCGTGCGCTTCTTCCTTCCAAAAAACATTCTCTACACATCCTGCTCTATCCTGTTGGAGATTTCCTCATACTTACGTATATACGCCTGACGGAACCAAGAAGCCTGCTCGCGAAGCGACCCCAGCCTTTCAAGTTCAGTACGACTCACACGCTTCCCCACTTCAATATAAATCGGCCCTTTATTCAAATGATGTACTCCCTTCGGCAACACCTTGCCTGGGCCATACAGGCACATCGGAAGGATGTCCACACCCAACTGCTCTGCCAAATAGAACGCCCCCTGATGGAAACGGCCGATGCGGCAGTCCTTTGACCGGGTGCCCTCCGGGAAGACGGCGATGCTGTAGCCCCGCTCCACCAGCGACCGCAATTTGGGCAGCAATGCCTCCAACCCTTCCGACACCGGATAGTACTCGGCATTGCGGATGATTGCGCCATAGAAAGGATTGTGCCACACCCAGTCGTTGGTCAGGAATATCATCTTCGGAGTGAACACCAGCTGGCACATCAAGTCGAGATGCGACTGGTGGTTGCAGATGATGACAGCCGGACGGGAGAAATCCTCCGACTCATCCGCTTTCTTGAAACTGAAACGGGTGCCGGGAATGCCATGACGCATCATCACAAAACGGGAGACCCAATGGATAAGTCCGTGGATGCGGCGCTGCTTCTTCTCCGAGTTCTTGCAAAACTTCACATAGCACACCACCAGCGGCGAAAGCACAAATATGGAGAAAAATCCGAAAAACAGAGCGGCATATACCGTACGGCATACTTTCGCCAGGAATCGCCACAGACGCAATGGCAATCCGTAGACCACCGCGAGCACACACAGGATGGTGTTCATCACGCTGATGCGCGCAAAATCCTTGCCAGGGCGGAAGTGGCTCACCCGTTCGTCGGCTGGAGGGTAGTAGACATTGACCACTTCCTCATGGATTCTCACGCCGTGCCACGAGGCGAACACCATCAGTTCCAGCTCCGCCTCGTAGCGATTGGTGACAAAAGGCAGGGCATAGTTCTTCTTCAGCGGATAAAGCCGGTAGCCCGACTGCGTGTCGCTCAGCTTGCGTCCCGTCTGCACCCAGAACCAGAAATTGGCGAAACGGTTAGCAAAACGGCTGCCACCGCTCTGCTCCGTACCGTCCATCCTGCGCTTGCCCACAATCAGCGCCCCCGGATGCCTCTGGTTGGCGGCAAGCAGCGTGCCGATGTCCTCTGGATAGTGCTGGCCGTCGGCGTCCAGCGTGACGGCATAGGCAAAGCCCTGCTTACGGGCATGGCGGAACGCCGTCTTCAACGCATATCCCTTCCCTCGGTTGCGTTCGTATGACAACACCGTGATGTCCTTGATTCCGGCCAAAACCGCGGAAGTGCTGTCCGTGCTGCCGTCATTCACCACAATCACATCCTGACAATACGCCTTGCTTGCCTCCACCACCTGCCCCACGGTCGAGGCGTTGTTGTAGGTCGGGATGACCACACAAACACCACGAGCACGGAGTGTTTCCTTGATATATTGGGGTGTAGCAGAATGTGGCATGAATTATAGTTTAAGTGAATAGTGAAAAGACACTCATTTGGCGCGGCCAAAAAGAAATCGGCAACAACAATAATTTCTTTCGTTGCGTATGTTTGATTTTAACACGAATGTCCATGAATGTCCACGAATTTTCATGAATAATTTTTTTAATTAACATGAATTTTTTCGAACACGAATTGGAACGAATTTTCACGAATATTTTTTGTATACGAATGATATCAAGCAAAAAGCGATAATATCTAAATCAATATAATATATATTTGTTATATAGAAGTGAAAAGTGAAAAGTTTTATTTACCCCGGTGATGAAGTAGAGACGCGCCGCGGCGCGTCTTGTAACTTGTTATATGGGCAGGCACACCATCGACATCTTCAGCAGTGGTGTGTCGCCGTCGTCCGCGGTCAGCTGCAGGGCAACTTCATCGGAATCCTCCACCACGGCCACTTTCGTGATCCGAAACACAAATTCAGGCGTCTGCAGCGGTGAGACCACCGAAAGGAACTTCACGTTTTTCAGCAGGTGCAGCCTCAGTTTTCTGCCCAGGAAATCCTCGGCCAGCTCCAATCCCGTCTGGATGAGGCAAACGCCGGGCGTAACCGGCTCGCCAGGAAAATGGGCCTGGAATATCTGATGGGACGGATTCAACCGTATGCGAAAATATGGCGGGGCTGCGTCCTTGTCGGCAGCCACCACCTTATAAAAGTCATTCTTCAGTGTCATTTTCTTCAAGATTTTCAGGTTCGTCGTCGGTCAGGGGCGTGAAGCGGTAGGTCATCTTCCGTCTTTTGTTCACGTACTCCCCCACCCCTTTCTCCATTTGATGGATCAGCATCCTTAAATCGTGGCGAAGCGCCTTACGGATGTACCATTTGTCCATCATCGACTGCACGGAATGGAGTTTCACCTTGTCCTTCACGAGGGAGTAGGAGAAGTCCATATAGGAAATACCGAACTCGTTGAAAAACGAGCCTTTCAGCACCCCGCCATCGTTCACCATCACGCACACACCGCTGAGGTAGGCCTTCGGCAGTTCCACCATGGCGCTGAACCGCACTTTGCTGCCAGCCGTCTGCGGCAGCAACGACTGTGCATCAGCAGCCAAGGACGCAAACCCAGGGAGCAACAAGCTAATCCACAGCAAACAGATTCGGGCTGATCGCATGATTCGTCTTCACGTTTTTAAGTTCTATCACTGTGCGGTCGTCGTTCTTCTCCAGCAGCCCCACACGGCTGACCACCGCTCGCTGCTTGTCGAAATGGATGACAATCCGCTTGAACAGTTGCCTCATATTCTTGCGCATGGGAGAGAGTGTGGCAATCCAGTCACTGCCAGAGGCCGAGATATCCACCTTATATTCCTTGTCGTCGTTCAGGCACTTACCCACCACACTGTTCATCATGATGCGGGCTATCTCCTTGAACACCTTATTCTGGTTCGTATCCACCACATCGGTGCGGTTGCCGTTCTTGATACGCACCTTCGTGTCGTTCAGGACAAACACATACTTTTTGGGCGACGTGTATTCCCAGCGCAGCTTGTTCTTCTGCTGATAGTACATCCGTCCTTTCGACACCATCTTGTCGCTCAGCATCTTGAGATGCTTGGTCTGGACAAAGTCGCACTCCATCGACTTCATCTCCATCGCAGCACGGTTCACCTTCGCCTTCACCGCTGCCTTATCCACCTGTTGGGCACTCATATCGCTGAATGCCAACAGCAGAACAGTCCATATATACAAGATTTTCCTCATTGTCGTTGTTTTTTTAAATATTCGGTATTTCGATGCGTCGATTTTTAAAACTTATCCAAACAGTTTTCTCATTCAACTTTAAACCTTAAACTTTAAACTAAAAAAGTCACTTTGCAATCAGAAAGCATCCCACCACGATGCAAGCCACACCCACCCACTTCAGTGCGCTGACCTGCTCATGAAAGAACACAATGGCGGCCACCATGCCGAATACATAGCTGATGCTGACCATGGGATAAGCCTTGCTGAACGGAAACGTCTTGACGATGTACATCCAGAGCAACGAAGCGGCACCGAAGCAGAGCCCGCACAGCGCGAACTGCCAGTTGACCAGCAACGAAAGCCAGAACTCGCGAGTCCACGAAAACTTGGGCATCCGCATCATCGCAAACTTCAGGAACACCTGACCGCCACAGAGCAGCGCGCTCTGAAGCGCAGCTAAAGAGAGGATTTTCCACATGACAGCACAATAGCTAAAGATTTCACTTCTTCTTCCTGACAAGGCCTCCCCACCCGCTCCATCAACTGACGGAAGAGCGGCGTGGTCTCATCATGACATTCCACCAGCACGGTGCGGCACTTACCCTGGCGTATCAGCTGCCTGGCATCGTCCATCGCCCACTGTAGCGAACGGTCGCCCTGCGAATAGGTGATGTTGTAGCCATGGCATCGGGTGCGGATAGCCAGCTCGCCTGCTATGGTATTGTGGGTGCTCTGCATAAACCAGGTGGGTTTCAGTGTCTCGCCGTCACACAGCTGGTTCAGCAGTCGCTCGCTCAGCTCGATGGCCCCATAGGCCGTAGCGGTAATGATGGCATCGGGGGTATCCACACCGGCTTCCTTCAGCGCACGCATCGAGCTCAGCACCGCAGCCTTCATCAGACGGCTCATCCTGCGGGCCTCCATCGGCTTGACAAACTCACTGACGTCAGAGAGCTGGGCCGTGTCGGATATTTCCACGCGGGCCAGCTCGCAGATGCCGTTATCTGTATCGGGGTGGTCCTGTCCGGAAGCCGCCGTAGGCTTCTTTGAGAAAATCAGCGATGTGTCGTTGCCTCCGAAGCCGAATGAGTTGCACATCACATGCTCCAAAGACGCAAACGAATGACAGTCCATCGCCGGACAGACCAAACCCTCTCCCGGCTCCTTCCAACCTCGGTTCATCGGGATAAAATCATGCTGAAGTGCCAACAATGAGATGATTGTCTCTATGGCTCCTGCGGCACTGGTGGCATGACCGGTATACCCTTTCGTGCTGGACACTGGCGGCATCTTCTCTCCAAACACACGTCGCAGGGCCACGCTCTCACACAAGTCGTTATTCGGCGTGCCGGTTCCATGAGCGTTCACGTAGCTGATGTCCTCCGCTTTAAGCCCTGCCATCTGCAGCGCTTCAGTCATGGCGAGGAACGGGCCTTCTCCATTGTCCGACGTGGCAGTCTGATGGAAAGCGTCGCAGGCATTGCCATAGCCCGAAAGGTAAGCGCTAATCTGTACACAATTCCCGAAAGCGGCCATCTTGCCACTGATTTTCCAGGCCAGTTCATCCCGCTCCATCACCACGTATGCAGCCCCTTCTCCCAGATTCAGTCCGGCCCGGTTCTTGTCGAAAGGCCTGCATGGGGCATGGTCGAGAATCATCAGGGAGTTGAATCCGCTCATGTGGAAACGGGTCAGCGCCTCGGTTCCGCCTGCCACCACGATGTCGGCCCGTCCGCTGCGCAACAACTCCGCTCCGAGCGCAATCGCATTGGCACCCGAAGAGCATGCGGTCGAGACGGTCACCCATTCCGAGAAGGTGTTGCCGAAATGTCGGGCAATGGCTTCGGTTGTGGCTCCACAATCATGAGTCAGCATGCAGTCCGCATTGCCTTCACCCTGCCTCAGCTGAGAAAATTCCTGCTCGGTCAGGTCCATGCCTCCCACAGTGGTGCCGTTGACCAGCACCACCTTCAGCGTCCTGTCGGAGCAAGCCTTTTGCGCATGCACATATCCAGTCTCGAGTGCCTCACGCAATGCCCACTGCGCCATCAACTGAGTGCGGCTCACCTGCTCGCCCTCCACATGGGATATCAGCTTGAGGTTGGAGTCTGACACATCCAGAATGCCGGCTGGCAAATCTTGGAACTCACTGCTGAAATGCTCATTGTCGCGGATGCCGAACAAGTCGGCGTGCATGGTCTTTAACATCTCGTAGCAGCAGTTGCCGATGGAGCAGACGGCCCCCATTCCGGTTATGGCGATATCATCCATTGTTAAAGTATAGATTTACAACGGTTTATTTTTGCACTAATATTCCAGAAAGCAGAGTAAATGCACTGTTCACTCACAAAGTCTCATTTCTTCCTGTTCTGGCTCACATACTCAGCGATGGCGCGAATGCTTGTGAAGATGGCTTTTCCTTCAGATGCGCTGGAAAGTTTGATGCCATATTTCTTCTCCAGGAGCACGATAATCTCGAGCGCGTCGATAGAATCGAGTCCAAGGCCGTCGCCAAAAAGCGGAGCTTCAGCATCGATGTCCTCAGGGCTCATCTCCTCCAGGTTCAGTGCCGCGATAATTTCTTGTTTCAGTTCTAAAATCAGATCTTCCATAATTATTTATGATTTGACACTTGTTTTATAGTCTATTTATTTTCCTAATCTCACCAACTTAATATCCATGCAGAAATGCGTTTCATCCTCTGCCTCCACCCAGCCGTAGATCACACTCTGAATCTGAGGTTCCTCCAGGGTGGCACAGACAATCTGCCCCATCAGTGGTTCGTCGCGTTCTGCGAGAATATAGAAGGAGGTCTCTCCCTGATAATGGTTGCGGATGGCAATCTCTCCTGTCACGATGTTGGGCAGCGTATAGATAAACAGAGAGGGAGACGGAAAGTAATTGTCGGGATTGGAAATCGTCTTCAGATACGCTTTGTCAGCATGAAAAGAGCCAAAACGATTGAAGAGGAGCACAGCCCGGTCGGAGCGGACGGAAAAGCGTTCTCCACCCTCAGCCTGCAGCAGCAGCTCCGAGGCCAGGAATCCCAGCTTTGCCAGCAAGTCCATCTTGTAGAACTTAGGATAGTCGCCCACATATTTCCTATAGATTGCCGTCAGGAAGGAATGAGTGTCTTCGTCAGGAAGCGCCATAAGCTGGTCGTCCACCAACACTTTATCTGGTTCAATCCGAACCGTATGCTCCACTTTCAACTTCTGCCCTGCAGAGGGTTTTGACATCTTCACGGAAGAGCCTGCGGCACGTCTCCCACGCCACTTGCCCTTTGAGGCAAACAAAGCGGCATTCACTCCGCCGAAACCAGATATCATCTTCACAAATGACGGCTTATCCACATGACGGGCGCCTGAAGTGATGTTCAAGGGCACAGAGACGCCGAGCTCAGCAAATCCGAGTGTGGCAGGCAGCAGTCCGTCGTCGGCCGCAGCCATCGAAAGCACCGTCTCCAGAATGCCGGCAGCCCCCATCGTATGTCCGTAATAACCTTTCAAACCGTTGACAGGGAGCGAAGCCAGTCCGACCCTGCGCAATGCCACGGCCTCCATCTGGTCGTTGAACATCGTGGCGGTGCCATGAAGGTTCACGAAGCCAAGCTCATCGGTCCCCACCCCATCCAGCACATCCGACAAAGCCGCATAGGCTCCGTCGGCATTTTTCGACGGGGATGTCAGATGGAAAGCATCATTATGGACCGATGTCCTGCCGATATGCCACAAACCAGAATCCTCACCGCCCACAACGTCATCACCGGCCAAGACCATCGTGGCCGCCGCTTCTCCGAGATTTAAGCCAGAGCGGCAGATGTCGAACGGACGGCAGGGACTGGCCGACGTTGCCTTCAGAGACTGAAAGCCCGACACGACAAACGCCGACTGAACATCGACGCCACAGACCACGGCATAACGGAAACGGCCAGAATCCAGCAACAGCCTGGCCAGATGCAGAGCCGACACACCGGATATGCATGCGTTGCTCACGACCACAGGCTCATTTACGAAGCCTAACACATCGGCTATGCGACGGGCAGAAGCACCGAGGCGATAGCAGTTGGCCTCATCATCCCCTTCCCGGAGGAGCTCCACATTCCCCTTGGCAGAACTGAGAATCAGCACCACATCGACACCTTTATAGTCAAAAGAGGCCCCATCCAATGCTGCATATATACTTCTAATGGCAAACGACTCCATCCTTGAGCACCCCGAATACTGCATACTTTCGGACTGCCCACCCGTAAACATCGATGCGCAGAATGGCTCCGGCATTCCCCAAATATGTTCATGCCGGATGAGCTCGGAACGGCCGTCAAGTACCGCACGCAAGTTCTCTTCTGTGGTCACCCCCAACGGAGACAGGATATTGTCTGATATCTTATACAAAGTGGTTTCTTTTTTTGATTCAAATCTAGAAAATCTTGAAAATCTTGAATATCTAGAACTTCTAGAATATCTAGAAAAACTAGAGCATCTACCTCACACGCCCCATCGCTTCTTCCACTGCTCAAAGAACTCGGGCGCGTACCACATCAGCTGGTAGTCCAAGTCCATAAACACCTGGACGGTATGTCCTGTGGCGATAAGCAAGTCGGATTCAGCATCGTGAATCTCATAGTCGAACACAATCTTGGCTGCCTCCGTAGGCCGGTAGATGATGTCGATGCGCGGACGCATCCCATATATCAGCGGATGCTTGAACTGGAAGTCCATTTCCACGATGGGGGCATAGCAGTTGTTCTCCATATATCGCTTATATCCCAGGTCGAACTCAGCACCGAAGGCCTCGCGCGCATCCTCAAAATACAGCGGATAATGGCCGTGCCACACCACGTTCATCGAGTCCACCTCGCTGAAGCGTATGTCGATCAATTTCGAAGTTTTCAATGTCATCTTCAAGTTGGTTTTCTATGATTTCACCGCAATTTTCATCTCAGCGCTCACGATGAGCCGTCCGCCAGATTCAATACGGGCATCTGCCAGCGTGACGCCGAACACCTCCTCACGCACGACGACAGTGGTGGTCAGACATGCTCCCACGGGAGGCAGTTCGTGAAACGTCATATTACGCACGGCTCCGATATAGCCGATTTGGATGTCAGCCTTGAGAATGTACTTGTTCACATAGCCGAGACGTACAGCGCAAGTCTGGGCGATGTTCTCCACCAGGCCGGACTCAGAGAAAAGTCCTCCGTCGACAAAAAGGTTGTCGGCCGTCACCGTCGTCTCCGTCACCGTCGTTCGCATGTCGAATCCCACCAGCCGGTCCACCATCACGAACGGCTCCTGCTGAGGAAGCAGCTCGTGGATGTCGATGCTTCGGAGAAACGCCTCCGAAGGATGGGAAAAGTCCATATCGCTCATTTCCAAAAATCAAAATAGTTATACCATTGCTCAGGATAGCGCCGGACCACACGCTCCAACTCCTCCACATAGGCAGATGCAAGCTGGCGGATCTGCGCCTGGCGGGGCGCATCCTTGTCGTAGGCCAGAGGACAGACATAAATGGTGTATCGCTTCGTACCGGTCTTCATCACGTTGACCGCCAGCACATCGAGTCCGCGCATGGTGGCCACGCTGAACGGTCCGAGCGGAAAGCGGGCGTCTGCACCCAGAAAACGGTAGGTAAGCGACTTTTCAGACCCGGTGAAGCGGTCGGCCGGCATGCTGAGAATCTCGCCGTCGCTCAAGGCGCGGTCTATCTCGAACAAGTACGACATGTCGCTCCTCACCTCTATCATCCGGATGTTGTTGCCCTCGAACATTCGCCGACGGTTTTCCATCACTGACGCTTTCTCGCCGAAAAAGACGAGGGCGTTCATCCGCTTGTCCTCAGCACGCAGCGTGTAGCCAGCCAGTTCGTAATTGCCGACATGGGCACTCAGCTGGACAAAGCCCTCCGGCTTTTCAGAAAGACGGAGAAAATGGGCATACCCTTCTATATCCACCTGGAATTGCTTCCCGGCATACATGGCGAAGCGGTCAATCACCACCTGCCCGAACTTGCAGTGGTTCACATAGGTTTTCCAGGCAGCCTTCCATCGGCCCATGCCATGATGCTGCCGGAAATAGCGGTAGATGATTCTGCCACCCGGACGGAACACGACACACACTGGAATGACAAAGATATTGGAAAACACATACAATATCCTGACATCCAGCCATCGCAGCAGCCGTATCAGCCATCGGTGCATGCCGCCACTGCCGTAGGTGGTTCCGTCCCAGGACCGTTGAGCCATCTCTACCCTACCTTGCTCTGAATATAATCCACGAACTGTCGGAGCGTGGTCACACCCACCATCTCCTCCGGCTTGATTTTGAAGCCGAAGTTGCGTTCCACAATCACGACGATGTCTACGAAGTCCAGGCTGTCGATGCCCATGTCGTCCTTCAGTTTCGCATCATCGAAAATCTTGTCCTCGTCAATCTCGAGGTCGTCAATCAGGAAATTCCTGACTTTTTCTTCAATTTCTGTTCTTGTCATTTATTTAGTTTAGAGTTGAGAGTTTAGAGTTGAGAGTTTAGAAGCACCGAGTTTTCGAATTATTGGGGCATTGCGTTTTCAGGATCTCGAATTTTCAGGATCTCGGCACTTCGGTGTTTCATTTTTTCCTTACCACGATGATGGAGTGTCCCTGCCCCAGGTGGTCATAGATTTTTTCCATCTCGAGTCCGGCTTCGTGGATGCACTGCTCCATGTCCTCCGTGTTGTACATCTTCGAGTTGCCGTTGGCAAGAGCGGTGAAATAGAGTGAGGTCATCGTCAGGCAGAGCGTGGCAGGCTCGAAGCGTTGGCGGTCCCAGAGGGTCTCCATGATGAATAACCGCGTATGGTCTTTCATCGCCTCCCTGGCACGCCGGAGGATATCCACAATCTGCTCCATGCTGAAGCAGTCGAGGAACTGGCTCATCCAAATGGCGTCCGGTCCGTCTTCATCCAGCGGGAAGCAGGCAGCAGGATCAAGCAGATTGATTCCGTGTCCGCTGATCCGTTCGCATCCTTCCTTCCCGCTCACGTTCTCCTCCATCATGGAGATCTGTTGAGGAAGGTCGAGCACGCGAACACGCACATCCGGGTCGTACGCCACACACTGAAGAGCCCACTTGCCGGTGTTGCCGCCCACATCGTAAAGCGTCTTCACATGATGCTCGTCGAATATCACTTTCAGAGCCTCGGGGAATGCCGAGTCGCTGTAGAAATGGTCGAAAGCAAACCAACTTTTCCGCACCTGCGGGGGCAGGCTTGAGAGTCCCTCGTATATGGTGGGCCAGTCGCCGAAATGGCGCAGGCCTTCCGGGCTTCCGTTGCGAAGGCTTTCCTCCAGTCGGAACCACCCCTCATAGTTCACGTCGTGGTTAAAGTCGATATTCACACGTGTGGCAGGGTCGTTCAGCAGAAACCATCCTGTCTTCGACAACGAGAAACGGTCGGTCAACGGTTCGACAATCAGTATGCCGGCAGCCAGCGAGGCCTCCGTCAGGCATTTCACGGCATAGTCCGACAGGCCACAGCCGTGGCAGATCTCAGCCCGTGTGGCCCCGCCGTCCTGATTACGGATGAAATCCAGGATGCCGAATCTCAGCATCAGGCGCGCCACCTGAAAAATGGCGGGTCCCCAGGCGATGAACTCAGCCAGCCGCTGTGCCTCACGGGCCGAAAGTTGTTCTTCGGTGTATTTATGGAGTGCAGGAGAAAGATGCATGACGTAAAGTGGAATTTTCATGCAAAGTTACAACAAAGCATGATAAAAAACAAATAAAAAACGTCAAAAGCATCGTGTTGCCTGACTCCAAGCGGGGTCAGACAACACGAGTATAAGTCATGATGCAGTAACAGAGGATTACGGACACGTCGTCACCGGGTTGTCGCAAATCCACAGGTTATTAATCCATCCTTCATGTTTCTTGTCGTTGGTCTTCACCTTTATCCAATCGCCTTTCACATCGATAGGGTGCAGAAGAATTTCAGTCTCTGTCGTCTTCCACACCACCTTGCCCTTGTTGGAAGGCGTGGCACGCAGATAAATCTCTTCGCCTCCGTAATTACGGGTGGAGAAGCCCACGCAGGAATAATGAATCCAATAGCCGGTCTTCGACCCCTTCAGACTCACTTCCGTCTCCTTGTCGTAATTGTTGTAGCAGTCGCCCATTATTCGCCACCATCCGTTTCGGGGAACGGAAAGCGTCATGTCAGCAGTTGTCTTTGTGGAGATTCTATCCACAATCTTACCGTTGGGCGCATTGCGGATGTTCGTGTATGGACCGTCTGAGTCTACAAGAAAGGCTCCTATTGCGTCCTGAGCCTGGACGGTTGCGACAAGCAACATGGTTGCCAGCAACGACATAAATAATCTTTTCATTGTAAGAATAGTTTTCAGTTTTTAGTTTTCAGTTTTCAGTTATTTAGTTTTTAGTTTTCAGTTATTAGTTTTCAGTATTCAGTTTTTAGGTCAGAGGCCCAGCACGTCTTTTACCTCGTCAGTCAGAAAGGGCATGATAATGTCCATCGGAACAACTACCACCGGAGCTCCATAGGCATAAGGCAATATCTCATACTGCTGATACTGGATAAAGAACTGCTTGCCGTCGGTCCAGGCATACTGAGGCTCAGGAAACGTGCCATATTCCCTGATCATTTCGGCCATCTCCTTCTTGCCTTTCTTGTCGTTGGAGTCGATGTCGGCCAGTTCCAGAACACCGAAGTCATTTTTGTGCATGTTCTTCTCCAATAGCTGGCGGAGGGATTCCAGACTGTCGTCCTTGAAAGGACTGCTCAAAATATCACCGTCACTCTTGCGCACAATCAATGGAAAAATGCCTGTGAAGCCGTGAGCCCCGCCGTAGAAACCATAGTCCACGACACAAACACACGCATAACGAGCCATGTCGTTGAGGATATAAAAGTCAAGGTTGTGCTCACAGATGATGTCATTATAATAGCTGTCCTCTGCCTCTTCTCCCATGTCCTTCAGCACATCCTCTTCCCATTCTTTACCCAGAGCGGTTGCCAAAAGCTGGCATGCGGTGTCTGCGTAATCCTTCATCTCCTCCTTATTCGATGGGGTGACACCATGGAGCGTCTCTATCGAGGACTTGCCAAGCATTTCGTCGATATAGCTCTTGATATGACTGCTCATCGATTTGTTGAAAGCCTCGTTGGACATCGTGGGGTAAGCGATTTTGATA
>OCTX011409910.1_pt1 | contig 14478 bp, 11 predicted proteins | sample 1539691 | NCBI WGS metagenome assembly OCTX01 (sample SAMN02144231, study PRJEB22623) | gut metagenome | biome: sheep rumen | host: Ovis aries | place: New Zealand | reverse complement strand
ATTCTATGTTCCTTTTGCAAAAATAATAAACAATAAAACTTTTGTTTCAGAAAAGGTTACGGAAAAATGCCCTATTGGTGTTTGGATTGATATATTTCCCTTAGATAATATGTCTAGTAAATATAAAAAAGCACTATTATTAATTAAAAAAGTAAGATTTTTTAAAATCTTGAATTTAATTAAAGTATATACGTTTAAAGGTAGAGCTAAAAATTTTTATGAATTTTTGGAAAAAACAATTTGTAAGTTAGTAAAAAAAATAATATTTTTTATAAAGAATAAAGATATTATTACTAAAATAGACAAGCTTTCTCAAAAATACAACAATGAAGAAAACTCAAAATATATTGGTTATGTGGCAGAATTTATAGGAAATAATATAATGCAAAAAGAGTGGTTTAAAGAACGAGTTTTACTTGATTTTGAAGGATATAAATTTTGGTGTCCAAAAGAGTATGATAAAGTTTTAAAATTTTGTTTTGGTGATTATATGAAATTACCACCGGAAAATAAAAGAGTACATCATTCTGTTGAAGCTTATTGGAAAGATTAATACTGTGTTGAGGTTAAAAATGATAAATACAAAATCTAAATTATGTACAGGTTGTGGAGCTTGTCAAAATATATGTCCTGTGAATGCGATATTTATGTCTTGTGAAAAAAACAATTTTTATCAACCTGTTGTTGATGAACAAAAGTGTATTAAATGTAATAAATGTATAAATATTTGTCCTGCTATTAATTATAAATCTTCCAATACAAATATTCTGGAAACTTATGCAGTTTCTGCAAACGATGATGTTAGAATAAAAAGCACTTCAGGCGGAGCTTTTGGAATTATTGCAGAACGTATTTTAAATAGTGGTGGTTATGTATGTGGAGCAGCTTGGGATAAGAATTGGAATGTGAAACATATAATTATCAATGATATCAAAGATTTAGATAAATTAAGATTTTCAAAATATGTTCAAAGCAATATAGATTTTTGCTTTAGAGAAATAAAAACTTTATTAAACAAAAACAAATTAGTCTTGTTTTCAGGAACTCCATGTCAAAATGCAGGATTAATTTCTTTTTTAGGTAAAAACTATAATAATCTTTATACGATAGATTTATTATGCCATGGTAACCCTTCACCTAAAGTATGGCAAGATTACCTAAAAGAAAACTACGATATAAATCAAATAATAAATATTAATTTTAGAGATAAAAAACTTGGTTGGATTGGTTGCAATAATAGTCTTTATAATTCAGATATAAATTTCATTGAAACAGAAGAAAGTAAAAATAGTATAGGTGTATACTATGAAGCATTTTTAAAACATATTTTGTCAAATGAAAGTTGTATTGATTGTAAATATAAATACATACCAAGACCAGCAGATTTTACTTTAGGTGATTTTTGGTGTTTTAATAAATATGATGCAAAATTAAATGATGGAAAAGGTCTAAGTATTGTTTGTTTAAATAGTGATAAAGCAAAAAAACTTTTTGAGAAAATACAAAATAAATTCAAATTAAAACAAAAAATAAATTTACATAATAGATGGAAACATTTAGAAATAGTCAATAAGTCAAGATTTAATTCTCAAAGAACTAAATTTTTTAGTCAATACAATAAAAATTATAAAGTTACTAAGAATTTAAATGCTGTATTACAAAAACATTATGATATAGGATTATTAAGTTTTTTTAATGGTTTAAATTATGGCTCAGCATTGGTTGCATATTCTGTATATAAGATTTTAGAAGAACTAGGATACTCTGTTTTGATGATAAATAAGAAATGGTGTGGAGCAGAATTAGATAGAACAAATAAATCCTTTCAATTTGCATTAAAACATTATGATAATATTTCAAAAGTTTATAATTATAATGACGACCATAGAGAACTTAATAATATTGTGGATACTTTTGTTGTTGGTGGTGATACATTATGGTGGTGGTCTGATGTTAGTTCAACGGATAATTTCTTTTGGTTGGATTTTGTTCAATCTAACAAGAAAAAAATATCTTTTTGTACAAGCATGGCTCAAGATAAAATAGATCATCCTTTAGAAAAGAGAAATGTTTTCAAATACTTATATTCTCGATTTGATGCAATATCGGTAAGAGATAATTCTGCTGTAGATAATTTAAAAAATATTTATGATGTTTCAGCAAAATTATTAATAGATCCTACTTTGGTTGTGGATAAAAAAATATTTGAAGATTTGGTGAAAGAATCCAAAAGAACAGATAAAAAATATCTTTTAGCATATATTCTTGATGCAACTTCAGATAAAGTTAAGGCAATTAAATATCTTGCTAAAAAAATGAATTTGAAACTAATTTTTGTTCCAGGAATGTATTACTATTATTATCAAGATAAAATTAGAAGGAAACATAAAAATTTACCAATTGAAGATTTTGTGTACTTGTTTAAAAATGCAGATTTTATAGTTACGGATAGTTTTCATGGAACATGCTTTTCTATCATTTTTGAAAAACAATTTTTATCAATTTATAATAATAATAGAGGAAATGCAAGATATAAAATTTTTGAAGATATGAAATTAAAATATAATTTTATAAGTAACTTTAATCAAATCTATTTCAAAGAAAATTTTATTAAAGATATAGATTATGCAGAAATAAAAAAATATTTAAAAAACGAGTCAAATGAAGCTAAGATTTGGTTGAAACAAGTATTGGAAGATACAAATATAAAAACTAAAGATGAGTGCTTTTATGATTATATAAGTGATTTAAAACAATCGATTTATAAGAGACCGTCTACAAAGAATAAAAAGAATGTAAAATTTTATTTGAGAAAAGCATATAGAATATGGAAAAAAATTATAGATCATTATAAAATAAAAAACATAATCGAGAAATAAAACTATGTCAATAAAAACGCAAGCAATAAAAGGTACAGCTTGGAGTGCGATAGAAAAATTTTCATTATTAGGAATTCAATTTATATTACAAATTGTTTTAGCGAGGTTACTTGTTCCTTCGGATTATGGTATAGTAGCAATGCTAGCTATTTTTATTGCACTTTCAAACACATTTATAGATTGTGGCTTTTCTTCTTTTTTAATACAAAATCAAAAAAGAACAGAAACTGATTTCTCAACAGCTTTTTATTTTAACTTTGGGGCATCTTTAATATGTTATGGTATTTTGTTTGTTGCGGCTCCGTACATTGCGAAATTTTATAATACACCTATTCTTACAAGTGTTACAAGAGTTCTAACACTGAGCTTACCGCTATCTGCATTGGGTACTATAAATAGAACGAAATTGCAGATAAACATAGATTTTAAGACGCAGACAAAAGCGACGTTAACATCTGTTATGTCGTCAGGAATAATAGGAATAATATTGGCATATAAAGGGTTTGGAGTATGGGCTTTAGTTACACAAATGCTTTTAAATTCTATATTTAATACCATATTGTTATTTATTCTAATTAAATGGTTTCCTAAAGAAAAATTTTCAATTAGTTCTTTCAAAAAAATGTTTAGCTTCGGAGTAAAATTGTTATTTTCTAGTGTATTGGATACTTTTTATCTCAATATATATCCGATGATATTAGGAAAATTTTATTCTGCACATAATTTAGGAGTATTTACAAGAGCATATCAGTTTGCAGTTATGCCAACTAGTGTTTTTATAGGAATATTTAGTAGGGTAGTTTTTCCATTATTAAGTAAAGTGAATAATGATTTGGACAAAATGGTACAAATACATAGAAAATATTTAAGAATAACAACTGCTATTTTTGTACCTATTGTTTTAGGTTTAGGGGCCGTAGCAAAACCTTTAATAATTGTATTACTAGGAGAAAAATGGATAGAATCAATACCTTTACTTCAAATCCTTTGTTTTGCATGTATATTTGATACAGTAATAAATATAAATACGCAAGCTTTACTTGCAAAAGGTTGTACAAATTTGGTTTTAAAAATTAATTTTGTAAAAAAAACTTTTGCCTTTATAATTTTATTTGCTTCACTAAAATTTGGATTAATTGTTGTATGTTTAGGTAAAGTATTATATGAGCAAGTGTCAACGATTATCACAATTTATTATGCAAAAAAAGTTTTAAATCTAGGATATTTTAGACAGATAAAAGATATTTTACCTATATGTATCGTTTCAGTAATAAGTGTTTTTACAGCTTATATAGTAACATTTTTTCAAATTGATAATTTATTAAAATTGATTGTAGCAATACCTTTGGCAATAATAGTTTATATTTTATTGGCTTATGTTTTTAAATTTGAAATTATAACAGAAGGAATAAATCTATTTAATATTTTAAAAAACAAACATAAAAAAGTATAGAGAAGGTTGCTTATGAAGAAATTTTTTAATTTTGCAGTTGGGCCTGTGACAATGGATGAAGAAATATTAAAAATAGGGGCAGAGCAAGTTCCTTATTTTAGGACAGAAGATTTTTCTTGCTTAATGAAAGAAAATGAAAAACTAGTTTTAAAAGCATTGAAGACATCTAATAATTCAAGGGTTGCTTTTATAACAGGATCTGGAACAGCTTCAATGGAAGCAGCTGTAGTAAATATTTTTAATTCAAAAGATAAAGTGTTGATAGTAAAAGGTGGTAGTTTCGGAGCAAGATTTTCCCAATTGTGTGATATATATAATATTTTTCACACTGATATTAATTTAGAAATGGGACACAATTTAACAGAACAGGATTTACAACCTTTTGAAAACAAAGGTTATACCGGTTTTTTAGTTAATATAAATGAAACATCAACAGGTGTATTGTACGATAAAGAACTTGTAACAAAATTTTGTAAAAGAAATAAATTGAAGCTAGTTGTGGATGCAATAAGTTCTTTCCTTGCAGACGAATTTGATATGCTGAAAATGGGTGCAGTTGCTGTTATAGCCGGTTCACAAAAAGCAATGGCATTACCACCGGGCATATCATTTGTTGCATTAAATGAAGAAGGTGTAAATATAGTAAAAGAAAATAAAAAAAATGGTTTTATTAAAACATTATATCTTGATTTAGAAAATGCTTTGTTGAATGGAGAAAGGGGACAAACTCCATTTACTCCTGCAGTATCTATATTAATTCAATTGAATAAACAATTTAATAAACTTAATAAAGAAGGTTTTGACAAAATTATTGAAAGGACAAAAAATATTGCAACAGATTTTAGAAATAGAATAAAAAAATTCCCTTTTAGAATAACTTCACAATCATTATCAAATGCAGTTACACCATTAAGTCCTTTAAATAAAAATGTTTCAGCTCATAATATATTTGAAATTTTAAAAAATGAATATAATATTTTTATTTGTCCTAATGGGGGAGAATATAAAGATATTTTGTTTAGAGTAGGGCATATGGGAAGTTTAACAATAAAAGATAATGATGCTTTGTTTGAAGCATTGGACGATTTGCTTAAAAGAAAAATTATTTAAATGGAGAATATAAATGAAAGCATTACTTTTAGCAGGTGGAATAGGTAGTAGAATAAGTAGACATTTAGGTGGTAAACCAAAGTGTACAGTATCTTTGGGAAAAGAAACTTTAATTGAATATACCGTAAAGTTATTACATAAAAAAGGAATAAATGAAATTGCTTTAACTTTGGGATATAAAGCAGATGTGATAAAAAACACATTAAAAGATTTAGAAAAAGAGTGTAATATAAAATATTATTTTAATCCTTTTTTTGATGTTACAAATAGTATTGCTTCTGCATGGTTTGCTAGAGATTTTTTTACAAAGGAAGACACAATTATTATGAATGGAGATGTCTTTTTAGAAGCAAGTTTAGTAGATGATATTTTGTCAGAACAAAAAAATCCGGTATTATTTTCAGATGAAACAAGAAAAGAAACTGCTGACTATAAATTTAAATATACAAACAATATTTTGGAAAAATATGGCAAAGAATTGATAGAAGATGATATTACCGGAGAATATGTTGGTATAGCTAAATTAAAAGCGGATTTTATTCCAAAGTTTTTAGACAATATAGAAGAAATGATAAAGACACAAAAACATAATGTTTGGTGGGAAAATGTTTTGTATTCTTTATCAGAGAAACAACCAATATATGTGCAAGATGTAAAAGGAAAATTCTGGGCAGAAGTTGATTATATTGAAGACTACGAAAGAATTTTAAATTTTGTAAAAAACAACAATAAATAATTAAAATATTATCACTATCAAAAAAAGCAAAACAAAGTAATCTTTGTTTTGTTTTTTCTTGTTCCAACCCTTCTCAAAATTTTTTAAAGTAGTAAATTTTTAAATAGCAAATCTCAATTAATTTTGATAAAATATAATTCAATAAATAAAAAAATAGCAAATAATTTATTAATTTGTTAGAATATTAAAAAATTTTATTTTTTTATGCTTTTTTGGATTGTTGTGCCACAAAATCTATATGAAGTATTGTAAAAAAAAGGATGTTTTATGTCGATTCAGGAAATAGGAATTTTAACAAACATAGAAATTAGTGGTTTTAAATCGATAAAAGAAATGAACTTAGATTTAAATCCTATAAATATTATTATAGGACAAAATGGTGCAGGAAAGAGCAATTTTATAAATATCTTTAAACTTTTAAATAGAATTGTTAAGAAAGAGTTACAGTTGTATACAGAAATAAATGGTGGTGCAGATAGATTTTTTTATTTTGGGACGAAAGTTACAGATAAGATATACATTAAAATCTCTTTTAATAGTGGAAATGATTATGAATTAGTATTACGTCCAGCAGTTCCGAATACTATATTTATAGAAACCGAAACAGTTCGTTATAATCCTAAAAAAAATTATGATTCTCTTGGTGGTGGCCTTGAGAGTAAAATTGGTAATACCAATAGTTATAAAGCTAAATATGTAAAACAATATTTACAAGGTGCAAGAATATACCATTTTCATGATGTCAGCGATAATTCTCCAATAAAAAAAACTTGTTCTATATCTGATAATCTTTTTTTGCAATCACAAGCAGATAATTTACCTGCCATGTTATATTTCTTTAAAAAAAATTACGAGTATGAATATAGGAAAATAGTATCAGTTATAAATATGGTTGCTCCTTTTTTTCAAGATTTTGTATTGGAACCAGAGAATAAAAATATCATTTTAAGATGGAAACATGTTGGATATGATAAAGTTTTTGATGTATATGATTTATCTGATGGAACATTAAGATTTATTGCTTTAGTAACATTATTATTACAACCTAATAATTTTATTCCACATACAATTATAATAGATGAGCCAGAATTAGGGTTACATCCTTATGCATTAAGAATACTTGCAGAACTTTTCCAAAATGTTACTAAAAAAGGAAAACAAATTATTGCAACTTCCCAATCAGTTGAGTTTATAAATGAATTTAATTATAAGGATATTATAATTACTGATAGGAGAGGAGAAAAATCTTATTTTAGACATTTAGAAGAAGATGAAATTAAACAATGGATAAACGATTTTTCTATAGGTGATATTTGGAAGAAAAATATAATTGGCGGAACACCAAATGACTATTGATGATTTTTCTTATCACTTTATTAATGTTGGTGTTGTTTGTGAGGGGCAAACAGAAGTTAACTTCATAAAAAGTAAACTAAATAGAGAATATTTTATTCCTAGACAAATATCATTAAAACCTATATCTATTGATGAGGTTAAAAATAGTTTGGGTGGTAATGTTAGTGTTGAAAGAATTATTTATTATATAAAAAGGGCAAATTATCCGATAGTAACAACTTTAATTGATTATTATGGAATAAAATATAAAGGAAATAAAACTGCCGAAGAAATAGAAAAAGAAATATGTAATATAAAAAATTATAATAACATTATTATTCCATACTTACAAGTGCATGAGTTAGAGGCATTATTATTTAGTGATATTGATAGCATAATCAAAATTAAAAAAGCAAATGATGCACAGATTAAAAATTTAAAAGAAATTCAAAAAAAGTATAAAAATCCAGAAGATATTAATGATAGTCCACAAACGGCTCCTTCAAAAAGATTAGAACAGATTTTTGATGACTATGGAAAAATAGTAGATTCTAATTTAATATTTGATGAAATTCCAATAAATATAATTAAACAAAAATGCCCGAGATTTGGAAAATGGTTGGATAATATAGATAAAGCTTGTACTTATATAAGAAATAGAAAATCATAGTTGTTATAATATATTTTAGTTAATGATTAAAAATATTTTTTTACCAAGAAAACTTTTCAAATAAACTAACCACTACACTTACGGCTTATACCAATTTTATTGGTGGATAAATATCTTTCTCATCCACCCCAAATTTTTGTAAAATAAGACAAACATAATTTTTTACATGAGGGGAAAAATGGCAAATATAAAATCTGTATACATATTTGGATATAAGAAATTTGAAGAATTATTTGTATCTCTTAATAAAAATATGAATATTATAGTTGGAGAAAATGAGGCAGGTAAAAGTACAATTTTAGAGGCGATAAAGGTAGTTATAAACCAACAGTATCGAAATGCGGATAAATCGGTACTTAAAGATTTGTTCAACAAACAACAAATAGACAAATTCAAAAGCAATCCATGTGTTGAAAATTTACCTAAAATAATTATAGAAATAGATTTAAATTTAGAGCCAAAAGAAAAAGATTCAGAATATTTTTTTGGAGAAAATAATAGAGAGAATATAGAAAAGTACGGAATACGGTTTGAATGTTTTTTCAATGAAGAAATTGGAGAAAACATATTAAATTTTATAAAAGAAGGTAATATTCCATATGAATATTATGCTTTAAATTGGACAACATATTCTAAACAACAATATTATTTAGTTAAAAATCCTCTTAATTTTATATCAATAAATACTTCTGAAAATGATAATAATACTTCTTTTAATTACTACAACAAAACATTGTTTAATAGCAAATATAGTGAAAAAGTTCGTATAAATTCAAAAAATATATTTAGAAACAAATTAAATAAGGCATTTCAAGAATTGGAATTGGATGATATTGATGAACATAGAAAGTTTGGTATCAATGATAAAAAGATTATTTTGGAAACAATATTGGCAGTCTATGAAGATTCTATTTCATTAGAGAATAAGGGTAGTGGTATGAGTAATTTGATAAAAACTCAAATTGCTCTCGATAAATCTAAAAATAACCTAGATGTAATATTAATGGAAGAACCAGAAAACCATCTAAGTTACACAACTTTAAATAAGATGTTATCTGAGATAGAAAAAAAACAAATGGATTCTCAAATAATCATAGCAACACATAATAATTTAATTACAAGTAGATTAGATTTAAGAAATGTTATATGGATAACAAACAATAAAGATATAAGTTCCTTGAATAACGTTTCTAAAACTGATTCGGATTTTTTTGTTAAGGCAGACAATAATAATTTTTTACAGTTATTGTTGTCTAAAAAGGCTATATTGGTAGAAGGGGCAACGGAATTTTTACTATTACCTATGTTATATAAACAAATAACAGGGAGGACAATAGAAGAAGATGAAATCAGTATAATTTCTTGTAATGGGATATCATTTGTTCGTTATTTGGATGTTATGGAAAATACCGATAAAAAAATTGCCGTACTTACTGATAATGATGAGAATAAAGATAAAATAAATTCTGCTATAGATTTTAATAATAACAAGAATAAACAACACATATTTATGAGTAATGATATAGAAAAGGGATGGACATGGGAAGTTTGCTTTTATGAGTTAAATAAAGAATTATTAAAAGAATTGATTGAAATAAAAGATGATGCTGAATATTTATTTCATAAACAAAAGTATGAAAAGGTGTTAGGTAAAATGCTTAACAATAAAGTTGATACGGCATATATAATGTTAAAATCAGAAAAAAAATTTAAAATTCCCCAATATATACAGGATGCAATAAAGTGGCTAAACGAGTAATTTTATCTGTTGCAGGTTCGGGAAAAACATATTACATTTGTCATAATATAGATAAAAACAAAAAAAATCTTATATTGACATATACTCATGAAAACATAAAAAATATCAGAAAGGAATTAATTGATGTTTTTGGATCTATACCAGAGTTAACGACAATTTTAACTTTTGATTCTTTTGTATATCGATGTATGGTTTTACCATATGAGCCGAGCATATTAAAGTTTTTTAATCAAAAAAATTTTAAAATAAAAGGAATTATCTTAAAACAACCAGAACAGAGAATAATAAAAGATAAAATAAATTATAGATATATAAACAAAGATAAAATAGGACACTATGTAACTAGAAATGGATTTTATTATTGTGCAAGATTATCTGAACTTGTTATGAGTATAATAGAAGAAAAAGATTTTTTAGTGAAAAGAATATCAAAAAATATTAACAATTTTTATGATAAGATTTTAATTGATGAATTTCAAGATTTTAGAGAATATGATTTTGATTTAATTGTATCGTTAATCAAAGAAATGGATAATATAATTTTAGTTGGGGACTATTACCAACATTCCGTATTAGGCAAAAATAATTCAGGAAAACCTTTTAAAAATAAAAAAAAGGATATTTCTTATCAAGAATTTAAATCAATAATAGAAAATTTAGGTCTTGAAGTAGTTGAGAATTTATTAAAAAAATCAAGAAGATGCCCTAAAAACATTTGTGATTTTGTTCGTAAAAAATTGAACATACAAATATTTGCTGATAATAATAATGTTGGAAATGTTCTTTTTGTCGATAATAATATAGAAAAATTATTAGAAGAAGATTCAATTGTAAAACTCATATATCGTGAAGCAAATAAATATAAGTTTAATGCAGTCAATTGGTCATATTCAAAGGGGGATACTTTTGATAATGTTTGTGTGATACTGACAGATACTTTTGAGAAAATGGATACTGATAATTTTATATGTAATAATATTTCGCAAATAACTATAAATAAATTATATGTTGCTTTAACAAGAACAAAGGGAAATTTATATATCATAAAAAATAGTGATTTTAAAAAAATAAAAACGAAGTATCAAAAAAAGTAATAGTGAATATAAAAAATGAAAAATATACCTTGTAATTATAAAGATTTTATTAATAGTGGAAAAAATTGTTATTCTTGTGGCAGAGAATTATGTGGCAATAATAAGTGTAAAGATAAACAACAATGTGATTCTTTTAAGACTGTAGATCATATACCACCAATATCTTTATTTGAACAAAACAAAGGGTATTCAAATATAAATGCAAACCCTGAAATAAATAGGATAACAGTTCCCTGTTGTACAGAATGTAATAATAAATATTCAAAAGATGATGAAATATTTGTAGCTTTTATAACAATGATAGCATCAAGAACTAATAAAATTGCAGAATATGCTTATCAAAAAAATAGATCTAGAGGCATTCGCAAAAACAGAAAGCTCTTAAACAATATAGTAGATAATATAAGAGGTTGGGCAAATGTAAAAACTCCTTCTGGAATCTTTTTAGAAAAAGTAAGAACATTAGATGTATCTAAAGAAATAAGAATTAGTATATACAATGTTTTAAAAAAAATAGTTAAAGGTTTTTATTATAAAAAAGCAAAAAAATTTTTAAGTGAAGATTTAATTAAATACGGTTGGGATAACTTCTTTTTCAACAAAAATGCTAGTACAGGGTATTATTGGAATAATAAAATTTCAGAAGAAACGATAAAAGTTATAAGAGAAATAGAAAGTGGTAACAGAGAAATAAGAGAAGGTAATAAAGTTATAGTTGTTTTTAGTGAAGATATAAAGACAGGTGTTTTTTCTTATGGTTTTTGTGATTATCCATTATCTAATACGGACAGAAAGATAATTTTTGTTATGACTTTTTATGATTATCAAAAATTTATATTTTATACATAGTTAAATGTTTTTTAATAAATCTCTTAGTTTGTTATTGAATAACAACTTGAAATATTTTTCTAAATGTTTGTAATCTTTATTTAATGCGATAGCTTCAATTATTTCTAGAAACAAAATGTTTAAGCTTTGTACTTTATTATGATCATAATCATCATCCATATGTTCCATTTGTATGGGAATTTCAATTTCGTTGAGCCACCATTTATCTATTTTTTTAAATAAATTTATCATTGTTTCATACCAAAAGAAGAAATCTTTTGGTAAAGAATTATGTACTATATAATCAGCCATTTGATGGGTTAGTTCATTCCTTAAATTTGTTATTTTCTCAAAATTAAAAATGTCTATATCACTAATAGCATTGCATTCTTTAAACCACAATAAAGTCGCATTTACCTTGTTATTTCTACTTTTCTTTGCCTTTCTTAAAACTTCTTTTTTATATATATCATGATTTTTTTGTTCATTCTCGAAGTCGTTAATAAAAAAATTTTTTACTCTATCAATTATTGTATATTTGAAATTCTCATAAATTGCTATAAATAAAGCAATTAAAATTAGATTTTGTTTAATACTATCCGGATCTAATATCTTTTTTATGTCATTATTATTCATTTTTGTATTAATTCCTTTTGCCAAAAGCTTTACTAAGAAAATTTTATAAAAGTTTTAACTCTTTTCCAATATTGCTAATTATATGACGACAAGCTTATAGTTTATTAAAAATTTGCAAAGCAATTTTTAGCTTATAGCTTATTAAAAAATCCTACGGATCTTTTGCTTAGAGCTTATAGTTTAACGACATTAACGACAGTTTATAGTTTTTGGTTTATAGTTTATAGCTTAAGATGTCCTTTGGACGAATATTAGATAGATTCTGAATCAAGTTCAGAATGACAAACAGAGAGATCCCGCATCAAGTGCGGGATGACAGAAAACAGTCGTTCCTAATCTTCCGATCTTCCGCCGTTTCCATCCCTCCATGCATCTATGCATCCATACCTCTGGTTTTCCGTACCAATTTTCTTGGTGAATTGTTAAACAAAAGAACTGGTCACAAATTGTGACAAAATCTTTTTTTTGGATTTTCCACTCACTGAGTAAAAAATCTTATTTTAATAATTTTTTGTTGGAAACTTCTTCCAATACAAGCATTTGATTTATTGCTATTTTATTTAATTTTATCAATCTTTCAGATTGAGGAATGTTGTCATTTATAAAAACCGCATTAATATTTTCTAAATTTGATATGCATATAAGTTCATTTATTGTTGCATAATCCCTAATGTTCCCTTTTAATTTTGGATTTTCTTCTCTCCATTGTTTTGCTGTTTTTCCAAATAAAGCCATATTTAATACATCTGCTTCATCTGCATAAATAAAATTTGCTTGTTGTTTAGATATTTCTTTTGGAATTAAATTCCCTTTTATTGCATCTGTATGAATATGATAATTTATTTTTGCAAGTTCTCTTTTAACAGACCAACCTAATTGTTTTTGTTCCAAGGTTTTTAACCTTTGGAATTCTTTAATTAAATATAATTTAAATTGCGGAGACACCCAAGAGGTAAATTCAAAAGCTATATCTTTTTGAGCATAAGTTCCGCCATATCTGCCGGATTTTGAAATAATTCCTATTGCATTTGTATTTGTAATCCATTTTTGAGGTGATAATGTAAAAGCATTTGAACCGGCTCTATTTTTAAACCCCTCGAATTCGATGGGTTTAAAATTTGTATTGTTTAATTGCTCCCATAATCCTAAAAACTCTATTGTATCTTTTGTCCTTAACCAATTTTGAATAACCGAATTAGGTTCATCGCTTTTTATCCTTGCAATATCTGTTATACAAATATAGTCTATATCCTTAACCGTTATTATTGATATTTCTATGTTTTTTACATTAATTTTTTTCATTGTTTATCCTTTTGCTGTTCTAATTATGGCGAATTCGCCATAATTAAAATATTTTTTTTGTTACATACAAGTGTATTATATAAAAGATTTTACAATAAATCAAATTATTTAAGGTATGAAATATAGATTATTTAAATAAAACTAATACCAAGCTACTCAACGAAAAACCTTTAGTCATTAAAATTTTTAGAAAAATCCTTAAAAATTTGCGAAGCAAATTTTAGCTTAGAAAAATCGCAAGGCTATTTTTGCTTATAGCTTATGGTTTAACGACAGAACTACCAATTACAAACGACTGGATTCTGAATCAAGTTTAGAACGACAACAACGAGATCCCGCATCAAGTGCGGGATGACAAGCAAAACGGCGGAAGATTGGAAGATTAGAAGATTGGCAACCACCAACTACCAACCACAAACCACAAACCACAAACCACAAACCATTCATGCATCAATTAAAGATTTTTCTTTTTTGTAGGGAATTGAATAACGGGGTTTCTATGAATTTTATTCTTAGGTAGTCGATAATTGAACAAAATATAAATACTGTCAATATGCTTAGTATTGTATACAACCAAAATAAATCCAAATTAAAAACATAAACATTTTTGCAAATGTCTTTCCATAACCAATTTCGCATAGTATCAATAGTTGCATGAATTAAAAGGATACCGAAA
>OCTX012008104.1_pt1 | contig 14479 bp, 12 predicted proteins | sample 1539691 | NCBI WGS metagenome assembly OCTX01 (sample SAMN02144231, study PRJEB22623) | gut metagenome | biome: sheep rumen | host: Ovis aries | place: New Zealand | reverse complement strand
GCTTCTTTTCTATTTGCAGCAGATGACATCATCATATCAGCCATTTCGTCGATAATGAAGACTATACGATACATCTTTTCATCTGGATATGCAGCATTGAATTCTGAAAGTTGTTTTAATTTTCTCTGTGATAATAATGAATATCTTCTTTCCATCTCCTCTACTGTCCACTGAAGCAGTTTAACTGCCTTTCATGAATCATAAACGATAGGAGCAAGTAAATATGGGAGTCAACTATACATTCATAGTTCTACTTGTTTTGGATCCACCATCAAGAATTTTAATTCTGAAGGCGAATTCTGATACATCAATGAAAGGATGAAGTTATTGATTCCAACCGATTTTCAGCTTCATGTAGCTCATGCTACAAGTAAGTGTGGCATTGAATCAAGTTGTGAAATAGCTATTGCCCCATCGATTCCTTTTCAAAGTGCGAGAGTTGTTTCAGATTTTTGCATTCATTTTTGAAATTCTGTGGATGATAATATATCTCATAGACAAACTGTTTTTGGTTTTGGATTTGGGATTTGGATTCCAATACAATCAGTTCCTGGAATTGGTGCGACCATTCTGACTGATTTCGTACGGAGTGAAAGTTTTATATTATCCATCAAATTTGTAATAGTTGAGATTTTGATTCATTCAGCTAGTTTAATCCTTATTTGAACTACAGATGGTCCGATATCAAATCATTCAATAGAAATATTAATTCAAAACTCCGCTAATTTATTCTGCAATGATTGAGCCTTTTCTACAATGGATTTCTCATCCACCTGCTGAGCTTCAGAAATATTTGAAGCAAGAAGTAAAACAGGGAAAGTTGGCTTATCTCACGAAAAATGAATCTGTGGACGAGGTTTTGCTTGTTCTTTTTCCTGTATCTTTTGCTCAACTTTTTGCTTGAATAACGAACTGAATCCATCTTTGAGTAATGAACCTGAATTAGAAGTTCAATCTACTTTGGATCACGCTCAAATTTGTGCTTGTTTTCAGGTAGCTTCCGCTAACTTCTTACGCAAGTCTAAATCTGAAGAAACCTGAGTCTCACGAGTAACATGTGGTACTTTAGCTTGTTTTTTCTCTGGAACTGGATCACGCTCTACATTAATTTTTGGGAGTTTAGGAAGTTTAACATTTAATGTATAAAGAACTCGTGCTAAAACTCAGAGCAACATCAAAACAATCAAAATTTGGATCGCCATTTTTGATTGTCAAAATATTGATTCTAAAACCCAATAAATTGGCCATGAGCAATATCACCCATGCCCCATAGATTTAGACCGATTTACCAAGGAATTTCATCATTCTTCTATTACCTGAAAATTAAACATTGCAGATGCGAGAAACATTAAACAAACAAACTGCTTGATTAGAGTCCTCATTAAATAACCTTTCCAAAGAATAAGAATTCAGACTAAAATACACGATACAAAAAACACTCGAAGTCACATCTCTCCAAATGCATAACTTGTTGCTGTTGATAGCCATCACAAAATTGGGGCATCTGGAGCAATAAATTTAACAAAAAAGAATATTACTCCAAGCAATATAAACCCAATTCATATATGATATTTATTGATTTTAAATGTCGATCTAGATGATCTCCTTCTCCTCCTAGCCAAAATGTATTATTTGAGAAATAAAGAATCGTATATTCAAATGTATGATTCCTATTCCATTTTTCAATTGAAAATTGAATAAAAATTAACCATTAAAAATAAATTAATATCTTTTATTTTATCAAAATATCCGGACTAAACGTAAATTTTATCTGGCATAATGAATGTTTGTTCTAATGGTGGAACCTCTTCAGTTGTAGTTTCAAGCGCATCTCATCATTTTTGAAACTCTGCAAAAATCTGGTATGTAATTAATAAAAATGCAAATAAAACCAATGCTGATAACAATATATTTACCAAAACACTGCTGGCTTTTTTGAAATTTGATCAATCTCATCCGTCTGTAATATACAAATATCAAGCAACTATCACCATAATAATGATAATTACTCAATAAATATATCAGAATACTTTTGCTACATTGATAATAAAATTTGAAGCGTTCTTTACAAAAGTTCCACTATCTGCTGCAAGATAATATATAAAGTCTACTCATTTTATTACTAATAAAGCTACAACTACATTTATCAATCATTTTACAAGTTTTTTTCATTTATCTCCATCTCCAGCCGCAATAACTTTGAATCAAGTTACAACCACCATGATGATAGCCAAGAAAAATGCAAACGCCTTAATTGCCGATAGAATAACAAACAATACTGATCATTCTCATATCATAGAATTTGTAAATCATCATATACCCTCTTCTGCCCCAGCCGTAAATTGATCATTATTAAAGTGTAATACTTCTCAAAATAATCGATTTGCTCCATAAATAAATATTCATCACAGCATAATATATAATAAGCTGTATAAATGTTGCTTACTATCTTCCGGTTTTTTATTGAGCAATAAAGAAGCTCATGCTATAACGATAAAAATCACCATAACTCACAACGTAATATTTCTTATCAATACATATATATAGTTATTTCATCTCTCTGATGGATAAAATAATTCAATAATATTATCACGGAGTGTCTTTTCAGAATTCACATTAAATTTAGAAGGTTTTATAACATAATCACCTAATTCTGAAGTAAAATTCTGATCATATTTTGGAGGCACTGCTTCTGCATAATTTGGACAAACAAAAGAAAGTCACGAAATTACTAACAACCCTAACACAAATAATCCTAAGCCCCTCTTTATAAATGATATCATTTTATAGTTTTTTATTTTATAAAAATATTTTATTCTGTAACGACATTTACTACTGAAACAAATAGCTCTATTATGTAATAGAATCATATCAATAAAACCACTCATATGGTAATATATAAAAGACTCTGTTTAAACAAAGAAATCTGTTTTTCTCTATCTGTAGCTGTAACAATCTTAAATCAATTTCGTATCAATAAAATTGTTGCTGCTGTAAGCCCAAACCACATAACATATTGAAGATAATCTTTTATATTTGCTTGAATATAACACAATGTTCTAGTCAAAGTAAATCTAGAATCTACAGAGATATCACATTTGTCAGTTTTCGATGTAACTCTATCTAGGTCCGTATTTTGAATATCATTTGATGTTTTTTTGTTCGCTTCAGTCTTAACCTGGTCTACAATACCTACCGGATTTTTCTCAAAATTCCATTCAGATTTTACCCCAGATATTGGCAATATTGCAAACACTGAGATTGACAATAATACCCAATAAAAAAGTTTTTTCATAACCAAATGTAAAATATAAACACCTAATTATAATCAGAAATACCAAAAAATGCAAAAAAAAACAGACTTTTTTATAATAAAATTTTTTAATTTCTTTCATTTGAAATATAAATATAAAATCATATCAATTAATCATAAATAAATTTTAAATTTTTTATTCTTATAAATATTAAACCATGCAAGACTTTTTTGATGAAATTTGAGTAAAGGTACCCGAAATTTACTTACCAAAAAAATGAACAGATTTGTCTAAATGGGCTGTCGTTGCTTGTGACCAATATACTTCCCAACCAGAATATTGGGATGAAGTAAAAAATATCGTTGGAGACTCTCCTTCTACGTTAAAGATTACGTTTCCAGAAATATACCTGGAATGATGACATAAAGCTGAAATAATTGAGAATATCGTAAAAACTATGCACGAATATGATGAAAATTGAGTTTTGGAAAATCAATGAGCTGGATTTATTTATATAGAAAGACAAACTGCTCATGTGCCAGTTAGAAAAGGTTTAATTTTAGCCTTAGATTTAGAAAAATACGATTTTAGTAAATGATCCCAAACATTAATTAGAGCTACTGAATGAACTATTATCGAGAGAATCCCTCCTCGTGTTGAAATTAGAAAAAATGCTATTTTCGAATTACCTCACATTATGGTATTGATAGACGATCCTGAGAAACAGGTAATCGAACCACTTAAAGCTAATGTAAAAGATGAGAATCTGCTTTATGATTTCGATTTAATGATGAATGGTGGTCATATTAAATGACGAAAAATCAATAATGAAGAAACTATCATGCAAATTATAAATTGATTGAAAAAGTTGAACAATGCTGAAAGTTTTAAAGAAAAATATTGATTAACTGAAGATTTGTGAGTACTACTTTTTGCTATGTGAGATGGAAATCACTCTTTTGCTACCGCAAAAGCAATTTGGGAAGAAAAGAAAAAAACTTTATCACCAGAACAGCAGCTTAGTGATCCAGCAAGATTTGCACTGGTTGAAATAAACAATGTCCATGATGAATGAATCATTTTTGAACCTATCCATCGTGTATTATTTAACGTAGAAGAGAATAGTTTCGTAGATGATATATGAAGATTTTTCAGAAGTATTGGATCTGATTTGAAAGTGGAAGAATATAATACCAAAGAAGAATTAATGCAAAATATGAAAAAATCTGATTGAAATACACATTATTGTCGATGAGTATCCAAATCTAGTTATTATCTACTTTGAATCGTAAATCCTAAATTGAATTTGGAGGTATGAAACATGCAGGCATTCTTGGATCAATATTTGAAAAATCATTCTGATTCAAGAATTGATTATGTTCACTGAGATAATGTAGTAGAAAGACTCTGAAAAGAAAATTGAAACTTTGGAATCTTATTCCCAATCATGGATAAATCAGATTTCTTCAAAACTGTAGTCGTAGATTGAGCATTACCAAGAAAAACATTCTCAATGTGAGAGGCTGACGAAAAAAGATATTATCTAGAAGCTAGAAAAATTGTGAAATAAGAAAACTAATTAATCTGATTATAATTGTCAAAATTAACAACCAAAGACTTTTTCAAGTTTAGTTTTTCTATACTATGAGGAACTGGATAATGCATTACACTATTATATTCTTTGAGTTGATCTACTCTATCTGACATTATAATATTAATTCACAAATCTTTCATTGCTTGAAAATCTCATGTTTCATTCACTGTGTACGTTACTACTTCTTTTCATAGACTCTTAGCCTTTTGAACTACTTCCGGAGTAAGCATATCATATGGAGCTAGAAAATATTTACTATTATTCTCTCATATAAAATCTAAATCATTCACATCAAATGAATCCCATCAAAATATTATATCCGGATCCGCATTTAAAACTTCCCTAGCAGCATCAGAATAACTAATAAATATTACTCTATCCTGCATATTCAGATCTTTTACTGTTTGTATAGCATCCAAAGCCTGCTCAGCTCACTGTTTTTCATCGTAGACTTTTATTTCAAGGAAATAATAATCAAACAGTCAATCAATAACTTCCAACATTTTCTGTAGTTCAGTATATTTTTCTCAATTTTTTATTGTACAATTTTTTTGTATTCGATCAAATTTTAAATTTCAAATCTTTCTATTTTTACAATTTGATGCATAAAGAGTTTCTCAATGCACTACTACATTCTCATGGTCCTTAGTATAAGACACATCAAATTCTATTCAATCCGCTCACAACTCTTTAGCGGCTAAAAAAGATTCTAATGTGTTTTCCGGTGAATTCTCAATAGCTCATCTATGTCATATAAATTTCATAGAATTATTTCATGAAGAAGATTTATCATCTTCATTAAATTCAAATGATACATAAGATGAAAAATAATCATATACAGGATTATTCTTAGACAAATTCGATAAATTCTTAAACAATAATGTATCTCAATCATACGATGAAATTGTATATCCATTTTCTACATAAAATGAGGAATTTGTAATTCATCGATCTCTTTGAGTTTCTTCTGAGAAAGCATCATTATATATACTATCTACATCTACGAATCAGTTTCAAACTAACCTCTTCAATGAATTATAAAAATCTGTATGCTGAATTATTTTTGGATTTAAAGTTCACGGTTCAATTCACGATCAAACTACTGTTGCTACTGATTTTGTATATCGATTTGGTCAAAATATATCACGTTCTCATTTTTCAACTGCTTCCATTTTTCTATGATCTCCTACAATTACCAGTATTCAATTATCAAAAAATCAGATTTTCTGAAGTTCTTGATAAAATCTATATAATTCATCATCCGAATACTTTAACGCTAATTCTTCTGTTTCTCAGTACGGTGTATTATATGGTTTATGAAAAGATATTGTTTGGAGTCCTATAAAATATTTTCATGTCTGAGCTTGAACCTCCTGTAAAACTCTATCATACAAATCTCTATCAGGTGCTGCTTCAAATGTATATATTTTTCTATCTTCAAATTCCTCTTCTCATATTATTTTTTGGAATCATGCTCATGAAAGGAAATCTCTTTGTTTCAAAAATTTTAAACTTGCCGTACTGACAAATGTAGTCATATATCACTGAGAATTAAAATAATCAGGCAATGCCTTCATTTTTAATTTATATCAACTATATGGAGTATTATTCAATCTCATATTTCTTAGCGGAAGAACTCATAATAACATAGCTATATGGGCCGTATCCGATGTAGTTCAATTCGTAATAAAATTTGTAAATGTAATTCAATCCTTCTGAATCTGATCAAATCATGGCATTTTATCATTTCATCCCAGATTTGCCGAATCTATTGCGGATATTGATTCTGCAAAGACCAATATAACATTCAACTGTTTTCATTCTCATCTAACTTGTTTAATCTGATAACTTTTATCTTCAATTTCTACTCCTTCCTCGTCTAAATTTGTACCGCTATCCTTAAATTTTTGGATATTTAATGAAAGTATATCTTCTACGTAATTTATATTTATGTCTGAAGCCATAATTACTCCATAAAATGCAGCATAAATAAATGAACAAATAGAAAACACTATAACCATATTTTTTCATGATTTTTTCAAGAATTTCATTTTAGCCTGAACCAAAAGAAATGTTATAAATCACGTTACAATAAGTATAGACACCCACAGCCTTATAATTCAATCAAATCAAGATCACCCATCACTTCACAATCCAAATATATCAACTAATGCTACTCTACTATGAAAAACAAATATTGTAAACATGTCTATTACATAAAGTAAGAGTATAACGAAAACTATAATATCATTTATCAATCTTAATTTACGCTTTTTTATCCAATAATTTATGATTATCAATAAATGCGAAAAAAATATTATTGGGATATCACTTGCCAAATAAGATACAACATTTTCTCGTGGATTTAAATTTTTATAAGAAAAATATATAATAACTCATTTTATAATTAACGCTACTAACAAAAGTATAATCAACGTTCTTCAATACAACGGACTATCTTTTATTTTCTTTTTAATTCATGAGAATATAGATTTTATTTTTTTATTAATTATCTTAAATCCCATAAGAATTATCTTATCTTACATTATAAAATGTAATATATTAGCGTAATATAGCGTATACTTCACATAATATTCATTATAAAATTTTTCGTTCTAAATTCAATAAATTTTATAAATAATATTAAATTTAAAAAGTAACAAAAAAAGTCCCAAAAATTTTGACAGAAAAAATTTTTTGAATATAATAAGGTAAGTGATTATTTCACGATTTATTCATTATTTCAGTAATCATGCAAGGAATTTGATTAGACATTGAGTCGATTTTAAAGCTCATTGCAAACAATCAAAACATTTCAGATTTACATCTTTCTGCAGGTGAATGTATCGCCTATAGATTAAATGGTGAGATTGTCAGAAAAGAAGATTTAGGAAAAATCTGAGATGAAAACATGGAGATTTTACTTAAACAACTCTTCAAAAACAATCCTCAGAGATATGATAAATTTCTCGTGGATAAAGAGGCTGATTTTGCTTATGTAGCGAAAGATGATACTGCATACAGAGTAAATGCTTATCTAAGTACCTGAAGAATTAATGTTGTTATGAGGAAAATTAATAGTACTCCTAGACAGTTGGAATGAATTATGTTTCAGAACATCTCTGATTCCATCAAAAAGAACGTACTAACTTCCCCAAAATGACTATTCCTGGTAACTGGGCCTACTTGATGATGAAAATCTACATCAATCGTTGCAATGCTTGAAATTTTGAATAAAGAAAAACCTTATAAAATTATCACAATCGAGGATCCTATTGAATATGTATTCAAACCTCAAAAATCTTTAGTATCCCAAAGAGAAATTGGTCACGATACACGATCCTTTGGGGCAGCAATTACTTCAACTTTAAGAGAAGATCCTGATGTGATTTTTGTATGAGAAATTAGAAATAGTGAAACTGCTGAAGCTGTATTAAATCTTGCTGAAACAGGTCACCTAGTATTCTCTACACTACACACAAATTCAGCTACTCACACAATAAATAGATATCTTTCTTTCTATCCTAGCGATATGCAAAATTCAATACTAGAAAGAATGGCAGACTGTTTAGTTGGAATTATGTCACAAACTTTAGTAAAGACTAAGGATGGACAATGAAGAATTTGAGTATTCGAACTTATGCTAAATAATAATGCCGTAAAAAACAATCTCAAAAAAAGAGAAGTTGATCAAATGCAAAACATTATAGAGACATCAACTCAAAATGGAATGATTTCTATGAGACAATATGCAAAAAAGTTGCTCGAAAGAGATATCATAAACCAAGAAGATGTAGAATGGCTATTAAATAGCAAGGCAACTCCCCAAGTTTAAATTATAACAACATATAAAATGCAAGAATGATATCATGGGTGATGATGAAGACCAAGGAGGATGACAAAGAAACAAATAGAAGAAATGATAAAAAATATGAAAAAGACTGGAATTATTAATGAAAAATCTAATAAATATCATAAGAAAGAAGAGATAGAAGCTGACGATATACTGAAGAAGCTATAAAACAACAGCAAACAAAAAAACAAAATTTTATTTATATACTTTATAGACATGGTAACTGAAGAAAACATAAAAAAATTTTTACCGGAACGTTTGTGGGAGATGGCTCCAAATTATGACATTCCGAGTGATATGTTGGAATTTAATTCTGATTTGGTAGTACTAGTACTAGAAAGTAAATCTATTAGCGAATCAAAAGAAAAACAAAGTTGGTTCGATTTATATTCTCTTATGAATCAAGAACAAATTGATAAATTAAGAGATATTTTAACTAGAGAAAAAGAAAAGCTTGCCGAAATTGAAGCTAAATATCAAGCTAAACAAGATGAAATTAGAAAAAAATACGAAGAAACTTATGCTTCAGGTGCATATCAGCAACAACAAGATAAAATTAGAGATACTGAATCAGCTTCTCGTCAACAAGAAGAAGTAGAAGCAGATGCTTTACTTGACCAGATCTAGTCATAATGACAATGACAACTTTATTTGTTAAAATAAGATTCTTAATTTTATATTTATTGTGATTATTTTTACTATTATCCTTTTTATTTGGATGAAAATCATATGCAGCTAATGACTTACTAAGACAAGTATTTAATCCTACTGATAATGGGAATAATAGTACAATAATTGATCTAGGTGAGAATGCTCAAGCTGTATGAAATAAAGTGATAAAGTGATGATATGAGGCTAGTATTGGTTGATCAGATAGTGGACTCCAAAGATCTCCATCAATAGTCGTAAGGGTAACTAAATTGCTATTAATACTAACAATTGCTCTATCAATAACTATGATACTGTATAATGGATTAACATATATCATAAAGACATGACAATGAGAAGAATGAAAAAATCTGGTAAAAAACGTGTTATTAGTTGCAGTATGAATATTAGTATCACTATTTAGTGTGGTTATAATCAATCTAATTCAATCCATACCGACTACTATTGATAAAGATTTGATTCAATCATCTGATAATCAGACTGATAGTGACATACTTAAATGAAAAAAAATGTCTTGGCATGATGTACGGAGTGAAATACATACAGAACGGCATGATTTAAGGCATCCTAATGAGAAAAAATCCGAAGATAATTCTCAAACAAATAATACTGAAAATGGCGATAGTTCTAACGTAAACAACCTTGAAGATATAGAAAAGGAGATGAGTAGCCGCTGTAAATCAATGTCATGAGAATATTACAAAGATACCAATAAATCATGAATAACAACATATAGATGCGAATATCCGGATTGAACCCAAGATTCTTTATTTATAGAACAATAAGATAATGTCCAAGATTAAAAAATTAACAAGTATATGAATGGTTATGCTAATTGGGGGTATGTCCAAAGTTTATGCCGTAACTACACGAACCTTTAAAAGAACTAAAGATACCGCAGATCATAGCTGGACTCAAGTCGAAGGTAAACGTTCAATTTTGGATATGATTTCCTTGGTTAATGAATACTTATGGTTTACTGTTTGATTATGTTGCTTCTTATTTATGATTTATAATGGTTTCCAACTGATTACAGCTCAAGGTGACAAACAACAATCAGGGAAGGCTATCAATTGATTAAAAGGATCTGTCATCTGAATTGTTATTTGTTTATTAGCCTATATCATCGTAAATTTAGCCGTAAAATTATTCGCTTAGTATTTATATTTAGTAAAAATCTATAAAAAACTAACTTCATATTATAGTCAGTTTTTTTATCAAAAAGTTAATCTAATTACTAATTTATAACAGCAATAGTACATCTATCTTACCTTTATTCCAAATCTACAAATTTAAATTCAATTATCACTTCATTCATTTCATGAAATTTCCGATTCATCACCATCAGTTTCCGATTCATCACCATCAGTTTCCGTTCATGAATCAGATGCCAATCAATGAACTACTCCATAATTTTCTGGCAAAAATACCCTAGCCTTCACTCACTCGATTACATCATCTCCATTCGCATATAATGATGCAGTCATACACAATACAATATCATCAATATTATGTATATTTACATAAAAATCTTTTAAATCATCAAAATTACTTTCTAATCGTGTTTTCATATTAATAATATGTTTATGTGCTAATTCTCTCTTTTTTTCATCCGTAATTTTTGACACATCTACGATTACTTTTTCTTGTTTTTTTCAGTTAGCATCTTCAACTTCATTCTTTATCAAATAGTCATCTCATAAAGTCTGCTGTACAACATCTGGAGAAAGCAGATTTACATCAATATCATTCGACATTACATCACGTAAATGATCTCATTTAGTGGTTGATACATCATCCAAATCTGTAAGATTAAACTCAGACAAAACTGCCGAACAAGAATTAGCATCCATAATTGATATGTCTGATCACTTTCAAACTAATTTTTGGTACTCTTCATATATATGACTAATATTTTCATTCTTTTCGTCTGTAAGCTCCAACTTATCCAAACGCCACTTTTTTACAATTCATTCCAATCATCACGTAATTCAAATTAATTTACATACAAAATCCACTATTCTATACAAAAATCATCTTTCCTCAGGTGATTTAGTAGATTCTCATAAAAAATCTATTCCAAAAGGCTTTGTAACAGAATTAAGCACATTTACTCAATCTAATAAACCATTAGCAGTTTCCTGTAATTTAGGTACTTTTCAAAGAAAATCTGATGGATTATCCAACTTATCCAACATCTTTACAATCAATGATGCTGTTTTTGGATTGTCTACAACCTGAATATCTCAGATTTTTTGCAATATTTCTTGTTTCTCTTGTATAGAAACTCCAAAATCAAAGTTTTGATTTTCATCTATTTTAAATATATTTTCAGATATAGGTGTATATGGAGAAAAGTCTTCAGCAGCAAACTTAGCATTATTCATATATTCTTGAAATTTTAGAGGATTACTCAAAACTTCCGATTTATTAGGTTCACGAAGAACTCATTTATGCACAGATAAATAGTCCACAGCATTCATCCATTGACTAAATTTATCAAAAGATCATTTCGCATTACTTGCAAGATTTGATACTCATTCGACCAAATCCCCAAAATTCTCAAATGAAATATTTTGCATTCATTGAAGCATATTATTATTTTCTGGATTTTTCTGATTTTTAAGCAGCTCTATCATATTCCATTCAAAAGCTGGAGCAATCGTATTATTTATAATTTTTTCAATATTCTCAGAGTTTCAAAGTTTATTTTTTAATAAAATAATTATATTATTACGAATCTTAGAAAAGATATACTCAAGTTTAGCCTCAGATGAATCTCACGGTATATTTCTAAATTCATTTGGATTAGATTCTATAATACTACGCAATCTAATAGAAGTTTGAGAATCCTTTAACAGTTCATATGTGGTCGGAGTTGGTGTCTTCTCATTTTGTAAATCCGCAACTTCTCATTGAGTTTGTTGTCTTATTTGAGAATATTGTTCAAGCCTAGTTTTTAATGATTGAAGATCTTGTTCTTGTAACGATGAAAGTTTGTCTATTAAATTTTTCATATCATTTAGTTCTAATTTCATTTTATCAAATTCTGCTTGTTTTTCTTGCTTTTTACTTTCATCATTTTCATTTTTAATTTCATTTTGCAATTCTTCTAATTTCTTTTGAAGTTTAGAAAAATCACTCTGAATTTGTGCTTCTACCTGTTGTCTTTGTTCTGGTGTCATAGATAATACATAATTGATGTAAAATCAACTATAATTATACTCAAAAAACTAAAAAAATGCAAAAAAAACTGACCGAAATTAAATTTACCTCTGGAGATACTCCACGCCCGCATGGGCGTGGAGCTTTTATCTCTAAAAAAATACAAAAAGCCGACCGAAATCAGCTTTTTGTTATATTTTAAATAAATATTAAATTATTCCATATTGTTTAAGAACCTTTCAGCCTCTAATGCCGCCATACAACCTGTTCAGGCTGAAGTAATTGCCTGACGATAAACTTTATCCTGCACATCTCCCGCAGCAAATACTCCTGGAACTGATGTTTTGACTCAGTCGTGAGTGACGATATATCACGTTTCATCCATATCTAATTGTCCGTTTAAGAATTCTGTATTTGGTTGATGTCAAATAGCGTAGAATAATCAACGACATTCAATTTCAGATTCTTCTTTGGTTTGATTATTTACTACTTTGATAGATTCCAAATTCTTATCTCAATGACATAAAACAGCTTCCGTATGCCACATTATCTTGATTTTTTCGTTTTTAAAAACTTTTTCTTGCATAGCTTTACTAGCACGAAGCACATCTCTTCTAACTAACATAATTACTTCACTAGCAAAATTCGTCAAATACATTGCTTCTTCACATGCTACATCTCATCATCCAATTACCACGATTCTCTGATTACGATAAATTGGTAATCCCCCATCACAAACTGCACACGCAGAAATTCCACGCTGTCGGAATTGATTTTCTCATGGAATTCTGAGTCTTTTTGCAGTCGCTCAAGTAGCTATAATTACAGTTTTAGCCAAAATTTCTTCATCTCAAGCATAAATATGAAATGGCTGACTAGAAAAATCTACTTTATCGATAGTTTTCATTAAAACTTTTGCTCATCGTTTTTCACTCTGCTGTTTCATTTGAGTCATCAATTCTAATCATCAAATTCCATCTGGGAATCATGGAAAATTTTCCACCGTCGTAGTAGTAGCTAATTGCCCTCCTGGAGGCATTCATCATGCCATAAATCATTCATACATTACTGGATTGAGTCATGCCCTAGCTGTATAAATAGCAGCCGTATGTCACGCTGGTCATCATCAAATTATCACTACATTTTGAGCTTCTGTCATACGTAAAATTTTAAAAATTTAAATCTGAATGAAATATATAATAAAGTACTCTAAATTCTAGTCATTTTTTTATTTGAATTTTAATGAGTCTTTTCTATAATTAAATATTGATTAATTCCCAAATTTATACTAATGAAAAAGATAATTTACTCACCTGCCGAAATGCATCAATTATGAATAGAACTTTCAAAATCAGAATCTATTCTTTTTTTGATTGGAAATTTATGAAGTGGAAAAACTACATTTGCTAAATGATTTGCTGAATGACTTTGAATCGATCCAAAAAAAGTACAATCTCCAACTTATACTTATGTAAATATATATGATGAAAAATTGTTACATATCGATATGTATAGATTAGAAACTTTCGAAGATTTGATAGAAAAATGAATTATGGATTTGATAAATGAATATGAATATATTTTAATAGAGCGACCCAAATGGGTTGAGAAATTGAATTTAAGCTGAACAAAAATCCTTTCCATCAAAAAAACATGAGATAATGAAAGGGAAATCGAATTAACATAAATTTTCTATTCTATCACAATCCTGGCAGTCCTCCACCCATCATTCCTGCCAAATCATTTGTATCTACTCAAAGAATTTCCTTAGTCTGTTCAGCTACTACTTCTTGAGCTTTAGTCTGAGCTTTTTGGATAGCTGCAATTAATAGATTTTCTAAATCAGACTTTCTGACAGGATCAAGTAAAGATTCATCATTAATATGTAAATCTTTTAATTTCATTTCTCCTGAAATATCGATAACTACCTGATCTTTTTCTTCT
>OCTX012226065.1_pt1 | contig 14484 bp, 22 predicted proteins | sample 1539691 | NCBI WGS metagenome assembly OCTX01 (sample SAMN02144231, study PRJEB22623) | gut metagenome | biome: sheep rumen | host: Ovis aries | place: New Zealand | reverse complement strand
TCCAAGGAACTCAATGGTATTGCGGTTGCGCAGCCAGTTAGAGAAGAAGAATTCACCATCTTTCGCCTTCAACATGTCTGTCAGGCTGATATAGTCATCTTCATTCTGCTTTATGACCGTTATCTGCGTATTCTGTACTGTTATCTTTGCCATATTGTCTGCTGTTTTACACAGCTTTGCACTGCAAAGTTACTGAATTTTCATCAAAGTAGAGCAGGAATGACAGACTTTAACATGGAACTGTGCCCCATTTTCTCAAAAATGAGCGAAAATGACATACCAGACTTGGCTTTGAATCATTAACTGCCATTGAATCCCATACACTAAGTATTTCTTGATTGTACAAAGGACAAATTCTGCTTCTTGATATGGATTTTAATACTTGAACGGTTGCCGAATCGGGATAACGAGACAGCAGGGCAGAAACAACCACATTTGTGTCAATCACGGCATAAATCATTTCTTCAGATAACAGGGGGACGGTTCTTTTGTTACACAGAAATTTGCGTGTAAAAAAAGAACCGTCCCTCTGTTACCCCCAGTTACCGTTAGTCACCCCAAAGTAGATCAGGATTTATTGTTTAAATACTGATTATACAAATTACGGGTGACATCATCATCATACGCATCACAACGTTTGCGCACATAGTCAAGGATATCACTTTCAGACATGAATTCATAGCCAAATACAATAGACTTGTTCTTATTGTAGAAATCTTGAATGTATTCAATAGTCTCATCCTTAACTCCTTGTTTCAGTTTTTCAAGGGTTGAGTCACTTAAAATGCAGATATTTACGTTTCTGTCTAGAGTCCAATTGCCAAAGGCGCCCAAGTTTCCTGTCATTTGATAGAATAATTCTGGAGTACCATGAAGGGCCTTTCCAAAAAACAATTCTTTTGAGGCAATAATGTTTTTTAAACCACTAAAACTCAAATGGTGTTGACTATAATGTTCATAAGTGAAATCTAAATCCTTCACCACTTCTTTGTTGGAAAGATAGTTTTCCCAATCACCTGACAAAATAGTTAACAAATCATTTTCATATATTCTTCTGATGTTGAATCCATTATGTATTAGGCTATCTAGTTTTTCTATTTTCGCAGGGCCTGGATCAGCTCCTATCAGAACAAAATTTGTTCTCTTTGTTATACTCGAATCTATGTCCGCGCCCATGGATTTCAATTGTTTGGCTATTTCTTTCCTATCCATTTCAAAGACTCCTGTTATTACTACTTTTCGGTCAAAGAAAGGATTATTGGGATCTGCTCCTTTTAAGTCTTTTTGTAATATATCTCCATGTAGTGCTTCATGGCGTTTATCTTTGCTAACACGACCAAATTCTCTATTCGAATTATGCTTTCTGACTAAGGAATAATCAGGCTTAATCTCATTAAGATAGTTCAAATAAAAATGGGCACAGCAAAGCGAATCGAAACCTGCATCATGATGGTCGCAGTCTGACATATTAAAGGCGTCGCATAAATCTTCAAGTGAATGACCGTATATCAAATAAGTGCACAGAAATGGAGAAATACCCATTGGCATGATATTATAGTAGTCAAGATTCTTGTAAAGAGCATCCTCATCAAAAAGCAGCATTATGTGCAACAATTGGGACACCAACAAAATAATGTCCAATTTCATCCCAAACCTTATCGAAAGTTTTCTCTAAAGCCGTCTTTTCGGGAGTAATATGATGAATTGCAATAGTTGCTCTGTCATATTCATTATGGGGTGGCTGCACTAAACGGGATATGGTTTCTTCTACTATACCATTCCTTACTATAGTGATACCAATTTGGCAAATCATTCTTGATGATGTTGCCGTTTCAAAATCAACTGCGATAAAACTCTTATCTGTCATTTTATAATAGGTTTTACAGTTCGTCGTATTTCTTTGCAATCACATGAACTATCAGCCGAATATTATGGCATTTACCTACGCTTTGTTTGGAAGGGTGCAACACCTTGGTTAATATATAGGCTTCACCACTTCTACCCTCATACCAAGGGCGGCAATGATGCGGTAGAATACACCAACGCTGGGGGTGATGACACCATTCTCGATTTTTGAAATATACGACTTGGTAGTCTGAGTGCGCTTGGCTAATTCAGCCTGAGTCATTTTGGCTTCCTTACGGGCATCCTGAAGGATCTGCCCGGAATAGAACGAGTAGGCAGCCTCCTCAGCACGTGCACGCTCTGGTGTACCTTCTGAACCGAATTTTGCATCAAGTACAGCGTCGTAGTCAACGATTTTGTGATTGTTTGTCTGCATAATACGCCTCCTTTATTTTTATTGCTTTATCTATTTCTCCTTGCGGTGTCTTCTGAGCTTTTTTCTGGAACCCATTGAATAGCACCACAATATTGCCTTCGTCGAAGATAAAGAAAACACGGTAGATTTTTCCGCCATATTCTGTTCTCAACTCATAGATACCTTCGCGTATGAGCTTTACGAACTTCTTTGGCAATCGCCCTTGCGTTTTTAGCAGCAGAAGTCCGTACTGAACTTTCTCTTGTTCTTTCTCAGTCAGAGTTGCCATAAACGACTCGAAATAACCGCCGTATGTTCTTATCTTACGTGTCATGGTGCAAAAATAACAAAAGTTGTCGAATCGTGCAACTTTTTCGTTGGGTTTTATGATTTTGTAACACAGTAACACCTCTTTTTTTCCTCGGCCCACAAGTAAGTCGTATTACCATGCCCAACATAGAAATCTACTTTACCTGTGATTCCAGTATCATAGTAACGTTTGTTCCATGCTTTACTAAATGATTGTATGGGGGTGAAGATAGTCATAAACTCTGCATTTAATTCAATTCTACTGCTATTACTTATTTGTGCTCAATTGTACTTTATATTTAACGAGTCTCATATTGATACCCTCTCCCTTGATAAACGGATTCTTAATCATCCAAATCTTAGGGTGTGCTGTGAGAATCTCATACACTACGTAGATGTATTAGTCCTTTCTCAAACTCCTCAACAGTAGGTATCGTGCCTTCCAGCTGAGCCGGATAAAGTTTCTGAAGATCATACTCAGAAATGCCAAGCGGCTGACTGGAGGACTCCAATGCGTATTGTGCCAACGTACTGTCCTTGCTCTTGCATATCAGCAAGCCTATTGTGGGATTGTCTTTCTGCTCATCGCGCAACAGATGGTTTACGGCCGTTACATACGTTCCCAATTGCCCTATGTCACGAGAGTCGAACTTGTCTATCTTAACCTCGATAGCAACATAGCAGCGCAGGCGCAGGTTGTAGAACAGCAGGTCGATGAAATTCTCTGTTTCGCCTATCTGCAAACAGTATTCTTTGCCGACGTAGGCAAAGCCCGTACCCAACTCTACCAGAAACTGTGTGATGTTGGACAAAAGGGCATCCTTCAATTTCCGCTCATTGTATTTGCCTGTGATTCCTGCAAAGGCAAAGTTATAAGGATCCTTGGTAATTTCCTGTGCTAAATCACTATTAGCTTCGGGCAAAGTGGCCTTGAAATTGGTAATCGCTTTTCCTTGTCGCTCATAGAGATTGCTATCCATCCAGTTTAGCAATACGGCACGGCTCCATCCATTCTCTAACGTCTGGCGCACATAGAAAAGGGCCATATCCGGGTCGTCCCCACATTTGTCCATGATGTAACGGTGATGTCCCCAAGGAATGGAGAATAATTGTGCCACAATATTGTGGCACAATTGTCGATTCACTCTGACCTCCTAATTGTGCCCCAACTTGTGGCACAATTTTAAATTGCTGATTGTAAAGACGGTAGAACTTCTTGCAATAATAGATATTTCGGACTGTTAGACCAGTGGAATTGGGTATGGCATTTTGAAGATCTTTTGATAGATTCTGCATCAGTTTGTCACCCCAACGTTTCTCTGCTTGCATTTCCACAATATCACGGCCCAGTTCCCAGTAGAAGCGAAGCATCTCACTGTTGACACTCACAGCCGCCTTAATCTGACTCTGCCTAAAGCGTTTGCCAAGATCTTCCACCCATTTTCTATAGTCACCATCTATAATGCTTATTGTAACCATATGTCGTTGCATGTATAATTATTTGTCCTAATCCAAGAAGCCACAAGGCATGTAAAGCTATTGTATATTTAGGACTCGAATTGTTTTTACTTGTTTTTACCTTCTTTCTCCAGTCTCAGTTGCCAAAGAGTCTTGCTGTTATAAGTAAAGTATTTGGGGCCTTGGTAAGTACCTGCAGGTATTCTCTTCTCCTCAGGCAAATACTCCAGCACAAAACGGATGGTTTGTGACAAATTTCGCCATTAAACAGGAACCATCCCAGCAACTGCAGCTGCTGTTCAATCAGAGAATGATAGTCATTCTCTTCAACATTCTTCTTTTTTGCTTCGCATAGTAGATATACGAATTGGTTCCATTTCGTCTGCATAGATTTTCGTTTTATTGGCTACAAAGTTACGAATTTTTTCCATAACATAAACACAATTACGCAATTTTACACATTATTTAGTAGACAAGAGAAGGGGGGTGGTGGCACACGCGTTTTGCCGTTTTCCCGTTTTCCCGTTTCGTCATGTGGTTTTAGGTATGTTGTATTCTCTTGGCGTTTTCCTATTACTTTAATATATAATTATAATTATATATTAAAGTAATTATATATTATTATATAAATCTTCTCTTCCGCAAAACGCTTGACGAAACGGGAAAACGGGAAAACGGCAGGATTCCGGCAGGGCGCGAAAGGGTGGGGGAGCAGTTGGGGTGAGAACGGAGCAATCTCTCAGAATGAAATAATAAATCGGTGGGATTGAAATATTCTTTCGCGCGGGCGCCCTCACCCCTCAAATAATTGAAAATAATTGGGGGGAAAGTATTGTTTTGCGTTGATTTTTTTAGTACCTTTGCATTAGAAATCAGATCTGAAGAAAGCGGGATTCGGTCACCCGATGCAGCTGGCCGAGCATAATTTAATACCATTGAAAAACACGAGAGTATGGCAAGAATTTTTTATGTACTGAGACAGAACAAGAATGAGCAGTCGAAGATTTGCGGCAAGTGGTTCGCCCACAGCAAGACCATCGAGACGGTGAACACGCGCAAGCTGGCGCAGCACATCAGCGAGCACGGAAGTATTTACACCCCTGACGTCGTTTACGGCGTACTGGAGAAGTTCCGCAGCTGTCTGCTGGAGATGCTGCTGGAGTCGAAGCGTGTGAAGATTGACGGACTGGGCATCTTCTACACCACCATCGAGAACAAGAAGGGCGGCGCTGACACGAAGGAGGAGTTCAACGTGCAGCAGAACCTGCAGGCACTGCACATCCGATTCCTGCCTGAGCAGGAGGCCGAGATGAACATCTCCAGCCGACAGTTCCTGAAGAAGGCAAAGTTCGTGAGCGTGGACGCCCTGACGGGTGAAGCACCTAACGGCAGCGACGACTCACCTGCCAACGGCGACGGCGAGTAAGCGAGAGTAGAAACGACCCCACGGGGTCAAGTAACTAACCAAACAATCTAATACCATGAAGAAAGACACTTGGAAGGCCATCATTCAGGTCATCGTATCCATCCTCACGGCGGCACTGACCGCACTGGGAACGACCTCATGCATGGGGCATGGACCCCTCGCATTCTGAGAATGAATGTACATGGTCATGAAGAGAGGGGTGTGCACACCCCTCCCTTTTCATTTTTAAGTTTCGGTTGTTAACTCTTTCGTTGTTTTAGTGCCCTTCGGGCAGAACTTTCAATTCTCGCCGTAGGCGATCTCCATAAACATCCGAAAGTTCAATCATTTGTCAATGTTGATCAGCGTGTACTCTCGACTGCCGAGACCCAGCTGGGCGGCATGCTCAATGGTGTGGATGCCGTGCTGCTTGTCGATGCGGTTGAGCAGGTCGGTGGGATCGTTCTTGGCCGTCACCTTCTGCTGGTTGATGATGTCGATGCACGCCTGGTCGAGAGCCACTGGGTCGGTCGATGCCAGGATGCCGTAGTCCTCGAGCTTCACAGGTGCTGGATGATCCACGCAGTCGCAGTCTATCGACATGTTGTTCATCACACTGATATAGATGATTCCCTCCTGCTTCTGGAAATAGTTCACGACGGCCTGTGCTGCAGCGGCCATGCTCTCGAGGAACCCGTCCTGATTGCCGATGAATCTGGGTGTCCAGAGCTGACTCATGTCGAGCTTCTCCATCTTTCCGGCAGAGTGGATATATGCCTTGCCGTTCTGACTGGCGCAGCCGATGGAGAGGTTCTTCAGGGCACCGCCGTAGCCGCCCATGGGATGTCCCTTGAAGTGGTTGAGGGCAATCATGAAGTCGTAGTTGGCTATGTGGCCTCCCACGATGTCGTACTTGATGTGCGTCTGATCCTTCACAGGAATGCGGATCTCATCGTATTTTAAAAGTATGGCACATGTGTGATTAAAAAATGGCGAATAAAAACGTGCCTTAACTATATTTATATCCTGATGATTCGTGTGATTTGAGATTTTTATCTATATTTGCAAATTATTATTGACATACAAGAAATAGAATGATGAAGAGAATCAAATCAACAGTGAAACAGATCGTTCTTTCATCCGTATTTGTCGTCCTGCTTTTCTGCTCATGCCATCAAAGCAAGACGGATACGAATCAGCCCTCAAAGATAACGGCCGAAATGGCCTACGAGGGAGTGAACAACTATTGCCATAGCGAATATGACTGGAGTATAGCGAAGGAGAATCCTTCCATCATGTATGTGACGATGGGGGAAGAGACGGAGTCGGAGTATAAGGTGGTATTCCGTAGCTATACAGGTGCGTTCGTGTATTTTTATGTCGATAAGGCAAGTGGCAAGACACGCATGGTCGAGTATGTTCCGACTTTGGATGTTGAAAGCGATGCTGGAACCATTGAGCTATCCGATTATTTGAAGAAGGAAGCCCAATGATGCTTCTTGACGCTGCCATCATGGTTGGACATTGAACTGAGTTATAAAAAGAAATTGAACTTTCGGATGTTTATGTAGATCGCCTACGGCGAGAAATCCGATAAAATCTTACCATAATCTTACAAAATTCCATATGGCTTATTTGTTTGATTTTGTTTGGATTTTGTACGATTTCTGCCCGCAAGGGCACTAAAACAACGAAAGAATTAACAACCGAAACTTAAATAAAGTAAGTATTAACAGATTTTTGGAGAGATATGAAAAAGGTATTTTTATTTGTGCTGAGCATGATGCTCCTGGAAGGAGGTCTGACCTCATGCAACGGTCAGCAGAAGCAGACTCAGACAGAGCGTTCGGAATCATTAGCCTTGGAAGATTCCGTTGCAGTTCCTGACAGTCTGAGCGGTGCTGTGGAAGACACAGCTAAAAAGAAGGATATGGAGGCTGTGAAGGCCTTCGTGGAGCAGTTCTATCAGGGATGGAGCATGGATGAATTGCTTGAATATGACTATCCGAAAAAGTATATCACGCCCAAGCTCCTGCAGTTCCTGGCCGATTCATACGAATTCGACTGCGAGGGTGAGTGCCTGGCTACTTGGAAGTTCTTCTATGAGGGCGGTGGTGACGTGGCTGAGATGAAGTCACGCAAGATAACGGCCTGTGATGCAAGCCATGTCCTGGTTGAGAACAAATATGCTAACTATGAATATACCGTGCTTCTTACTGTGATCAAGGATGGCGATACCTTCAAAATCGACAGCCTTCAGCAGAAGAAATCTGAGTATATTGATGGGAACTGACCTTCTTTTTCTTCGGAAATATAGCTAACTTTGTACCCCAAAGAGCACATGTGACTTATGAAAATACTTGTTGTTGACGACGAACAGGATATCTGTGAGATACTGCAATACAACCTGGAGACTGAAGGGTTTGAGGTAATGACGGCTAATTCGGCAGAAGAAGCTCTCCAGCTCCCTTTGCATGGCTTTTCGCTCATCCTGCTCGAATTGTCATCCTCGCATTACTCCTTACATTCATTTTTGCAGGACTTGGAAAGGCATAGTCAGCTCCTTCAGTAAATCATCAAGGGCAGTGGTTGGGTTGGTGTCTATTCAGTAATAGGATATTGTACCAGCAGTTTCTCGGCCAACGGGACATACCAAGTGCGGACTTCCTCTGCCGTTGGTGTGTGACCTCCTGGGAAATGGAACGACTTGCTGTAGTGCTTCAGGAAGAGCGGCTCGAAGTGAGCCAGTGTGTCCTGCTCTCCGAACAAGCCCCAGATGCGGTCTTTGGAGCAGGGATTACAAAAGCTGAATTGGATAGACTCCAGCTCGGCAAACTCATCAATCAATGTTTCGTCGATGATGAAATTCTGATTGCCATCCTTTCGTGGTGACTTGTACTGATGAGCGCCTATGCGTTGTTTTAGAAACTCAGTCATCTGGAAGTGCGGATTACCCAGCAAGGCAGGAATGCCTACAACAGGAGCCAGCATCTGTGCATAGAACGAGCCACAGCTATTGCCTATCAGCAGGTCGGGCTTTTCACGGTCGATCAACTCTCTGGCAAAGCGGAGCGCCTCCTTCGGATGCATCGGCAGGTCGGGCGTAAGCACCTCTGCGCGTCCCACAAACGATTCGCGCAATGCCAGAGCCGGCACACATTGGCCACTTGCAAAGAAGCCGTGAAGGAACAGTATCTTTTTCATATCCACTCAAAGTCCTCCTTGCCAGCACTAATCTCAAAGCGACATTTGAAAATGCCTAAATCCATCTTTGTATAACCAATCATCGTGATTATATATTTGGGTAGTCTGTAATCGTTTTGCCTGTTGAGGGCGGCAAGACAATCTCGGCGACTCCTTCTAAGGCGATGCAAAGGTACGCATTTTCCTTGGAATAAACTTAAAGTATGTCGTAAAATAGTCTGTTATGATAAACTATACTGCATCGACCGACAATAAGAGTTCGCGTAGTGTCATATCCATGTCCAACTAATAAAAACACTTAAACGTACTCAATGACCCTGAGTCTTTCCCGTGGTAATATAAACTATACGATAAAAGGCAACGAAGGCATGATGAAAGTTATCATACTCAACGGCAGTCCAAAAGCCAAAGGCAATACTGCCACAGCCCTGCGTGAGGCTGAGCATATCCTACAGGAACAAGGTATTGATACAGAATGGATACATGTGGGACATCTGCAGATAGCTGGTTGCGTAGCTTGTAACAGATGTTGGAAGACGGGTATTTGCAAGTTCGGTGATATCGTCAACGAAATTTCCGACAAGATGCGCGAGGCAGATGGTATTCTCATTGGCTCACCCGTCTATTTCGCTTCACCCAATGGCACGCTGATTTCACTGCTCGACCGTCTCTTCTACTCAAATCTGCATACTGACTGGAGCATGAAGGTGGGAGCATCAGTAAGTATTGCCCGCCGTGGAGGGTCAACGGCTACGATGGACGTGATGAACAAGTATTTCCTGAAATCCAACATGCCTGTTGTACCATCGCAGTATTGGGGCATCGCCCATGGTACCACTCCTGGTGAAGTCATACAGGATGAGGAGGGAATGCAGACCATGCGGCAGCCGCAACCGCCTCTTCTCAGAGCAACGCACCCTTCATCATCACTAACGAGACCACGACGCTGAAGGCTGGCGACGGCGCAGGCACCTTCTACTACGTGCCGACAGGTGCCACAGTCACCATCAATGGCACATTGACTATTACTCCGAACGAGGGCGCCACCAGTCCGAGAGTCACCATCCTCCAGGGCGATGGTTCAGAACTTAATGTCGAGGCTATTTCCGGCAGCGGTTGCAGCCCCGCTAAGAGTTTCAAATTCACTTACAAGCGCTCATTCACTGAGAAAGTAGCTTCAACCGTCTGTCTGCCGTTTAATGATTATGCCCCAGGCAGCGAAGGTACGTACTACACCTTTACGGCAATCGACAAGACGACAAGTCCTTGGACGGTGACGATGACAGAGAATACAGTCACTCCACTTGAAGCCAACAAGCCGTATTTGTTCATGCCTGCAGCGACAGGTGAACTGTCATTTACAGGTACAGCAACGTCTTTCGAGCCTTCGAGCATTGAAGTGAATGACCCTGTTGTAGATGGTGGCAAGTGGAACCTTATCGGAACATACGAGTATCGTTGTTGGAACGAATATAACAACACGAACGAGATAGGCTCGGTATATGGTTTCGCAGCAGGACCTTACAGTGGTGACGGCCAAACCATCAATCCTGGCGATTTCGTGAAGGCTGCATCAGGTGCAGACATTCCTTCGTTCTGTGCCTACCTGAAATACACCGCTCCTGTTAATTCGGTTACACAAAATAGACGTGCAGCAGACGAAGAGGTTCTGCCTTCAAGACTGTCGGTAAGTCTCGTGAATGCTGACGGCATCGCAACGGCCATCGGTACGATGGACACCAATACGGGCGAAGTCCGCTTCGACAGCGATGCTTGGTACAGCATTGACGGTAGCCGTCTCAATGGCAAACCTGCTCAGAAAGGTGTGTATATCAATCATGGTAAAATAGTAATTGTAAAGTAAGGAGGACACTATACAACTATCATTGTTCTAATCATATCCAGAACTGGGGCCTACATCACATTTTGACTGTCAGACTTGGTGTTTTCCCGTTTTCCCGTTTCGTCATGTGGTTTTAAGTACGGGAAAACGTCATGGTCCGGCAGGGTGCGTAGGGTGGGGGAGCTGTTATAGTTAGTTCTTTCAGTATTGCCAATGATTAATAATGATTATTTGTACAAAAGTTCTGCTTTGAATCACAAGAAATAATGATTCCCAAAGAGCGATTTACCGATTTTTGAGTATTGTCTGTTGTCTATATTCGTCGTACCTTTGCAACCGGAAGTTATCAACTATTATTATTTGAAGGTATGAAGAATTTTTTCAAGGATTTTTTCAGTCAGTGTGCACGTCCAGAAGGGTTTCTGGGGCGTTGCATGCTGCGTTTCATGATTTTCGGCCATGCCCCACTTACCAACTGGGGACTTGACCATGTATCGTTCCGCGACGGAATGACGATGCTCGACATCGGCTGCGGCGGTGGTGCCACGTTGAAGCGCCTGTTCAAGAGAAGTCCAGGCGGTAAGGTCTATGGCATAGATATCTCCGAGGAAAGTGTCACCAAGGCGCGGAACGTGAACAAGCAGCTGCTGGGCAGTCAGGTCTTCGTGGAACAGGGCTCAGCCGACAGTCTGCCATGGGAGAAACAGATGTTCGATGTGGTGACAGCTGTGGAGACCGTCTATTTCTGGCCCGATTTGCCGAAATGTTTTCAGGAAGTGAAACGTGTGCTGAAGCCTGGCGGTCAGTTTGCCATCATGCTGGAAGTGATAGAAGGTGATTCCATGTGGACGAATGTCGTTGAGGGGATGGCGGTCTATTCGCCTGAACAATTGAAAGACATGCTGGAACAGGCGGGTTTCAGCGATGTGGAGGTATTCAGGAAGAAACCGTCGTATGCAACTATTAAAGGAATACAGAAATGAAAGACATCAGAAGATACCCATCCCACAGTGGATGCAGGTTCCTGGCATGCTGACGGGTGTGGGAATCATTTACGGAAAGAAATAATAGTAAAGAAAGCAATTATGGAAAAGAAAACAAAGATTATCGTATTGTGGCTGCTGACCATCTGCGGATTTGCCGCTCACTCCATTTGTGACGTGTTGCCCATGTTCTGGGGCAAGAATATGGCTGTTGTTGCAACCGACGGCAACATTGACCAGGGCATGATCGTGTTCATGATGACACTATCGTATCTTATTCCTGCCTGTGGCGTGCTCTGTACGCTCTGGAAAGCGAAGGTTCTGAAAGTCATCAATGCCGTACTGGCCGTGCTCATCGGTTTGTTCAACATCGCCCATGCCTTCATGGAACTGCCCTCCGACAATGCCGGCCAGTACGTCATCATGCCCATGATGATTCTCGTTGGTATCGTGATGGCATGGTATAGCATTATCTATGTAAAGGAGGATTAGGCTCTGGGAATGTTCAATGGGAGTTACAGTTAAAGGTGACGAAACATGCTGATAAAAAGGACTATATGCCTACGGACGGTGAGAACCCATGGTCGGTGGGGCCTCTCACCCCCCCCTGCATCTCGAAGAACCTGCTGCACAACACGCTTGCGCTGCAGACCTTCGCCTATATCGACGTGACCAACGGCGGCGTGTTTAATCGTCTCTTCCTTGCTGTTTTGGTGAAAAACCAATAAAATACCACATAACTATCCAAAAGACGATGACGCAGATAAAAGCCACGGTGAAAGTTGTGTCAGAGAACAAGTCACGTTTCGAGAAATTCGCAATGCCATGAAATGCAGCGCATAATAGCAATGAATGGGTTTCTCTCACCACCTTTCCTATTCCCCATGAAGCGAAGAGCAAAAGCAGGAAGAATGGCAAAGCACTTCGCAGAGTTAAATCCAAATGCCACAGAAACCACATCACGGTGATGATAAGTACATACTGCCATACAGGTAATTTCCTGAGTTCATATTGTAGAAAGCCTCGCCAACCGAATTCTTCCAATAAACCATATGCAAATGCCAACAAACATGTCACACCCAAGTCCCATCCGCCGATAATGCCAAATACAATACATGGTATAGCTACGGTCGCAATGGATTTCCAGGCAGACTTGCCTAAGAGAGTATATTCCGTTCGACGTTTGAAAACAAGCATAACCACCAATGCTCCGATAGCAGGACCAAGTCCCGTGGCAAGTGCTGCTGAAACTTGAAGTGCATAGTTCGTTTCAATTGAAGGATACTTGTTGACAATAAGCAATGATATTAGGCGCACCAATAAGGCTATTATATAAAATGTAGCAATTGCACCAATATGAATGTTCTTATAATTAGTTAGTTTCATCTAAATTCCAATTTATCTGCTTAACGCTCTTTTATGATACCCAGTCAAAGTTGTCTATCTCAGCCTTGGGGTTCACCATAGCCAATTCAAATGATATTTACGATTGCAAAGATACAACATTTCTTTTTTTATGATATGCTACAACAATAAATATAGTTAATCAAGACATTTTTAACAATTCAGGTCATCTTTTGGAACAAAAGGTTTTTTTCATAAACTTATTACTATTTATGAGCAAAATTGTGGAAATAAGCACACTTTTGAGTACCTTTGCCGAAAGTTTTAATAAGAATTGTGAAATGGACCAAAGAGGCTTTCAAAGCTTACCTTTCCTGTCTGCATCAGTTCTACCTGTTTGGAGCTTCTATGCAGTTGAACAGGATGGGCTATCACATGACGAAATTGAATTGACAGATGGGAGAACATAGCATATTAAATATGGCCCCTGTGTACCTTCTTGCCATCAATGTGGTCACATTCCTTATGTATGGCTTTGACAAATGGAAGGCCAGGAAGGCGAAATGGCGCATCAGGGAAGCCTCATTGTTGTTACTGGCAGTATTGGGTGGCAGTATAGGAGCGTGGTTGGGAATGGGCGTCTGGCATCATAAGACCCAGCATAAAAAGTTCAGGTATGGCGTACCTGCCATCATTATTGTTCAACTCGCAATAATCGTCTATCTTTTAATAACAAATACAATATGAAAAGTTTTAAGTCTACAGCGTGGATCCTTCCACAACCCGTGCTGATTATCGGCACTTATGATAAGAATGGTAAGCCCAATGCAATGAACGCTGCATGGGGAGGTCAGTGGGATATGCACGAAATCATTATCTCACTCGGTTCTCATGCTACAACAGACAACCTTGCTGAAAATCCTGCATTTACGGTTACTTTCGCCACTACTGACACCATGATAGCCTCTGACTATGTGGGTATCGTTAGCGGTAGGAACACACCCGACAAGATGGAGAAGGCTGGCTGGACTATAGAAAAGGCTCCGAATGTTAATGCTCCCGTTTTCAAAGAGTTCCCAATGACGCTTGAATGTCGGGTGAAGCAGAAGATAGACGAGAGTGAGACAGGTTATTATCTCGTTGCAGAAATCGTCAACATCCTCTGTGATGAAAAGTACTTGGCAGAAGATGGCAAACCTGATGTGGAGAAAATGGAGCTTATCACATTCGACCCAGTACACCACACTTACATTCAGTTGGGAAAGACTGTTGGTAATGCTTTCTCTGATGGCAAACAGTTGAAATGAGCATATGCCGAGATTATGAGAAAAATTTCATTTTCAATACTATTGTTCTTCTAGTCACAGACTGCACAATTGGCAGCATCTGGAATTACTAATGTTTAATCAAGTTTAAGGACGTGTTGTTGAGCGCATGCGAAAAATTGTCAGTAAAGTTTATCGTAGTTTAAAATCGATGCCATCTTGTCCTCCAACGGAAGCCAATTTGTCATTCGGCACGTTTGTTGCACCAGCGTTTAGTGAGAGCTGGAGCTTAGGCGAAGGCAATCAAGCAACATACGTTCAACTAAAATATAATTAGGAGGTATTGATTATGTTACCAGTAATGTTTAAAAACAGTTGGTTCCCAACAGTATTTGACGATTTCCTGAACACTG
>OCTX011585255.1_pt1 | contig 14484 bp, 12 predicted proteins | sample 1539691 | NCBI WGS metagenome assembly OCTX01 (sample SAMN02144231, study PRJEB22623) | gut metagenome | biome: sheep rumen | host: Ovis aries | place: New Zealand | reverse complement strand
TTTAGCTTTTACTTTTATAAATCTTTTCTATATTCATTATGTGGAAGAACCGCAACTTAGGAAACGGTTCGGAAAATCTTATGAAGAATACCTCGAAAAAGTCCCCTGCTGGATTCCAAGTTTCAAAAAATTTAGAAAATTTTAATAATATAGCGACCTTAATATTTTGGTTATAATTTTGCAACTAACTCAATCGAGTATGCCCTTACGGGATCCATATACACTTCATTCATTAGTTGCTTCATTCTAACCTAAAATCTTAATGTCTTTAACGACAAAGACTAACAACAAACAGTAACTCTTTGATTGCAAACAACGACAACGACGGAAACAACAGCTTATAGTTTTAGGTTCGAATCCCGGTCTCGGAGTTTTATGGTTAAAAAAATCGCCCTGAAGAGGAGTTGAACCTTTGTTAAAAAGGTTCTGATGGTTGTGTTCCTAGTATAAATTCAGCATCATTATAAAACTTTAGCACAAACATAACATCGTCTGACGAATTGCTCTCATTTTGAAAACGAATAAAACTATAAGAAAAAACATCGGATTCAATTTTGTCATTATAAAAAGTAGCTATTCTATTGGAATCTTTTTTGCTACGAATAATTCTATTCCCCTTTTTTAATTCATCTAAAAGAGGTTTGCTATATTCCGGAATTGGATGTTTAGGATAAAATTTAAATCCTATTTTCGTATAAAATACATTATCAGCGAAATAAAGAACTTCTTTTTTTAATATTGTATCAGTATATTTATAATAAAAACCTTTAACTATTTTTACTAGTATTTTTTTTATTGATTCTATTTCTTTATTTTTACTAAGTCCAAACATTACTCCTGGTTCAATATATATACCGGATTTTGTTGTTATATCAACTTTTCCTTTTATATTATTAATATAATTTCTAGCTAATAATTTGTTTTTATCAAGAGTTCTATATCTATTCTTGAGAGCATATTCTGCAATTTTACTACCTTTTGCTGCAGCAATCATTGTAATATAAAGTAAGAAGTTTTCTTCATCTTTAGAATATGTGTTATTACATTCTCTACAACATTGAACAGTTATTTTGTTTTTTTCAGGATTTGAAATTATATTGGGATAACCTTTGTTTTGTTCAAACAAACCTTTTGGTGGTATATGGTCTAAAGTTTCGGATATTTCACAAATTTGTTTTTTCTTGCAATTGTTATGTCCACACAATTGCTTGCCACAAGAATAACAAATTTCCCCTTTATTAATGTAATCTGTACAATTTGAATGGATATTTTCCATTTTTAGTTTTCTTTCTCATTTTTATATTTCGGACGAATAACAGAAAAGACACTTTCTAATTCATCTTCTTTTTTTCTATCAATCTTTTTATATTTTTCCACAGACAGAGCAGTTTTCAATATAATGTTTATTTCTTTTATCATATTCATTTCTTTTGTTCTCAAATTTTCAACTTCGGAAAAATCTTTTTCATTTTTTGTTGGCAAATTTTCAGTAAAAAATTTACAAATAGAGGCAAGTTCACATATTTTTTCTTTTAATTTATATCCAAAAAGAATTTCCGCTTCATCTAATAAATTATTTAATTCTAACCAACTACTAAAAAATTTTTCTGCATTGAGTAATTCTATCTTTTTTTCCTTAAATCCAATAATACTACTTATTTGTATTTTACTTAATAAGTCATTTATTCTTTTATAAAAAGAAAACCTTTTATCAAACAAATCCTGTTTTCTTTGTTTTTCTGATGTCCACCATTGCAACCATGTAATATACCCCAAAAAAATAGGGATAATTAAAATAGAAATAAATTCCACAATATCTTTATACATAATATACTTTCTCCTTTATTAATGATTTATTGCATATTATAAAAAATTGTTATTTAATAGTCATGTGTTTTATGAAATTAGATATGGACAGTTATCTTGCATATTTTTAAAATCCAAATTTTTCCAAAAAAATTTTTATAAAACATTCATACTTAGAAATCTACTTATTTATTAACAAATTAAAATATTCATAATCTTTTGATAAAATATCACTAGTTGAATTAAATATTAAAAAATTTGCTAAGAAATATATATTATTGTTTTAATTTGTATAAATAAAAACAAGCAGGTAATATAATTATGGTAGAAAGAAACTTATCAGAGGAATATAACAAACATGAAATTTTTATTGAACTATTAGAAATGTCAAAATTTTATAATGAATTTTCTTTTTCAATAATGAGATTTTGCTCGTTAGGCACAAAAAATATTATTAATATTGATACTTATATAATGACTTCTATTAGTGGAACATTAGAGTCTATAAATGATGTTTTAAAAAAGGGCAGAATTAGCGATGCTTATGCTCTGTTAAGGAAATATTATGATATGTGTATTATAAATATTTATGTGAATCTCTATTTAAAAGATAATTTTAGTATTGAAAAATATGTCGTGGAAAAAATTGATAACTGGTTAAAAGGGAAAGAAAAAATTCCTGAATTTAAAGAAATATTAAAATATATATTAAAATCCGATAGATTAAAACTAATAATAAGTGTTTTAGATAAAAATAATATTTATAAAGCAATAAGAAATAGGTGTAATGATTATATGCATTATAACTATTACAAAAACATAATTATTAATGACAATACTGTTGTTATTAATAATCGCATTAAATATTTAGATTTATTTTTTATGGATTTAATAAATATTTTTATTTTACATTTATCCTTATTATTTTTTTTGGAAGATATTTATATGTCATCCAGTGATTATATAGACTATTTAGATTGTGGACTTACACCAGAGGAAGGCTCTCAATATTGGGTTGCTCCATTTATTCAAGAAATTTTTGATAAATGGATAAAAAAATACCGTCCGGATATAGCAAAAATCATTAAAAATAATACTAATATGAATTTAGAGTAAAAATCTAATCTTTATTTAAATATTTTTAATAAATTTATTTCAATGCATCTGAAATTTCTTCAGATTTAATTTTGGGATAAGTGCGAAACCAACTATAATTTGTTATGTAGTTATATCTGTTTATCAACCACATTATTTTTTGCTTTATCTTTTCATTGTCTTTGTTTATTTTTAAATTCTCTAAAATTTTAATTTTATAATTTATAAGACCACCATAACCAATAACACATGTATATATAAAATTATTTAAATAATAACATCCGTCACTATCCAAAATGAAATGAACTTCATCCATATTAACAATTTCTTTTTTTGCAATAATTCTGGGATATATTGCAACTTCTCGTTCCATTTGCTCTGCTTCTACCAAAGCTTTACCATAAACAAAAATTTCATTATGGAAAAAAACTCCTTTAGTTATTGCTCCTCTAATCAAGTATCCTTCTTTTAAAGCAATATTTTGTATAGTTGCACACAAACTAAATAAATTTTTTATATTCTCTATGTTTGTTTCTGTATCATCACATACTTTTTCTGCTAATAAGATATTGTCTGAAAATATTTTTATGAAAGGTTTATGTTTATCAAATTTAAGATAACTAATAGAATCTTCATATATCAAATTTATATCATTTAAATATTTATTATCTTTATCTTTTTCAATAAAACTTTTAGTTCCTAAAAAATCTAAATATGCAACATAGTATTCTTCTGTTTTATAATTAGTTCTATAGTTACTAAACTCACCTGTTCTTATTACCAACGAAAACTCCTTTAAACTATTTTTTAGGAATCAAAATTCCTCGTTTAGGGTCTTCTTGGTCAATAAATCTAACTTTTGTCATAACTTCTTCTTCACCAATAATTTCAGTAATATTGTTTATTAATCTTTCAAGAGCTTCCTGATTATGATAGTATATTTTGATTGTGCTATTATCTTTTACTTTAAATATATGTCTTAATATATTATGGTCTGCATCATCTAAAGAGTGTCCTATTACATGAAATGTAGGAGATATTATTTTTAAAGGATTTTTTAATTCTTTCAACAAATCTTGATATGCTTCAATTGTTCCGTATCTATGTCTTTGGTTATGCTTTTTAAACACATTAAATTCAACATTGATTTCTTCTTTTAAATCATTTGGTAAATGGTTATAAAAAGATTTTGTTCCAAGTATTAAATTACACTCATCTGAATCACAAACTTTTCCATGAACATAAATATATTTATGTTTTAAGTGTAGGTTAATTGGATTGTATAATCTTTCAAAAGTATCTGTATAATTAAAATTTAAAACTCTTATTGTTTTATCTAATGGTAACCCAAAGTCATATTGACTATTAGAAATATTTGGTACAACTTTTAATAACAAATAATTGTTAAATTGTTTTGTAAAATCTCGTAGTTGATCGTATAAAAAATTTATCAATCCTTTATATGTTTTGAAATAGCAAAAAAATTCTTCACCATTAATATCTAAAAATTCATATTCTTTTTCATCCGTTATATCACGATTCGGCGATTCACTAAATCCATTACTTATCTTACTCAAATCAAAATTTTTATCATAATATCTAGAGAAAATATATAGTACAGAAACAAAATTCTTATTATATCTGTTAGTGCTTTTATTTACTTCTTTAATAACATTATATATTTCTTCTTCTAAATCTATCCATTTATCACCAAGCTGTTTTTGTCTATTTACAAAATGTTTTAACCAAACATTGTCTAAACCATTATTTTTTCGCCAATAATCTAAAAAATCTGTATATCTCGTTTTTAAACCGTGAGCCAAATCAAATCCATTTCCTAAAATTAAAATATCCACCTATCTGTCCTTTTTATTTTATTATTTCTTCTACATTTTTTTCTTTGGTTTTATTAAGCTATATTTTGTTTTGTGACAAATTAAGATTTATTTCATTAAAAAACTTTATTTCTAAATTTTAAATTATCTTATTTCCATAATTTTTTTAAGAGATGGATTTTTTTCACCAACTTGATAAAAAATTATATTTTTCCCACTTTTTCGATAATTTTTATTTGGATCAGTATAACTTATTCCAACTTTATTTTTCCTAATTATCAGTCTAATAATTTTAGGATTACATTCTTTTTTTTCTTCACAGTATATTGATAAAATATATTGTAAAAAAGAATAACCTAAACTTAATTGTTTTTCTGCACCATTCATATAAGTGCCTTTTAACTCAACTAAAATAGTAATATTATCTTTAGGAATAAATATAATATAATCACAAATATTATTCCTGTTTCTTAGAAACAATTGAAATTTTTGTTTTGTTTTCTTAATTTCAGGTATTCGAATAGCTATAGCATTACTATATTCTTCTTCTTTACCTAAAAATATATCAATTTTTTTTATTGCTGCACTTTTATCATTCTCTGTTAAATGTAATTTCCAAATATTATCTTTCAAACAAGCCGAAGTAATATCTTTTTTATATTTATTATCAACTTCTTCTTTAATAAAATTTACTAAATCATTCATTGTTGTCAACGAGCTCCACTATAGTATTGCCGATTCTGGTTGATTCGTTTATTAAACAATCAAACGTGTCAAAACTAAATCCATATTCATTTTGTTCAACTGGAATAATCTTTCCTTTATCGCTACACACATAAGCTTTTATTTTTTTAGAGTCAATATATTCATTTCCATAATACTTAAATTTTTTCAGCAAAGCTTCTCGTACTTCTTTTTCTATTTTAGATAACATTATCAAGTTGTTAATTTCTCTTACAATATAGTCACTATGAGTTGTTATAATAATTTTTATTCCATAATTTACTAATTGTACCAACAGTCTTGCCATATTCCTTTGTGCCTCTGGGTGCAAATTCAATTCTGGTTCATCTATAATTAAAATAGAATTCTTTTTCGCAATATGATTAATAAACAAGTCTAATAACAATAATGATTTTATGGCTGAAGACGATATATGAAGAGGAACTTTGTTTCCTTTGGAACTAAAAAAAATTTTATCTTTTTTTATACAGATCTTTCCACCTGAAACTTTTTTCAAAAGCTCGATAATTGTATCATAGCATTCTTCTTGTTTTAAAATACTATTTTCCTTTATAATAGAATCCACATCTCTAATAATATTGATATTTTCTTTTATTGGATATGCATATTTTGCCAAAGATTTATTTAAAAGAGACATCATCTCATATGTGTTTATATCCTTTTTTTCTCTTTGCTTAATTATTTGTTGCTCCATCAAGTCAAGTATAGCACTTTTTGTGGAATCCAACTGTTTATAAAAAAGAGATATTCCAGTTCGTTCACTTGTAATGGCAAAAGGATCTATAAAATTGCTCATAATATCACAAATATATATCGAGAACATATGCGCTTCATAATCAGCCTGTTCAGTATATTCGATATTTAAATCTGTATGAAATTTGATATACAAACAAATTTTTTCGTCATCTATCATTTCGGCAGATATTGTATATTTTTTGTTTTTTTCTTTAGATGAATTTTTATCAGTATTTATTATTTTATTTGTATTTACATTATTAATTTTAGGTATGGCTCTATTTTTAAAAAACTCAAACAAAGTGTTTTCATCAAGAATAAAATTTAAAATTGAGGATTTAAAAAAATCTTCCTCTACAGCAAAAAAAGAGTGAAGCGATTTTGTCATTCTTATGGATAGAGATTTTAAGTGCTTTTTAAAAAAATTGGTATCAATTATTAACTTGTGTTCAATAATATCTTTAGGCTCAACTCTGAAATTTATAGAAAAAGTATCTAAAAAAGTAAATATAACATAACTTAAATATGTTTTTCCTGTGTTATTTTTCCCTGCAATAATAGTTAAATCTCCAAGTTCAATTTCGCCTTTTTTTATATATCCTAAATTTTCAACTTTTAATTTCATTATTCCCCCTAAAACTAATTTATTTTCAATTCAATATCTTCGCTACAAATATCTTTATACTTATCAAAGAAAAATTTTAATTTTTCAACAACTGCTAATCTTTTTGTAGTTCTTTCTTTTGATGGTGAGAACATTGATATTGGTGGTAAAATTTTTGAAATTTCTGTTCCAAATTCTTGCACATACCCATTATAAAAAGAATTATTCATAAATTTATATGTTTCTTCTTTATTCAAGTTTTCTTCTTCAATAATAGTATTTAATTCTTCTATTCTTTTTTCTTTAATAAAATTTAACCAATCATTATCAACATTGCTATTAGGTGTTAATGTTTCAATAAACTTCATTATCAAATCTTTTTTACTTCTTAATTCAATTGTTGCATCAATAGATTTTTGAATTTTAACAATAATTTCTTTATCTTTCATATTTTCACTATGATATTTTCTTATAAGCATTAAAATGTAATCTATATTTATTTCTACCTGCTTAATTAATTCTATTTCAAAAATAATATCGTCGTTTATATCCTCTTTATCTTGTTTATTTTTATTTCTAAATTCGTTATATAAATCTATATATATGCTATGATAATCTTGAAAATCTCTTTCCGATAAAATTTCATTACCTACAAACTCATCAAAAGCAGAAAGAATATTTTTTAATCTTAATATTACATTGTAAAGTTTTATGAAATCTTTTTTAGCTTTTTCGCTTTCAATAACTGGGCAAGATAACGGATACTGCTCTTGCAATTGTTTTATATAATCCACATAACCTAAAACATCTTTTTTATCTTCTTTATAACCATAATAATATTCCTTATAGGTTTTTAATAAAACTATACCTTTTGCATCTTTATCACCAAACAAAGAAATACTTTCGTTTGTTGCTTTTTCTAAATTTCTAAAGCAAACAATATTTCCAAATGTCTTAACGGAATTTAAAATTCTATTTGTTCTTGAATATGCTTGTAATAAACCATGTAATCTTAAATTTTTATCCACCCACAAAGTATTAAGTGTAGTTGCATCAAAACCTGTTAAAAACATATTTACTACCAACAATAAATCTACTTCCCTGTTTTTAACTCTTAAAGAAACATCTTTATAATAATTTTGAAATTTTTCACTTGAAGTATCAAAATTTGTTTTAAACATTTTGTTATAATCTGTAATGGCTTTATCTAAATAATCTCTTGAATTTTCGTCTAAACCGTCAGTGCTTTCAGAATTTTCTTCTTCGTCTTCGTTTTGACAAAAGCTATATATCATCGCAATCTTTAACTTTTTATCACTCGGTAAAACAGACATTTGTCTTTCTAATTCTTTATAATATAAAATTGCTTCTTGTATTGAATCAACTGCAAATATTGAATTAAAACCTAAAAGTCGTCTATCTTTTAATTTATAGTATGTGTTTCTTATAGTTTTTTGATTAAAATGTTCTAATATATAACTTACAATTTTGGATATCCTTTCCGGTGCCATTAATGCTTTTTTTCTATCTATATCCAAAACTTGTTTATCCGGATTATCAAAATCCTGTTTCATTGTCTTTATATAATCAACTCTGAAAGGTAAAACATTTTTATCTCTAATGGCATCAACTATTGTGTATGTATGTAAATTTTTACCAAAGGTTTGTTCTGTTGTTTGTAAATTATATTTTCCACCTGCATTTTGTGCAAAAATAGGTGTTCCGGTAAAACCAAATATGTTATATTTTTTGAAACTTTTTATAATAAGTTTGTGCATACTACCAAACTGACTTCTATGACACTCATCAAATATAATAACAACTCTTTTATTATAAATATCGTGTTGTTTGTTTTTCTTAACGAAAACAGTTAATTTTTGTATTGTTGTAATAATAATTTTATTTTTTGAATCTTTGTCTTCTAACTGTTTTTGTAAAATAGCTGTACTTTTATTACTGTTTGCTGCACCTTTCTGAAATTTGTCGTATTCCTTCATTGTTTGATAATCTAAATCTTTTCTATCAACGACAAATAAAACTTTATCTATATAAGGTAACTTTGTTGCAAGTTGTGCAACTTTAAAAGATGTTAATGTTTTTCCGCTACCTGTTGTATGCCAAACATAACCACCGCCGTCAACACTTCCATATTGCTTATAATTATTTGCAATATTTACTTTTGATAATATTTGTTCCGTTGCAACAATTTGGTATGGTCGCATAACCAAAAGTAAACTTTCCGATGTAAAAACACAATATCTTGTTAGAATATTTAGTATTGTATGTTTAGCAAAAAATGTTTTTGCAAAATCTATTAAGTCTGTAATAGGTGTGTTGTTTGAATCTGCCCACCACGAAGTAAATTCAAAACTATTGCTTGTTCTTTTACCTTTTTTTACAGAACTGCTATTGTTTTCTTTTATACTTGAAAGTCTTGTTGTATTACTATAATATTTTGTAAATGTTCCGTTAGAAATAACAAAAACTTGTATATATTCAAATAAACCACTACCTGCCCAAAAACTTTCATTTTGATACCTTTTTATTTGGTTAAATGCTTCTTTTATGTTTACCCCTCTTCTTTTTAACTCTACATGAACAAGTGGTAAACCGTTAACTAATATCGTTACATCATATCTGTTTTTTCTTTTACCTTCATCCGTTGAATATTGATTTATTACTTGTAAAAAATTGTTATGAATATCTTGTTTATCTATTAAATAGATATTTTTAAAAGTTCCGTTATCTCTGTTTAATATTTTTATATAGTCTTCTTGAATAGTTCTTGTTTTATCCTCTATATTTGCAGATTTATTTGCAATATGAGTTTTAAAAAACTGTTCCCATTCATTATCGGAAAAAGTTATATTGTTTAATCTTTCTAATTGAACTTTTAAATTTTTTATTAAATCTTGTTCGGTATGAATATTTAAATATTGATATGCTTGAGATTTTAGTTGGTTAATAAATTCTTGTTCTAATTGTTGTTCGCTTTGATAGTTCGTAGATCTTTTATAATCTGCAATATATTCGGAAACAACAGTACTTTCATTATTTTGTGCTACCAAATCATATTTAACCATTTTAATCCTTTATGTTTTTAAAATTTAAAAGTTTGTTTCTGTAGTATTCGTATCTTTGACGATGCATTTCTATTTCTGCCGGCAAACCTTCTGTTATATCGTTTACCAATTTATCAAAATTATCAAGAATTTTAACTATTCGTTCTTGATCTTCGATAGTAGGAACAGGAATTCTTATTTTTGATAAAATCCTACCATTTGTTAAAGCTCTCGTGGTATATGAACAAAATCGTATTATGAATTGCCTAATTTTCCGAGTAGAAAACACATAACCACAATATTTTGGTAATAATAAATTTGTCTTCGGTGTTGCTCTTAATACAAAACCACTAAATACACAATTATCAATATCTTCTAATAAAACAGAAGTAAATCCTATTTCTTGTGGTGTTTCTGATGTTCTAGTAAAAAAGACATCTCCTTTCTTCGCAGAGTATCTTTTTATTTCTTCTTCATTAACATCAACGGTTCCTTTAATATCTTTTTTATATAAACAAGTATGATGATACACATCTGTATAATTGATAATGGGAGAACCTTTACCAAAATATTCTTTTCCTTTATTTAACCCATTTTTAAATTCAAACAAATCTCCTACAAGCATATATTTTGTTGTCTTTTCATCAAAATCAAATAATTTATCTCTATAATATTCATATTGTTGCTTTCTTGCTTCTAGCTCTGCTTCTAGCTCTGCTTCTAGCTCTGTGAAATTGTCCAAAACACGGACAATTTCACTTTGCACCTCTAAAGGTGGCAAAGGAACTTCAATATTTGCCATTTTATTACTCATCAATTTAGGATTTCCCATACCACTATTAACATACCTTTTTGCATTTTGAGATAAATAATAAAATAAGAATTTTGTTTGTATTAAATCATTTTTTGTTTTTAACAATCCACAAACATTTGTTATATTAAATTTACCAGTTCTATAAAAAACTGTTCCCGCATTTGCACCATCCGTTGTCCAAGTTAAGTATTCTCCATCATAGTTATATTTTGATATATAACCGAGAATACCATTATTTTCAGTCTGCGAAGAATATACAGGATATTCTCCTTGGTTATTGGCAATATATTCTTTTGATATAACAATACCTCTACTTATATCACAAAGACTTGATATACTTTTAAATTCAACACCATTAGGACAATATTCATTAATCAATTTTTCTATTTTACTCATTTATAATATAGCCGTTTTATATTTTTTTACCATTTTCAAACAAAATATATTTTGCTTTTCGTTTGTTTAATTTTATAAACACTCCTAATCTATATTTGTAAAATTTAGTAAGGTCTTCTAATTTTACTTCATCTTTTATTTTATTGCCTTCAAGTTTTTCACTTTTTCCTTTACAGGATTTAAATTCTACAGCTAGTAAGTTTTTTATATTATCTTTATCTTTTCTTTTATGTAATAACAAATCAACTTTAATTCCATTTTTAAAATTAGGTGTAGTTTTAAGCCCTTCATATTTTTTGTTATATTCACAATCTAAATTGTATTCTTTGAAACAAGTATATTTTTCATTTATCAAAGTTTGCATATAATAAAAAATTCTTGCTACACTTGCTTGTTCCATTCCCATATTTATAAGAGACAAATCATTTTTATAACAAGCATTTACTGCTTCTTTTAATAAATTAAACAGACAAAACTTAATCATTTTCTAAGTCTTCAATAATTTTATCTATTTCTTTTCTTAAAACATCTTGTTTCTTTGCCATATCTTTTATTTTTGCATTAAGAACTTTTATATCTATTTTTTCTTTTGTATCTTTCTTTTCTACATAACTTGAAACTGCAATATTATATTCATTTTGTGCAATATCTGAATTCTTTATAAGTTGTGCAAAATATTTTTTGTTTTTTCTTTCTTTAAAAGTTGTTAATATGGTTTCTATATTTTTATCTGTTAATTTGTTTTTATTCCCCGAATGTACGAACTCATTGCTTGCATCTATAAATAAAACATTGTTATCTGTTTTACTCTTTTTTAAAACTAATATACAAGTTGCTATTGATACACCAAAAAACAAATTTGCCGGTAATTGAATAACGGTATCAATATAGTTATTATCTACTAAATATTGTCTTATTTTCTGTTCGGCTCCACCTCTGTATAATACTCCAGGAAATTCAACAATAGCCGCTGTTCCCGAAGGAGAAAGCCAAGATAGCATATGCATTGTAAATGCTAAATCTGCATAACTTTTAGGTGCAAGTATTCCTGCAGGTGCAAACCTTTCATCGTTTATAAGTAACGGATTATCGTTCCCTGCCCATTTTATTGAATATGGTGGATTAGATACTATTGCATCAAAAGGTTCATCATCCCAATGCTTTGGATCTGTTAAAGTATCACCTAATGCTATATCGAATTTTTCATAATTTATATCGTGTAAAAACATGTTTATTCTGCAAAGGTTATAAGTTGTGATATTTATTTCCTGCCCGTAGAAACCTTGTTTAACTTTATCTTTTCCTAAAACTTTTGCAAATTTTAATAATAGAGAACCGGAACCACAAGCAGGATCATAAACTTTATTTACGGATGTTTTTCCTACAACGGTAATTTTTGCGAGTAGCTCTGATACTTCCTGCGGAGTAAAAAACTCTCCACCGGATTTTCCTGCTTTACTTGCATACATTGTCATTAAAAATTCGTAGGCATCACCGAAAGCATCTATTGTATTGTCTGTAAAAGTTCCTAAATTGAGTTCATTTATTGAATTTAAAATTTTCACTAACAATTCATTTCTTTTTGTAACAGTTGCACCCAATTTATTACTGTTAACATCTATATCATCAAACAGCCCCTTAAAATCGGATTCGCTTTCTGTTCCTATTGCGGAATTTTCTATATTCTTAAATATTTTACTTAATGTTTCATTTAGTTTATTATCTTGATCTGCTTTTTTTACAACATTTTCAAATAGTTCTGACGGTAAAATATAAAAACCTTTATTATTGATAATTTCTTCTCTGCCGTATTCGGCTTGTTTATCGGAAAGAGTTGCATAATTAAAGTTTTTATCTAATTTTTGTTGATATGAATTGATATAAGCAGTAATATTTTCCGAAATAAATCTGTAAAACAACATTCCTAATACATAGGATTTAAAATCCCAACCATCAACACTGCCTCTTAAATCTTCTGCTATTTTCCAAATGATTCTATGAAGTTCCGCTCTTTCCTGTTCTTTTGTCATATTTTTTTACCTTTGAAAAAGTTTATTGCTTTAATTTTACAAAATCTAAAGATATTTATAAATAAAAGTATATAAGAAATTAGTACATTGTGCTTTTTAAGACTAATAGCTGTTTTATTAAATTCATCATAAAGAAAAACATTACTAAATTTGTAAGAGAATTTTTGTGTGTTTAATTTATCTGTAAAATAGCAATAATTTCCTTTTGAGACATCCGGATTACAAACTAATAAAAAACATTCGTCACAATTCTTGAGATAACTATCAAATTTTTCATTTTTCTTATCTATTTCTTCTTGTAACTCTTTAAAAGGATCTTCCCAACTAAAGCATTGGTTGTTAACATGACAATCAAATTTACCATCAATATTAGGAAATCCGCAGATTGAAAAAGTTAACCATCCATTATTAACTTCAATAGTTTCTTTTATAAAATATGGTGTATTTTTCAATTTTTCTAAATTTTGCTCGATTATTGGTTCAATTTTTGTCCTAATTTCTTTCTCATTAAAACGATCTATAAAACCGGGATTATAAACTGATTCCAAAAATTCTTTACGAGTTCTAGCACAATGTTTTCGTTTATCAAATTTATCAATGACTATAGAAACAGAGAAACCATAAGTATCTTGGACATATTTACATATTTTATTCCCCGTAGTTTTTAAGGATTGTAGAGCAATACCATGTTTGCTTTTCATAATAAAATTTGTAACTTCTAAACCAATTTTTTTATTATCTTGAGTTACAAAAATAAAATCAGGATGTTCTTCTTCCATACGATTTATAAAATTATATGTTTGATACCAGTTTTTCCCTTCAGGTGTATTCAAAAATTGATTTAAAAAATTGATTTCTTCTTCTTTTTTATTTTGAGCCATTTATATTTTTACCTTGTAAAAATTTACCATAAAAGATTATAAAAAAACATTACGACAATATCTTGTCGTGATTTTGTCGTTGTCGTTCAAGACCTTAAGATTTTAGATTAGAATGGAGCAAAAGAACGACAATGTATAATGTAGAATGTAAAATTAGCGAAAACGAAACAATGTATTATTCAAAAGATTTTAAGTTTTAGTTGATTTTAGAAAAAACTTCCCTTAAAAATTCAGCAAAATCGCTTTTTATTTCACTTTGTTCCGCATTATGTTTAAACAAATTTTCCAAAGTTTGTTTATTAAAAACAAATGAATTCGTTAATGAACTTTTATCGTAATCGGAAAAAATATTTTCTTTAATAAGTTTTAAATATTTATCGGACTTCATCGGCTCATTAAAATGATTATTGGCTTTACAAATTTCTTTCCATTTATTTAAAACATCGTCATTAAAATGCATAATTAAAAAATCTTCAAAGTTA
>OCTX012123087.1_pt1 | contig 14486 bp, 14 predicted proteins | sample 1539691 | NCBI WGS metagenome assembly OCTX01 (sample SAMN02144231, study PRJEB22623) | gut metagenome | biome: sheep rumen | host: Ovis aries | place: New Zealand | reverse complement strand
AATGAACTTTTTGACAAGACAATTATTAATCAAAATCCGGAAGATGATCGCCAACTTTCGCTTTGGTGAAATTTAACCGGACACTAGTGAATAGGAATCATTTTTTCTTTCGAATAGAGGAACGCTATCTTCCATTTATAAGAATGTCCTAATCTATCGAGAGTATCAATAGCATCATAATCACCTTGGTTAGCAAATGTAGCCACTTTGACTATTTCATCACGAACAACCTGATAGGCTTCTTCTGCCGTATCTTTCCCTAAATTTGAATACCATGCATACTTGTCATCGCTGATTATTCGTGGGTCTCCCTCTGCAGGCTTGTTATTATAGCGGTAGATAAGAAACTTATAGGATGATCCTCCCCAAAAGGATCCTAAATCGTATGTTCTGCTTTCCAACCAATAACAGAAAGAATCCTCTTTGTTCAGATTGGTGTACTTATCCAATGGCATATCCTTCAGAGATTCCAAAGGAAACTCTTGTTGGAAAGCCTGATATAATTCTCTTCTAGTCATAGTGCTTCATTTTAGTTCATTACAGCATTAATCAAATCTGAATAGCAGGTTACAACATCATATTTAATATCTCCGGTGCTGATGGTCTGGAAGTGCTGGCGGGCACATTCAATCTTGGCAGCCTCTGTACCTCTTAGCTGACCTGATTCCAGACTGCCTTTAGTCTCAGCTACGAAGTATATGTGCTTCACGTCACCTTCCTTCAGTGCAATAGCCCAGTCCGGATTGTATTTACCCATTGGTGTATTAATGTAGAAGCCGCGAGGCAACTTAGTATATACCACCACATCGTCATGAGCCTCCAATTCCTCGGCAAACCTCTTTTCTATTCCTTGGCTATCTACCACAACAAGGTCATAGAGGGATTTTGCAGACTCGATGGCATTGATACCTAACTTTCCCTTCAGCGTTGACTCCGCAAAGATGTCCGTCTCGAAGTGTTCATCCAACTTGTGGTATTCTATATGCTGAATGACAGCTAAAGCCTTCACTTGATTGATCATGTTACCAACCTTGATGATAAATTCCTCTGGGTTATTTCTGAATTGCTTGAATGTGGCATCTTTGATACCAGTAAGAATCTGTACGATGGTGTGACGGGTCAGTTGGGTTGATTCCACAAGTTTGCCTATCAGGTCATAGGTCACGCTACCGCCAATGGCCTCCTTCACATGGATGGTTTTAACCTTGGCAGCACTCATGGCCGTCTGGTTCTGCAATGACTGTTTGTCTCGAATCTCCTCTAAAGCACCAGATCCTACCATGATTCTGATTTCTGATACCTTCAGGTGGTCATCAATCTCTTTGATGGCGTTCTTGATAAGCTCATCTGTCTCGAAATCTACGGTGTAGTAGGTCTTCGTATTGATTTTCTTCCAGAGTGCCTGGAACTCTTTCTTATCAAACTTGTTCTTGTCGAAGTGGGCCTCACGTACCTTACGGCTGTTGTCTGGCATGAGTTTGTCAGGATCATAAATTCTGTCGAGCATCAACACGATGGCATCCTTCACAGTGTTGTATTCATCGAAGTCGAGCGTCTTACTCTTCTTGTCCTGATGATACTTTTCGGTCAGTCTGCCTTTCTTGACATAGCCCTGATAGGCCAGCATTTCCACAATGCCCACAGCATCTTCATGTGTGAAACGGTGGGTGCTACCATTCTGGTCGTAAAGCACTTGGTCGGCAAAGAGGGTAGCAGTCACCAATACAGGACGGTCGGCCACCACTTCTGCAATCTCTGTCTGTAGCTTCTTGGCAAAGTCGTCATAACTCTCACTGGCTATGATGGTGAGAACATTGGTTTCATGTACATCCATACCCAACACATCCTCATCCTGGCGTTCACCTCGATTGTTCACACAGAGACGCATACCTCGTCCCACTTCCTGGCGCTTCTTGGTCTCGTTGTCCGAGTTCTTCAGTGTACAAATCTGGAACACGTTGGGATTGTCCCAACCTTCTTTTAGAGCAGAGTGTGAGAAGATGAAACGAACAGGCTCATCGAAACTGAGCAAACGTTCCTTATCCTTCATAATAAGGTCGTATGCATCGCGGTCATTAGAGTCAGTTGTGCCTCGCTCCAGTTTGGAGTTCACGAAACGACCTTTTTTGTCCTTGGAGAAATAGCCTTGATGTACCTGTTCCGGCTGCCATTTCTTCAGATACTGGACAAAGTCATCCTCGTCGAAGTTCAGCTGTAGTGACTCCACAGCCTTCTTATATTCCTCCTCGAACATTTCTGCAAACTTACCATTGCTGGTGCCGCCTCCTTCTTCATAAACTCGATAGTTTTCCACGTGGTCGATAAAGAAGAGTGACAGTACCTTGATGCCTTTACGATATAGTTCACGTTCACGTTCCAGATGGGTATAGATGGTTTCACTAATCTGGATTCTACGCAATGCATCCTCATTCACGGCTCCTACCACATCGCCCTCATAGAACTTCTGTCCATTGAGCAAAGTTACAGAACCTTCGCGTCCATCAATGTTTTGAATGACATAGCCGTCCTTGTATTCAGCCAACTCTCCACTTTGTACATAAAGGTCAAAACCTTCATCCACCGTCTTTGTGGTCTGTTTCACACCTGTTGGGGCTTTTATGTCAAACGAGATACGTGCCTGGGGGTTGCCTGTTGATATCACAATCTCTTGTAGGTTGAAGTAGCCATTAGTGGCAGTGGAGCCTTTCTGCTCAATACCCTTTACGGCAATCTTCTTCACCAGTTTCTTGTTGTAGGCATCCATCGCATCCAGACGATAAATCATGTTGTAGATATCATCCTTTCTGTGGGTGGCACTGTAAAGCAAAGTGAAAAGCGGATGAAACGCCTCCAGCTTCTCACGTGTAGCGTTAGCCTTATTACTGCCTAACACACTCTGTGGCTCATCGATAATCAGAATGGGGTTGGTTGCCGCTATGACATCAATAGGTTTACGGCTGCGGAACGAGTCAAGAGCCATATAGATTCGACGCGCATCCTCACCACGAGCATTAAACGCCTGGGTATTGATAATCATCACGTGCATGTTGGTATCAGAGGCGAAGATGTCTATCTTCGTCGGCTGACTACTGTCGTAGATGAAGTATTGTATGCGCTTACCATAGTCCTGAGCGAAGTGGTCTTGCAGGATGTCAAAGCTCTTCTTTACTCCTTCACGGATAGCCACACTGGGAACCACGATGATGAACTTGCTCCAGCCATATTTGGCATTCAGCTCATACATGGTCTTGATATAGGTGTAGGTCTTACCCGTGCCTGTTTCCATCTCGATAGTAAGCTTTAGGTCTTTACCTCCTTCCAGTCTATCGATGGGTCTCATGCCTTGACGCATCTGCACTTGGCGGATGTTGTCTATAAGCGTTTCGCGCTCAATCTTCAATGGCATGTTACTCGTACCAATCATCTCGAAGAAGTTACCGCCACCCTTACCTTGGTCTATCTGATAGGTGTTCTTGTCAGAGAAGGGCTGACCAAAGAATACATCAGTGACAGCTTGGGCAGCATCCTTTTGGAATTGCTGATGCTTAAACTTCAGTTTCATATGCTTAAATAACTTTTACATTCTTTCTTACTTCCTCTTCGCTCCAGCCTGTACGTTGCTTAAAAATTTCAAAGAAGTTCATCTTTTCCTTGGCCTCACTGAAGCAACTGTCACGCAATACAACACGCATAGGCAGCAGTGAAGCGATATAGTCAATAGCCGTCTCAGGGATGCTCTGGTCGAAACATGCCACCAAGTCGCCATCGTTCACAATATGGATTGTCACGCCATCAACCTTCTCTGTGCGCATAGGCAAGTCGAGGGTCACGCCCCAGTCGAGCATACAGCCAAAAAGTAGGTCGAGATCGTTACGGTCTTCCTTGATGTTATCCTCCAAGCCTAATAGCAGTTCTTGTGAGTATTCGGCAGGAGTATAATACACATCTTTCATGTTGCTATCGGCACATTTGAATACACGGAACCCCACGTCTAATGGTTTTTGGTCGCCTGAGAACAAATCGCCTTGCTTTGCCTTCTGCTCCTCCAAAATAATCTTTCCCGCACGGCGAATACGTTCTTTTGCAATATCACAAATTGAAAAGTATCCGTTCTTGAATGCTGGGCTATCCTCATTGGTCTTTTCAGGTAACTGGACAAGAATGAACTGTCTGTTTCCACCATCATCTTGGTTCAATTCAAACATAGATTGCGCTGTTGTTCCGCTTCCAGAGAAAAAATCCAATATTAAAGAATCTTTTTCACTGTACAATGCAAGACAACGCTTAATCAAACCTACAGGTTTAGGATAGTCAAAATATTTATTTCCATCAAACATTCTGGCTAACTTCTGAGTTGCATCTTGCGAGTGCCCCACTTCCTCATGTTTCCAAATAGTCATGGGGGTAATGCCAGTTTTTCTTAATTCAGAAAGAAATCTTTTAATTCGTGGAGTATTATCGCCATTGGGGCCGAACCAAATGCGGTTGTCCTGGAGTCTCTCGCGGAACGCGTTCCGCGAGAGACTCCAGCTGCGTCCAGCTGGAGGCTCGACGACACGCCCCGAAGGGGTCGTGATCGGGTATATATTCTCTTGAACTGCTGGGCCGACAGAAATATCACTAGATGACCAGACTCCTCTTGGATCATTATCCGGATTCGAGTATCTATCGTTCGCTTCTTGACTTCTCGGAATACCATTGCAAATAGCAGTTTCTGGATTTCTTGCGTATACAAGAATATAGTCATGAGAAGGTGAAAAGTGCTTCATCAAATTAATCGGTGAAAAAGCTCTCTCCCAAACGACCTGAGCAAGAAAATTCATTTCTCCAAAAACTTCATCACAGAGGTTCTTCATGTTCTTCTGCTCATTGTCATCAATGGAAATGAAAATAACACCATCATCTGTGAGTAGAGTCCTTGCCACCATCAACCTAGAATAGATCATCGAACACCAGTCAGAGTGGAAACGACCGTTGCTTTCGGTGTTTTTCACCAACCGGTCTCCCTCTTCGGTAACATCACCTGCGAACAAATCATAATCCTGTTTTGTCTGTTGGAAGTCATCTTGATAGACAAAATCATTACCTGTATTATATGGCGGATCGATATAAATCATCTTCACCTTGCCCATATAGGAGTTCTGGAGCAATTTAAGAACCTCGAGGTTGTCACCTTCAATATAGAGATTCTTGGTGTTCTCCCAATCTACACTCTCTTCTGGACAGGGACGCAAGGTCTTACGAATGGGCTTTGCAGCCTCTTGAAGAGCAGCACGTTTGCCTACCCAAGTGAAGTCATAGCGCTCATCACCTTCGGCCACGTTTTCACCAAGAAGCAAACGCAGTTTTTCGAAATCAACTGTATGTTTGACTTCACCCGTCTTTGGGTCTTTACTTTCCGTAAAGCACTGCGGGCAAATCTGATAGAGCGCATCCAAATTCAGCTGTGCGCCACTCACTGTTTCTTGTTTTAAGTGTTCCATTGCGAATACTATATAATATTTAATTTAATGTCAATTGAATAAGCAGAAATGTCTTTATCTCGAAGAATCACATCATCAGCAGCATTGATGATAGTGTTTATGTTTAAAAATGACTCATGTTCAGCATCACCTCGTATTACAAGATTGTCAAAATCTGGAGATAACGATTTCATGTTTTTATCATATATTTCAAGTACTATCTGAGGAGTTATTGGATAATAAAGAAAGCACCTACTTTTGCCTATATTATCTATAGTAAAAACATCGGAATCTTTCTCCTTCAGTGGAATCCACACAACTGGATTATCTGAAGTCAAAAACACACCTTTATCTGAATACCTGATTACCCATTTATTATTTGATAAATAATCTACAGTTTGCTTAAAGAGGGGTTTATTGCAGAAAGTGGAAAGTGCATGAACCAAAACCTCATCTGTTACTTTTTCCTCTGTATATGTATGAGTGACAGATGATATTCCTTTTCTTATGACCACCTTGTTTTTATAGAAATTCCTAAATCTTGGTGTTCGATAAAACTGGATAAAAATCAATGACGCAATCGATTTTCTTGTTTCTTGGTCTATCGCGATCTTCACAACATTTGTATTTTCGCGAACAGCATTTTTGACTGATTTTTCTATGACATCAATCATATTACTTAATGCAGGCTCTACATTCTTTGCGAAAAAATCACTTTCAATTTCGAGATGTTTCCACCAACTATTTAATTTGATAAGATAAAAAGAGTTCGATTCACAAACATCTTTTACGGAACATCTGTTGTGCATTTTCCGAACTTTGCTATATTTGTATATTTGGCCATTTGTCGCAAAATGGTCAAGATAGCACTGAGGAACCGTATGATGTTTGAGTTTAACTCCCATATTACATATTTTACAATATCATATTTAATTGATCTTTTAATTCTCCTAATTGTTGTTTCATTGCTCGCGCCTCGCTATTCATCTCGATTTGCCGATTTAGCTGTGGTTCCTTGCGGATTTGGCGCTGCAATGATTCTATTTTGTCTGACAGTTTCTTTATTTCTTTTTTCAGCCGTATTATCTCTTGCAGAGTCTCTGAGTCACGGTTGCCGATTCCTGTTAATTGACCGACAAAACCATCGTAAATACGATCGAGTGTCTGACCTTCTATCTTTAGCGATAGTTCCTCTTGTTTGCACCAAGATGATACAAAGCTGTCTTGACCATACTGTATCAGGAGCCGATAGCTATCACCATACTGAAGGATAAACACAATGTGATGTGGTATCTTCTGACTGATGAATTTGAATACATCCACCGGACAATCGACATCCTTCAAGGGACAGAGCATGATTTCTATCTCACCGACCTGCTCACCCTTTTGTACGTTCAGGGTGGTAGGTGCCAACTTGTAGAGCCAGACAATTTCCTCAATGTCGTTGACGAAACGTTGCTTCATCCTGGCACTCACATCCAGCTGGTCGTAGAAATACTTCTTTGGTACTGTTTTACCAAAGATCGTAGTTTCCGGGTATCGTAGCAGGTTCTTTCTTGTCATCGTATTACTAAGAAGCAAATCAGTTCAAAATCATCCAGTCCCTGCACATTACCCATGAGGGCTGTGGTCTCACCAACAGAGAACAGACTCATCACGTCGCGCTCTTCCTTCACCTCAATGATGCTACGGATAGCATCCTGAAGTAATTCACTATATCGCTCCATCTGTTTGCCGTTCTTCGTCTCTTCATTGAACAGCCTGCATAGTTCTTTGTCGTACTCTGACTTTCCTTTGCAGACAGAGCGCATACGGTCTAAAAGCTGTTTGGGCTGCAGATGGGTACAAATAGTTTGCCCGTCATAACCTATATAAACCATATAGAAAGGATGCAGGAGGTTGAGTTTATTGATATTCACACCGTTGTTGCGGTTTTTCAGAATGAACATTACGCCTGGCTGCACAATGTCATTTGATGCCACCACGGCACTCATGCCTGGTGCTGCTTTGATAAGGTCTTGATCGTCCTTATGGGGCAACAAGTCCATACGGAAATCGTTCAGTCCCAGGTCCATGATGTTGACACCGTTATTCATTTCTTCCAAATCCACCACCTCGCTCTTCAGGCGTTCCAACTGTTGGCGACGGTACTCCAGATCATTGGTCTCCTCCTGTGTCAGCGGATTGTCATCACCCGTGGCTGTCAGGATGGTAGCCTTCATGCGACTCTCTACACGTCCCTTCAGGTTGATGTAATCATCGAGTTCCATGTCCGGCCAGTAGTTCACTAACTGTATCACATCATTCTTGGAACCGATACGGTCTATACGTCCAAAACGCTGAATGATACGCACGGGATTCCAGTGAATATCGAAGTTAATTAGATAATCACAGTCCTGTAGGTTTTGACCTTCTGAAATACAGTCTGTAGCTATCAGGACATCTATCTCTTCCTTTACATCAGGATATATTTTGTCGCGCTCTTTCGAGATGGGCGAAAAGAGCGTCAGGATTGTATTGTAGTCAGAACGTAGCTTTCGGTTATTTATCGTCCATTTATCTTGGTTATCACCAGTAATAAGGGCCACATTCAAACCTGTATTGTTTTTGATACGCATGGCCAGATTCTCATACAAATAGTCTGCTGTATCAGAGAATGCCGTGAATATAAGAACTTTTTGGTTCTGGCCATTGATAGGATTGTCGAACTTGTCACGCAAATCCTCCTCCAACATCTTTAGCTTGGTGTCATGAGCTGGCGTAATGGGTTCTATCATATCAAGAAGAGTCTGTAGTGTCTGCTGGTCTTCCTGTAAGTCGCGCCGCCAACTAAGCGTGTCCATGTCGCCCAAATCGATTCGGGTCTTCTTACCACCAACAAAGAGATCGTCTTCTTCATCCGTGATGTCAAGGTCGTATGCCTCGATGGTGCCAAAGTTACCATCATGCTTGTCTATCTTTTCTAGTGTGTCATCAACCTGATTCTTAATGCGCTCCAGCGTCAAGCGGAATGAGTTGACACTTGACTCCAAGCGTTTCAGCAGGTTGATGGCCATCAACTTGCGAATACCTTTTTCACGTCCAGCCATTGAAAGTCCTGAACCTTCGTCACCACGATCAGCATGGTAAAGATAGAGCTTGCTGGCTTGAATATAGTTGGAGGGTGTATAGACACTATAGTTCAACCAATTCAGCTTATTGGCAATCTCGCTAAAGGTAGGAGATTCCTGAAGGTCTGTCAAGGGTGAACGGCGTTCTACCGGCGGCAGACGTGTGGGGAACTTACCTATCTCCGAAATATCGTAATATTTCTCAATGTGCTTGCGGCTACGGGCAATAGTGACGGCATCGAGCAACTGGAAGAAGTCAAAGCTCAAAGAGTCAAGCAGACGTTCTGTTGTACGCTCGTCTGGTTCCAAACGACTCCACTTGTTGTAGGCCTTCTGGGCCTGACGGAAGATGTCGTCGATGTCTGTACCAATATCCAAACGTTCGTTCATCACTTCTGCTTCCCCTTCGTAGGCCAATTGCAACTGGTTCTTCAGGTCATTAAAGCGATTGTTGACGGGAGTGGCAGACAACATCAGTACTTTCGTAGGAATACCGTCCTTGATGACTTTGTTCATCAGCTTCAGATAACGATTCTCCTTGGGATCGTCATCATCCTCCTCCATTGTCACCTTACCGCCATTACGGAAATTGTGGCTTTCATCAATGACCACAAGGTCATAGTTGCCCCAATTGACACGGGTAAGGTCTGTGCCACTGGAGTAGCCTGTCTCACGGCTCAGGTCAGAATGGAACAATATGTCGTAGCGCAGACGGTCTTTTGCAACAGGGTTATTGATATAGTTCTTGGTGAAGGTGTCCCAGTTGTCATGCAACTTCTTGGGGCAAAGTACCAGCACATTTCTGTTCAGGCACTCATAATATTTGATAACAGCCAAGGCTGTGAAGGTCTTACCAAGACCCACGGAGTCGGCAAGGATACAGCCGTTATATTTTGATAGTTTATTGATGATAGCAATAGCGGCATCGCGCTGGAAGTCGTAAAGCTTGCTCCAGATGGCAGAAGTACGGAATCCCGTTCCCTCCTTAGGTAGTTCATCTTCACTTAGGTCTTCCAGAAACTCATTGAAGATATTATAGAGGGTGACATAGTAAATAAACTCTGGCGAGTTTTCCTTATATACAGTTTCGATATTCTCCAGCACCGCATCGGTTACATTCTTGAACCGCTGCCTGTCATCCCAAAGCTCTTTGAAAGAGTTGATATAATGCACTGTGGCAGGAGAGGGAAATCTGTTAATGCCTGGACTGATATTATCGCCACGGTCGCATCCCAATTCTGTGGTTGTAAACTCATTAAAAGGCAGATAGGTATAGTCTGTCTCCTGATTGTCAAGATTAATAAAACCGTTGATCCTGCCTTCTGTAACAATTGACTTGAAACGCACCTTACGGCGAATCCAGTCTGCACATTCACGTGCAATGGCTTTCTGTGATAACTGATTGCGCAAACGTATCTCATAGTCGGAACCATAAAGATTGCGCTCGCGATTCAGCTTGGGAATAAAGAACTCTCGTTTCTCCTTCTTGCCTGTTTCAGAACTATTGAAAGTGGGTGAGGTGAAAATAAACTGCAACTCCTTGATTTTCTCCAGTTCCTCTTTCAATGCTTCATAAGCATAGATTGAAAAACTGGCAGCAGCTATCTGTAGCTTACAGCCTTCTCGCAATTGTACTTTCAAATCATCTATCAGTTTGTTATTGATATTGTCGAAAGTAGCAAAACCTCCCATGTCGCCATTCATATTACTACCGTTTTTAGTTATTATTCTACACTCCCCCCATTATCTCTTACTATGCATTTGCATAACCTATGCTACATCCGCAGCAATTCATTGACATTTACTTCCAGACATCTGGCAATGTCCATCAGGTTTTCAAGGTTCGGTTGAGCAGAATTTGTACACCACTTGGAAACAGTTGCAGGGTCTTTACCCAACTGTTCTGCAAGCCACTTGTTTGTCTTTTTCTTGTCTGCAAGAACTACTTTAATCCTGTTTAGGTCCTTAGTTTCCATATTTACACCTTATTATATTATTATTGATTGCAAAGATAGCATATTTTCAACAAAAGACATAACCTTTTGTCAAAAATATAGTTTCTGACATCAAAAAAATTGCTTAATAGTCAATGCTACCCAATTTTATTTAGTCAATTCCAGGGAATATGAAACATGAAGCAATATAGTCTTTGCATTTATAGAACAAATAAGTTATATCCATATTGTTATTTGTATAGTCACACAACAGTTTCCCTATCAGCTCATCCCTGGCATGGCTTTTATTGTGCAAAGTTATGGCAACCATGAACAGGCAAGTACCGCAGGGCTATTTACATACAAGTTTTACGGCAGACTTCCGCTTTTAACGGCTTCACTGTCAAAAGTGGTATTCCAGAAAACTAGCAAGAAAATTCCTTGCCGTAGGGTTCATGTTCGTTCCCATCTTTTACGCACATAAAAGCGAAGCCTCGGATGAGCTTCGCATAGTAAAAGGAAACGCAGTGTGTAACCGACCTGCACAAATATCTTAACAATATGGATATGTATTCTTATATTCTTCAGATTTTCAGACTGCAAGCAAACACAGTTGCTTCATGGGGTTTCAATCAACCAGTAAGGGTTCCCGATGGAAATGGTATGGAATTCTCCGTTGAAGGTTTCATCCATCAGGGAAAGGTGAAAGTGCTCTTTAATGCTGGCACTGATGCTTTCGACATCTACATCCTGAATGCTGACGGCAGCACCAAGGAAACCATTGAGGAGGTGTACCTCGATGTTCTGGTGGATGTCATCGACAGACACGTGGAACACTGTGAAAACTACGAACAGCGTGTCAAGGAATTCTATCATCTGTGATGAGCTGACCTGTCAAGCAAAAGTGAAAGACCGATGGAAAACTCCACCGGTCTTTTCTTTATATAGGGTCAGCTTGGCTCGTGGCCTTGCTTCGGTTTGCTTGACGGTCAGTTCACGGCATGCTTGATGTTTCGTACTGAGGTTTTGTTAGCGTTATACCTTACGGTTATCTTACCACTCCGACGGTTATAGCTTGCATCCTTCACGCCACGGACTGCCATGGCCATGGCTTCCACATTCTTGTGTCGTGCTGCTTTTTTGTTTACCTTGAAGGTGACGGTCTTGATGTCGGCACGATAGGCATGGTGGTTGTAACTCTTTTTCTTGTCGAAAATACGCATTTCCACCTTGTCCTTGTCTTTACCTGGCTTCTTGTCAACTTTGTTGTTTGCCATTGCGGGAACCGATGTGATGGCCATGATCATCATAGCTGCTATCACTTTATTGATCTTCTTCATAATCTTCATTTTTTTTGTTATACTTTTTGCTTTCAGAACCAGTTTCGTTCCTGATTCTGGTGCAAAGGTAGTGTGTTCGGGCTTTCTGCCAAACGGATTATTCCTATTCCTCCCTTGGGATTTTCCTATTTATCATGGGAAAATCCCGTTGTCTCCTTTTATGGTTGCCATCTTTTTCCCTGCTACGTCGCCATCATCCTCATGGCATCCCGTCGGGGTATTTGACGCTTTTTCAAGTGCAAAGGTAGCGTGCCCTGATGACCCTGCAAGTACCGACGAACTATTTCAGAAGAAAAGCCTTATGGCAGCCTTCCACTTTTGGCGGTACAGATTCCCTTCGGTCATTTGTACGGTCAAAAGCGGTATTCCATGTCTTTTTTCCAGAAATTCCTTGCTTTGGTCATCTGCTAAGGACACGCATTCACCGGCACAGAAAAAGTCTATACCCGACAGGTTATGCCGATGAAAAAAAAAAGCTCCTTCGCAGGAGATGGATTTTAGAAAAAGTCTTCCCCTCAAGGAAATCCGATAAAATCAAATCATCATGACACAGAGCATCAGAACACTTACAACGGCAGAAAAGACATTCATGGAGAGTGCCAGGGACGAGAACTCACTGCTGTACCGACCGATGAAGGACATGTTTCATGTCGCACCGAGCACCGACAAATGGTGTGTATTCATGTGGAATAACCTCATGGCAGTATCAGACACCTTGGAAGAGGCGAACGATACCATGCTGAAACTATATAACGCATAATCAATATGAAAAGAATGAAGAAAGAGACCTTTGACAACATCCCCGAATGGGCGATTTATTTCCTTGCCTATGGGGAGAGTGATGAACTGACGGAAGAGGAAGTGGACGAAGTGACCACCTTCACGACCATCAATTTTCCTGTTGGCTACACCATGGACGTGCAGTGGGACAACTACCGCGAGTTTGACACGCACCCTGCTTTCGGCCTGCCCTGCAAGACCTATCAGGTGGACTTCTACAAGCATTAAAAGGTAACGTGGGGACTAACCATCCCCACACTATAATTATTAAATATGTATTACGACACGAACTGCACACAAGTAACCATTGACAAATGGAATGCTCTGATGAAGGGAGCAAGAAAGGCAAGCTATAAACGACTGGTGAGCCGTATCAAAAATGAATTGCCCAGTCTATACACGGAACTGGCGTTGCAATTTCCGAACCCCTACGCCGACCAATGCCGGCAGACAAAGACGCACTACATCTTGGTGCATTCTGCTATTGAGTTTTTCATTCACAAATAATTTTACAACTATGGAAAAGAGAATCGACTTTTACAAGATGAAGCGTGAACTTCATTACAAGATGGTGGATGCCATCACCGCACTTCTGAAGGCACATAGTCTGACGGAATTTGACCTTCTGGCCAGCGATGCCGACCATGCTTTCATCATCGTGTCACCAGATGGTGCTGAATCTACACAAGAGATAGAGGTGCAAAAGATATTCCTTAAAGATGGCTCTTTGTTCGCCACCTCCCTTGATGAAGGATGGATTGACAAGAATATCTACCTTGGAAGTCCAAGTTCCGTGGTACACTGTTCTCTGGCTGACCTCTATGAGACTTTGTATGACTATCTGGAGTATAAGCACTGAGCCTTATACTCCATCTAAGGAGACGGAAAAGGTGATTTTCGAACCGCATGATGCGAAGGTAACGGGACGACTAACCATCGTCCCACTATTTCAAAAGACATGAATATCAAGTTAATCTATGAAGGAATGAAGGGCGTATGTCGCCGATACAAGGTGGAGAACGCTGAGTTTATAACGTTGGTTCTTGTGAAGGAGGACATTATGAAAGATGAGAAGTTTGCTGCTTTCGACACGAATGACGGGAAAATGGTGGAGTTGTCCTGCACCTATGACGGCAACAGCATTGAGACAAGCATCTATAAACTGGACTGCCACCTGCATGATGAGGACATCAAAAGGCATATGAACACCGTAGTCAGAAAAGAACTCGAAAAACGACTCCGCAAGCAAGGTGACTTCAAGGGAGCACCACAAAGTGTGATTGATGAAATGCTTGACAGACTATGCCATGAGTTGTTGGAAGGAGAATACGGAGTGAAAGACAATATCATCTGTGACTATGAGTTGGAAAGCATCCGTCTGTGCGACCAATGCGGCAAACTGATGCACAAAGGATATGTGGTGAATGGATGCGAGGCCTTCTGTAGCCGGGCGTGCATCGAGGGGTATCACGGTAAAAGGGAGACGGAAGAGATTCTGGCTGCCTGTGGCGATGATGACAGTGAAACTTACTGGACACTGTGGGAATAAACTGGAGAAGGCAGGCTCGTCCTGCCTTTCTCTACGTGTCGCGGCAAGAGATCTATGAAGAACTCTTGCCGCTCTGTCTCTGTTTGTTGTAAATATGGGCGTATTTCATTAGGATAGTGAAATCCCCAGTGTATTAGGAAGAATAACTATCGTGGAACACATCTGCCTGTGTTCATTTTGTTGGATTACCCCTGTGAACGAGCGCTTCCATGACAGCCGGTCATTCTGATCGGTTATGATGGAGGCGCACATTCACATCCTTCATCAAGAGCGATGAAGGACTTCGGGAGAGCGGTTGCCAGGACTGGCAC
>OCTX012189555.1_pt1 | contig 14488 bp, 13 predicted proteins | sample 1539691 | NCBI WGS metagenome assembly OCTX01 (sample SAMN02144231, study PRJEB22623) | gut metagenome | biome: sheep rumen | host: Ovis aries | place: New Zealand | reverse complement strand
TTCTCGTTTTCTTCCATTTACTAATCCTATGTAATAATTACATAGGCCTCCTTTCAATATGTTTAACTATTATTAAATAGATATATATTAATTTTTAAAATCGCGTTTTTAGAAATTAATATATATCTATAATAATACTATTAATTATTAAGGTAAATATGACATAGGATTAACCCTACAACTATATGTACCAGGGCTTGTTCTTACTTCAAAATGTAAGTGTGGGCCTGATGAATTTCCTGTTGAACCAACTCTCATTATTTGTTGTCCTTGTTTAACCGCTTGTCCTTCAGATACGCAAATTGATCCCATTTGTCCATGTGCATATAATGTGTATAAACCATTATGATGTGCAATTATAACATGGTTTCCATAGCTTGTAGTCCATGCATTTGTAGTAACTACAACACCATCTGCAACTGCATAAACTGGTAGTCCATTTACGCCTGATGCGCCAAAATCAACCGCTCCATGATAAGCACCAGAAGAATAATATATACCAGTTGTTACATAGCTATTTACAGGTTTTATAAATCCTGCTTGACTTTTTGAAACTGGTGCAGATGAAGAACTACCACTTGAACTTCCACTAGATTGTTGTTGTTTCTTTAATGCTGCTGCAATCGCTGCTTGTTTTGCTTTAATTTGAGCATCTAAGCTTTCGTTTGCTTTCTTTAATTCTGAAATTTTTGCTTCTAATTGTTTTTCTTCTTCACTTAATTGATTAACATATTTATTTTTATTAGTTTTTGTAGAACTTAATTGTACAGCAACGCTTTGTTTGCTTGCTTTTTGTGTTACTAAATCTCTTTTTCCTGTTTCTAAATCTTCTTTTGCTTTTGCTATTTTTTGTTTTTCTTTTTCAATACTATCTAGCAATTCTGTATCATAAGATGCAATTTCAGTTGCTAAATAGTAATTTGAAATTAAATCCACTAAATTTTCAGAAGATAGTAAGAAATCTAAATAAGATGTTTCCCCTGCTTCATATAAAGCTACCAATCTTGCTTCTAAAGCTTTTTCTTGTTTTTCATAATTCTCTTCTGATTTTTTTAAATTAGCTTCTGCATCTGCAATTTTTTTATTTGTAGCATCTATTTGAGTATCCAATCCGTGAATTTGGTTTTCATACTGTGTTATTTGGATATTCAATTTTTCTACTTCTTTTAGAGTTGCATCTTTTATTTTTTCTACTTCTTTTTCTCTTTCTTGTATTTCTTTAATCATTGCATTATTTTCTTTTTTCTTGTTTTGTTCAGCAGTATAATCATTGTTATTAGCTGCCAAAGAAGCATTTGTGTATAATAACATTACTCCGATTATTATTAAACTAATTGTTTTCTGAATTATTTTTTTCATAGGTTCCTCCTATATATTCCATCGGGCTAGTTGCCTGCCCATTAATTCTTACTTCGAAATGTGCATGTGGTCCAGTTGAATATCCTGTTGAACCAACTTTTAAAACTGGTTCTCCTTTTTTTACAGGTTGTCCTACTCTTACCAAAATTTCAGAACCATGTGCATATAATGTTGAAATCCCACCCCCATGGTCAACCATAACCATATTTCCATAAGCTGGATTAAAATATGCTTTTGTAACAATTCCATCATTTGCAGCTACAAAATCTGCGCCAATTGGAGCTTTAACATCCACTCCTGTATGTAATGTATATACGCCAGTTATTGGATGAACTCTCATTCCATATGGAGAAGAAATTGTTGAATATCCTGGGATTGGCCATATCATTTCTCCACCTACATAGTCAGCTAATAATCCATCTGCTAAAGCTGTTTTTAGTATTTCTCTATTAACTTCTTCATATTGGAATTTGTATTCATCTATTTTTGCTTGAACTTCTTTTTCCTGTTCTGATAATTTTGCTGTATAGTTTTCTCTTAATATTTTAGTATTTTGAAGTATTTTAGAATTCTTTTCTTGACTTGTTTTCATTATGTTTAATTGTGCTAAATTTTCGTCTAGATGTTGTTTTGCAAGTTCAATAATTTGTTTCTTTTCTTCAACTTCTTCTAATAATTGTGTATCATAAGATGCTATTTCTGTTACTAAAACATAGTTTGAAAGGAATTCTGATAAATCTGCTGATGAAAGAATTACATCTAAATATTGTGTTTCCCCTGCTTCGTATATTGCAACTAGCCTTGATTCTAAAAGTTTCTTTTGTTTTTCGTAATTTTGGGTTGCAACTTTTAATTTTTGTTCTAGTTTTTTATTGTTTTGAGTTATTTTTTCAATCTTGTTTTTTAATTCTTCTACATCTTTTTGAGTTTGTTCTATTTTTTCATCTATAATTTGAATTTGTTGTAAATTTTCTGTAAGTTCATCTTGAACTTCGTTTAAGTCTTGTCCAACTTCTTGCATTTTGTTTTGTAATTCTTGCTGTTGTTCTTGTAATTGAGAGAGGTCTTTGCTTGTTTCATTTGTTTCGCTTGCTGTATTATTTTCAGCATAGCTCATACTGCTAATACTGCATATTATAGCAATTAGCACTATACTTATTAACTTTCGCATTTTGACCTCCTTTTATTATTTTTTATAAGAACTATACTTTCAAATATTTTCTCATTGAAATTATACTTCCTATAGCTCCAATTCCCATTCCTAGTCCCATATAAGTTACTAAGATATAATTAAACATATCTGCAAATGGAAGTAAGCTTATATTCATACGTTTAACAAAATCAGCGTTAACAATTGCATCTGCTAGCATATTATATAATAATCCTATAAGTATTATAGAAATAGCACTTGCAAAAATACCAATAATCATACCTTCAACGATGAATGGCCATCTAATAAAATTATTTGTTGCCCCCACATATTTCATAATTGATATTTCTTTTCTTCTTGCATGAACTGTAAGTTTTATTGTATTTGCTATAATAAACATTGAAATGAATACTAATAAAATCAAAAGCACTCCTGTTACAATTCTTATCCATTTAGCTAACCCTAATAATGTTGTTACAGTTTGATCTCTACTTGTTATTTTTTTAACATTATCCATTCTACCGATTTCATCTTGAACTTGTGGACTATACTTTAAATCTGTTAAGGTAACTACATAAGATTCTGGGAATATATTATTTTCCCCTTCAAAAGTTGCTAATAAATCTTGTTTTTCCTTAAATCTTTCCTTCATCGTTACAAGGGCCTCTTCTTTTGTTACTCTTGTAACTTGATTTACTACAGGTACACCATCTATTTTTAACTCTCTTATTTTATTGCCTAACTCTGTAATTTGTTCTTCTGTAACATCTTTATTTATAAAGACTTGCATTCCTTGTCCTGCTTCAACTTCTTTTACGAGATGATTAACATTTTCTCCTAATAATAGAAATACCCCAAAAATAATCATTGTTGCACACATTATCATAAGTGAGGCTCCTGTTGATTTCTTGTTTTTAAATACATTTCGAAATCCTTCTCCAATAAAATATCCCAATCTACTATATTTCACTATCATAACCACCTTTTTTATCATCTCTTATTATGTCGCCTTTATTAATCTGTATAACCCTCTTTTTCATCTTATCCACTATATCTTTTGCATGTGTTGCAACAACTACAGTTGTTCCTCTCATGTTTATATCGTTTAATAAGTTCATAATGTCCCAAGCTGTGTCTGGATCAAGGTTTCCTGTTGGCTCGTCTGCTATTAACATTGATGGATTGTTTACTAATGCTCTTGCTAAAGCTACTCTTTGCTGCTCTCCACCAGAAAGCTCATTTGGATACATTTTTGCTTTTCCACTTAAGCCTACTAATGAAAGTACCATTGGCACTTGTCTTCTTATATGTCTTGGTGTTGCTCTAACTATGTACATTGCATAGGCAACATTGTCATATACTGTTTTATCTGGTAAAAGTCTGAAGTCTTGGAACACTACTCCCATGCTTCTTCTTAAATATGGAACTCTGCTTTGTTTTAAAAATGTTGTGTCTTTTCCATTTATTATTATATTTCCAGATGATGGTTCTTCTTCTTTTAATATTAGTTTTATTAGTGTAGACTTACCACTTCCAGAAGTTCCTACTAAAAATGCAAATTCTCCTTTTTCTATTACAAAATTAGCATTTTTAACAGCCTTTGTTCCTGTATCGTAGGTTTTTGAAACATTTCTAAATTCTATCATTATTGTTATTCTCCTTATTTTATTCTTTTGTGATTATAATATTATTTTTGAATTACTTGGTGTCGCAATTTCCATATTTAAAAATACTAGTATGTAAATTGCTCCAGTCGCCCTACGCTTTGCTCCAGTTGGTCGCTTACGCGTAATTCAAAAATGATATTATAATCAATTTATAACATACAATTTTCTCTATCTTATAATAACAATAATAATAGAATTTTGCAATAGTTTTTACAACAAAAAAAGCAAGAAAATGTTGGTTTTTTTACATTTTCTTACTATTATCTCTTTTTTTCTCGATTTTGCATTTTTCACAGAAAATTCACAATTGATTTATGCATTTTTAAAGATTCTCATTTTACATTTCTTTTATAATATCTTGGCATGTTATTCCAAAATATTTCATTAAATCTTCTGCTTTGCCAGATTTTCCAAAAGTATCTTTCATTCCAAGTCTAATCAATTTTGTTGGATAATTTTCTGTTAATACTTCTGCTATTGCTGAACCTAAGCCCCCTATAACGCTATGGTCTTCTATTGAAATTAGTTTTTTAGTTTCTTTTGCACATCTTATGATTGTTTCTCTGTCTATTGGCTTGATTGTGTGAATATCAACTACTCTAATATTAATCCCTTGTTTTTCTAATTCTTCTTTGGCTTTTAAAGCTTCTGAAACAGTTACTCCTGTTGCAAATACTGTTGCATCTGTTCCTTCTCCTATTTGAATTGCTTTTCCAATTTCAAATTTCTGGTTTTCATCATAAATTATAGGTGTTGCAAGTCTTCCAAGTCTTAAATAAACTGGCCCATTTATTTTTGATATTTCTTCCACTGCCCATTTGGTTTGTGTATCATCTGAAACTGACATAACTGTCATGTTTGGAAGTGTTCTCATCAATGAAATATCTTCTAACATTTGGTGTGTTGCCCCGTCTTCTCCAACAGTTATACCACTATGTGTTGCACAAATTTTTACGTTTAAATTAGGATAACATACACTATTTCTTATTTGATCATAAGCTCTTCCTGCTGCAAATACTGCAAATGTACTTGCATATGAAATCTTACCACATGTTGACATTCCTGCTGCTGTGCCTATCATATCTGCTTCTGCTATTCCTATATCAAAAAATCTTTCTGGAAATTCTTTTGCAAATATGCTTGTTTTTGTTGCTCCAGCCAAGTCTGCATCTAGTACAACTATATCTTTATTTTTTCTCCCCAATTCTACTAATGCTTCTCCATAGCTTTGTCTTGTAGCTTTCTTTTCTTCTTTCATTATCTAGCACCTCCTAATTCTTCAATAGCAATTTTGTATTCTTCTTCACTTGGTGCTTTTCCGTGCCATTCTGCTTTGTTTTCCATGAATGATACACCTTTTCCTTTTATTGTTTTTGCTATTATGCAAGTAGGTTTTCCTTTTACATTTTTTGCTACATCAAAAGCATCTATTATTTCTTGTATGTTATGTCCATCTATGTTTATTACTTGGAATCCAAAGCTTTTGAATTTTTCATCTATTGGATATGAACTCATTACTTCTTCTATTGTTCCATCTATTTGTAAATTGTTGTTATCCACAATTACACATAAGTTGTCTAATTTATATTTGTTTGCAGTCATTGCTGCTTCCCAAATTTGGCCTTCTTCTATTTCTCCATCTCCCAAAATACAATAAACTCTATAATTTTTGTTGTCCATTTTTCCTGCTATTGCCATACCATTTGCGGCAGATAAACCTTGTCCTAAAGAACCTGATGTCATATCTACTCCATCAATTTTATTCATGTCTGGATGCCCTTGTAAATTGCTCTCTATATTTCTAAATGTTTTTAATTTTTCTACATCAAAAAATCCTCTATTTGCTAAAGTGCTATATAAAACAGGAGCACAATGTCCTTTTGAAAGTACTAGTCTATCTCTATCTTCCCACTTTGGATTTTTTTCATCTATATTCATTTGATTAAAGTATAATACTGTTAGAATATCTGCAATTGAAAGCGAACCACCTGGATGTCCAGATTTATTGCTATAAACCGCTTCTATTATGCCTTTTCTCACATCTTTTGCCTTTTCTTCTAACTCATTTATATCAGTTATTTTCATATTTAAAAATTCCTTTCAAATTTATTTTCACTTCCTAAAGCAATTTTATACCAAAAAAGAACACTTGTAAAGTGTTCTTTTTTATAATTAAACTTTTCACTTATAAATTATCATTAAAACTTTTCTTATATTCTTCTACTTTTCCTTCGTCAACTTTTCCAATTTTAAACAATATCTGTTCATTTAATATTTTATATACTACATCTGTTTTTACAATACTATCTTTATGCAATCCATTTTCCTTATTTCTTTCCAATAATATATTTTCCTTATATTTTATTTTTTCTATATTTGAAGAAATGAGCATTCCAAAATTTTCAATTGGAACAGCAAGATTATTTTGGTCTATTATTACAAATAAATGATTTTTTCCCATTGCACCAGTTTCATATTTATATTCATTAACAAAAACTATATCACCTATAGTATAATAATTATACTTTTCAGTTGAATCCATTACTACATTTTCGACTTTCCCCTCATGCCATTCTTCTTCTACTGGATATTCTTCAAATGCTTCTTTTAAATCTCTAACTTTATTATGTCTATATGCATTTTTAATAAATTCACTTTTATTATCTTCCATTCGCTTTTTCTCCTTTCTCCTAAAATATAAGTATATTTTGAGTTTTCAATATCCTTCAAGGTTTATTTTTACCTTTTATTATAGAATAACACAAAATGTCGAATTTTGCAATAATTTTTCATCGCAAAATTCGACATTTTTAGTTCTAAAATTTAATCATTAAATAACTGATTAAATTGAGCTTCGTTTATTTTTTCTTGTCTTATTAAAGTTTCTGCAATTAAATCTAATTTATCTCTGTGAACTATCAATAAATCTTTTGCTTGTCTGTATGCTGTGTCGATTAGTTTTTTAACTTCTGCACCAATTACATCTCCAATGTTTTCTCCAAACATTTGCATTTCGTATGGTTCTTTTCCTTGGAAATCAACTGGTCCTAAAACTTCGCTCATTCCATATTTTGTAACCATATCTCTTGCAATTCCAGTTGCAACTTCAATATCGTTTGAAGCACCTGTTGAAATATCGTTTATTACTAATTCTTCAGCCGCTCTACCACCAAGTAATGCAATTAGTTTTTCTTTCATTTCTGTTTTAGAAATATAGTATTTATCATCATCTGATTTATACATTGTGTAACCACCTGCTACACCTCTTGGTATTATTGATATTTCTTTTACATCTGTTTGAGTTGGTAAGTATCTGCTTACAACAGCGTGTCCAGCTTCATGGTATGCTGTTAATTTTTTGTCTTTGTCTGAATATTTTCTTGTTCTTTTTTCTAGACCAACTGTAACTTTTTTAACAGCTTCTTCTATATCGCTATTTTCTATTTCTATATGTCCATTTATTGTTGCTATTATTGCTGCCTCATTTAAAATATTGGCAAGTTCTGCGCCTGTATAACCAGCTGTATCTTCTGCAATACTTTCCAAATTGATTTCGTCTGATAATTTCTTTTCTTTTGAATGAATTTTTAATATTTCTAGTCTTCCTCTTAAATCTGGAGCTGGTATTGTAATTTGTCTATCAAATCTTCCTGGTCTTAAAAGTGCTTTATCTAGCATTTCTGGTCTGTTTGTAGCTGCCAAAACTATTATAGTTTCTTCAGAACCAAATCCATCCATTTCAACTAATAATTGATTTAGAGTTTGATTATTTTCAGACTCTGCACCACTATTTGTTGTTCTTCTTGATCCTATTGCATCAATTTCGTCTATAAAAACTATACATGGAGCTAATTTTCTAGCTTTTTCAAATAGTTTTCTAACTCTTGAAGCACCTAAACCTGCAAACATTTCTATAAATTCTGAACCACTCATAGAAATAAATGGTACATTTGCTTCTCCTGCAATTGCCTTTGCTATAAGTGTTTTTCCTGTTCCTGGCTTACCATTTAAAAGTACTCCTCTTGGAACTCTTGCCCCCATTTTTGCAAATTTTTCTGGTTTTTTCAAGAAGTCTACTATTTCTATCATTTCTTGTTTTTCTTCGTCTAATCCTGCAACATCATCAAATTTTATTTTTGTTTTTCTTTCAGTTTCGTCATAAACTTTTCCTTTTTCCCCTAAACCTTGCATTTTAAATATCATTACAAATAATGCAAGCATTATAAGTGTTGGAAGAAGTGACATAAAAATAGATAGAAATTGTGCGAAAAATCCTTTTGGATTTTGTATTAATTCTATTTCATTTCCTTCTGCAACTTTTTGTTGAATTAGAGTCACAAAACTTTCTGTATCTGGTACTAATGCTGATTTTTCTTCTTCGTCATTTTTTATTTTTACTTTAACAGATGTACTTCCAACTGTCATTTCTACTTTTTCTACATTTCCATATGATATTTCTTTTATTAAATCTGTGTATGCAAGAGTTTTGTCATCCTTTTCGTTTTTATTTTTGTTTATTAAAAGAAATGCTACAACGCCTGTAATTATTGCTATACATAAAAATATAATAATTCCAATTAAAAACTTTTTACTTGAATTATTTTGGTTATTCCCTTTTTTACTCATCTAAACTTTACTCCTTTTATGCTTGTGAACCATCCGGCTCAGCTCCATCATCCTTTTCTTTATTTTTATCTTTTGTTCTTTCTTTTTTTTCTGGTTCTTCTTGTTTTTTCTCTTTGTTATTTTCTTCATTATTTTCTTGATTTTCTTTGTTCTCTGTTTTCTTTATTTCAACTAATTGTGAAGCTTCAATTTTTTGTTTTAAAAACTCAGCTCTAATTAGGAATATTGCTGCAATTAAGTATATTGCTGAAACAGCTACATACATTACTTGGAAATATTTTATCTCAAAATTAAAGAATATATTTATTAACACATAAATTGCTTGTAATATAGTAGATAATGTAAATGCATAACATGTCATATTAAACACAGCTGCATATCTAATTTTTATTCTTGAGAAGTATGTCACTATAAAGCCAAATAAACTTAGAACTACATTATACCACAATAATTGAAGCATATAGTTTAGTAACATAAATAATGTTAATGCAATTACTACTGCAAGATATATTTTCCATAGATTATCTCTACTAAAGAAATTAATAACATCTTCTTTATTTAACTCTTGTATTCCTGAACCATTCAATATATCTGGATATTTATATACTAAAAAACCTTTTGAAGTAAATCCTTTTGCTACAGCTCTATCTTTTAAGAATACTATTCCTCTGGATGTTTCTATTGAATTTACAACTTCATCAATTTCCTCATCACTTTCTATTTTTGTATTTATGATTATTTGACCAAATTGTGAACTTGGAGCAATTATTGGTTCTTCTTTTTCTACATTTAGTATACCCTCTTTATATGTGAATTCTCCAACTTGTGTTTCTAAAAATTCTTTTCCTTTATTTACTAGTTTATTGGTTTGGAATACTGCCCCCAATGCAGTTATAAGTGCTACTATCAATGATAGTTTTATTGTATAAACTAATGCTCTTGGAACTCCCTCAGCTGCCATTTCGCCATATTTTTCTAATTTAAATATTGAGTACCAAACTTTTTTAAAAAAGCCTTTTTTTAAAATTTTATTTTCTTCCATTTTTTCACTCCCTATACATATAATCTTGTAACACTGCTATCCAAGTACTTAGGATTTATATTAATTATAACTTCATCCCCAACCTTTATGTCTTTACCAGTAATATCAATCGTTGCGTGATATGTTCCTATTCTTCCAATGATTGGACATTTTTGTCCATTTATATTAACATATATTGCTCTTTTTCTAAAAAGATTTTTGAATGCTCCAACCAATCTTCTTAGATTGTCAACAAATCTAAACATATCATCTGCGCACTCCATGTTTAAAGCATTCATGTTCCCTACTGGTATTATTGCTACTTTTGTTTCTTTTTTTGTTGTGTATGAGTTTGAATACCCTACATTGAATCCTTTTGGAAGCGTTTTTATTTCAACTACATTTGTTTTAAATTTTCCAACTTGTTTTAAGCCTAATGTGTTTGTGAATGCCATTTTTCCTGTAAAACATGAACCTATTCTAACAGCATTTAAGTGCATTTCTGGAAATTTTATAAATGCAGATGAGTTACAACAATGTAACATTCCAGTTTCTATTTCGTTCATCTTTAAGACTTCTACGCAATCTATAAATCGTTTAAATTGTAGTTTTGTGTATTCATCTTTGTTATAAAATGCTATTGAAAAATGTGTAAATGTTCCTTCTATTTTAAGATTTTGTAACGGTTTTATGGCTTCTATCATTTTTTCTCTCTCATTATAAATAAAACCATATCTTCCAAATCCTGTATCTATTTTTAGGTGACATCTTATTTTTTTATTTTGTTCTTTTCCTATTTCGTTAGCAACTTCTGCCGCTTCTTTTGAACCAACTGTTATTATAATGTCATTTTCTACTAGCGTTTTAACTTCTTCTTTTATTGCTGTTGATGATAACATTAAGATATTTTCTTTTATTCCTGCTTCTCTAAGTTTTAAAGCTTCTTCTATTGTTGCAACTGCAATAAAGTCTATTCCATTATCAATCAAAAATTGTGTGTATGGCACTATTCCGAATCCATAACCATTTGCTTTTACTACTGCTATAATTTTTAATTTATTACCACTGTCATCAGGTAATGTTTTTTCAGCATATTTTTTTACACATTCTATATTGTGCCTTAAATCTGCTTTATCTATAACAAGAGCTTTCATTTTTTCCTCCAAATTTTTGCATTCTGCATTTTTAGAATGTCTTAAATTTCAAAAATTTTATTTCTTGATTTTTCTTTTTAATTCTCTCATTGTTCTAAATGCTTTTTCTGAAAACCTGTACATTTTGTATGTTATTGGTTTGTAAGGCATGTACACTTCTCCAATAAATTCTGTAAATGTTGCTCCAAAACCTTTTTTAAATCTATATAATCCATATTGTGGATGGCTTTCATCTACTACTCCAGAAACTCCTCTGAAATCATATATATCATCTTTTCTAGCTATTGCCATTTTAATCATTTCCCATTGTAATAGGTAGTTTGGCATTAAGTTTCTATGTTGGTTACTACTTGCCCCATATAAGTACCATGTTTTGTTTCCATAGAAGATTGGTATTACACCTGAAATTGGTTTTCCTTCGTAATATGCCATTAAAACTTTCATGTGTTCTGGTCCTAGGTTATCATACATTTTTTCAAAATATTCTAATGGCCTTATTATAAAGTCATCTCTTCTTCCTGTTTCAACCATTATTCTGTGGAAGTCTTTTAAATCTTCTCTTGTTCCTTCTTTAACTTCTACGCCTTTTTTCCCTGCTAATCTAATATTATATCTCCATTTTTGATGAAATCCTGCCATAACCTCTTCTTCTGTTTTTCCTTTTATATCTAGTCTAAACACATATCTTGGTTGTATTTCATCTTTAAAATCTTTTGCATCATCTTTTATCTTATACCCTAAGTTTATTGCTAATTCTCTAAATTGTTTGTCACTGCTTTCTATATCTGGCTCAATTCTTAGTACTATTGCTTTATATTTTTTTGCTAATTCTTTTGCGCCTTCTGTAAGCTGTTTCATAGCATTTAAGTCATGTACATCGCATACTGGTCCTCTTGAAGAATACATTATATTTCCAAAGATTGGTATTTTTCTTATTAGTACACTCATTGAACCAATTATTTTTCCATTATCATCTTCTGCAAGTATAACTTCATTTTTCCAATTATCTTTTACTTTTGCCCATTCTAATGATTGTTGGAAATTACATCTCTCATGTCCTTCTAAAAATTTTTTATATTCTTTCTTTGATTCTTCGTCCGTTACAAATCTCATTTGTTAAGTTTCCTCCTATTTTGGTTTTACATTATGTATTTTACACTAAAATAAGTGTTTTTACAAGTAATTTCTAAAAAAAGGTTACTTCTTTTTGAAATAACCTTTTCTTATTTTATGCAGTTTCTTTTTTATCTTTTTCTTGAATTTTTCTGTTTGGTTTTCTAAGCAAATTTTTTTCTTCTGGTAATTCACTTATTACCACCTCAGGAGCTTTTTTATCAATTACAGTTTCTTTTGTTATAATGCATTTTACAATGTTTGGATTTGATGGTATATCAAACATTATATCTCTCATTATTTCTTCTATAATTGATCTTAAACCTCTTGCTCCTGTTTTTCTTTCTATTGCTTTTTCAACTATCGCTTCTAGTGCTTCTTGTTCGAATTCTAACTGAACCCCATCTATTTCAAATAATTTTTTGTATTGTTTTACTAAAGCATTTTTAGGTTCTACTAAAATTTGAATTAAAGCTTCTTTATCTAAATCTCTTAGTGTTGCAATAATTGGTAATCTTCCTATAAATTCTGGAATCAAACCAAATTTCAATAAATCTTGTGGCAATAATTCTTTAAATATAGCATATTTATCTATTTCGTTTTTACTTTGGATTTTTGTTCCAAATCCAATAGCTTTTTCACCTGTTCTGTCTCTTATAATATTTTCAAGTCCTTCAAAAGCACCACCACAAATAAACAAGATATTTTCTGTGTTTATTTGAATTAATTCTTGGTTTGGATGTTTTCTACCACCTTGTGGTGGAACTGATGCAACTGTTCCTTCTACTATTTTTAATAATGCTTGTTGCACACCTTCCCCACTTACGTCTCTTGTTATCGAAGTGTTTTCAGACTTTCTTGTTATTTTATCTATTTCGTCTATATAGATAATTCCTTTTTGTGCTTTTTGAACATCTCCATCTGCTGCTTGAATTAGTTTTAAAAGAATGTTTTCAACATCTTCTCCAACATAGCCTGCTTCTGTAAGTGTTGTAGCATCTGCTATTGCAAATGGAACATTTAAGATTTTAGCTAGTGTTTTTGCAAGTAATGTTTTCCCGCAACCTGTTGGTCCTAAAAGCAAGATATTGCTTTTTTGGATTTCTACATCGTCTTTCTTACTAAATCCTTCTTCTTCATGCATTATTCTTTTATAATGGTTATAAACCGCAACAGATAAAGATTTTTTTGCGTCTTCTTGCCCTATTACATATTCATCTAATATATCTTTTATTTCTTGTGGACTTGGTATATGTTCTGCTAATTCATACCCTGGATCCTCTTCATACATTTCTGCCTCTATTATACTATTGCATAAATCAACGCATTCATCGCATATATATACTCCTGGTCCTGCTACTATTTTTCTAACATTTTCTTGTGCTTTTCCACAAAATGAACATCTTACGTTTCTTGGGATGTCGTTTTTTGCCATACTATTCTCCTTTTTTATGATTATATTCTTTTTTCCATAATTCCATCAATAAGTCCATATTTTAAAGCTTCTTCTGCTGTCATGTAATTGTCTCTTTCTGTGTCTTTTTCAATTGTTTCGATTGATTGGCCTGTTCTTTCACTTAAGAATTTATTTAATTTTTCTCTAGTTTTTACTAAGTGATCTGCATGTATTTTTACTTCTGTTGCTTGACCAGAAATTCCGCCACCACCGATTAATGGTTGGTGAATTAGGATTTCTGCATTTGGTGTTGCAAATCTTTTTCCTTTTTCACCTGCTGCTAAAAGTGCTGCTCCCATGCTTGCTGCCATTCCTATGCATATTGTAGAAACTGGGCATTTAATATAATTCATTGTGTCTATAATTCCCATTCCGTCTGTAATTGATCCTCCTGGTGAATTAATATATAAATATATTTCTTTATCTGGATCTTCTGATTCTAAAAATAATAATTGAGCTATTATTAGGCTAGATGTTGTTGGATTTACATCTTCTCCTAAAAATATAATTCTATCTTTAAGCAATCTTGAGAATATATCATAAGATCTTTCTCCCTTGCTTGTTTGTTCAATAACATATGGTACTAAACTATTTTTTTCTAACATAAAAATACCTCCCTAATTTATGTACTTATTATATACTAACAATTAAATTTGTCAAGTAAACTTCTTGTGAAAATTCCGTGACTTTTGGGGCTGACTTTTGGGTAGTGTCCCCAAAAGTTCCCATAAATTTAAAAATTGGGAAAATAGAATATTTTCCCAATTTTTACTTCTTTTATTATTTCATTTTAGCATTGTTTACTAAGAATTCTACTGCTTTTTCATTTAATATTCCTTGTTTTAAATATTCTTTAATGTTTTCATTGTTTTTGAAATCATCTGCAGTTTTTCCGTAATTTTTTGCCATTTCTTCTATTTTTTCTTCAACTTCTTTATCAGT
>OCTX012287298.1_pt1 | contig 14494 bp, 9 predicted proteins | sample 1539691 | NCBI WGS metagenome assembly OCTX01 (sample SAMN02144231, study PRJEB22623) | gut metagenome | biome: sheep rumen | host: Ovis aries | place: New Zealand | reverse complement strand
TCTTCCTCTTCTCCGCCTGTTCGACGGAGGAAGAGGATCCACAAGTCAGCTCTGATCTGGTATTCCATCTTCAGATTGACGGTGAGCGGGATTCGCGTGCCACAGTAGATGGCTCGTGGACCGTCGGCGACATCATTGCCGTTCAGGTGGGAACGACTGTGAAGAAGTATATCGTAAAAGACGAGAGCGGTAAAGCCGAGGGATTAGATAAGGCCAACACCTTCAATTGGGACGACCTTGGATCCTCATCGGTGACAGTGAAGGCATGGAGCTATGGTGGCAAGGACATCATTGACGATCCGTCAGTTGCAACCATCACACTGCAAGAAGATCAGAGCGACGATACCAACTACTACGGGTGCGATCTGCTCTATGCTCCTGAGGTTACGGTAAACATGGACGAGCCTGCCGTACTCACCTTCTACCACCAGATGACCCTGGTTCGGATTAACCTCAGGGTTGAAGATACCAACATTACGGGAATCCCTAAAGTGCTCTTTGGAGGTGATTATGGATTACCAGAGGGGACTGCCTTCTATTCGGCACCTGGCAATGGTGCCAACCCCAATTATGGGAGTTTCGCTAAGAATGAGCAGATAGAAACAATGATAAATATCACCCCACATCAGGAGGACTGGCCACCTCAGGGATACGATTATAGTTATTCTGCATTCTTTCTCCCTTTAGAACAGCCGAACCTCGAAATCTCCGTAGATATGAACGATGGAAACGTGTTCTACTACTTTTGGGACAATGCCAATCAAAATCCGTTCCAAGCTGGTTCAAGGATAACGCTCAACCTCACCATTAAGAACAAGCAGCTGTCTCTACCTTCCAATGAGTCTATGCCTGTTACCGTTGCAGACTGGAATGTATAACATGAAACAGAACGTTATGAGAATGATCCATCAAACGCATTATATCCTTTTAGCCTTGGCAGCCCTGTTCATGGCTGCCTGCTCTCAGGAAGAAGAACCTCAAGAGGTGAAAGAACCCGCCATCCTGAAGGTATTGGTAGGCAAAGATGCCGCATCTGAGACACGTGCCACCGTCAGCAGTTATACCACCACCTTTAGTGAGGGTGACAAGATCGGTATCTTCGCGGTGAAAGAAGATGCGTCTGGCCGGTATGCGTTATACATGAATGTCCCCTACGTCCTCAATAATAACGAATGGAAACTGGCTGATCCTGACACAAAGGTGTACTTCTCCGAAAAATACACCTATTTCGCCTATTACCCCTATCAAGAAATTTTTGATGGCATCGATTCAGACCAAAGTGATCCCGACGAATTCTTCAGTCAAGAAATAGATAATTGGGCTCCCTTAGAAGATCAGAGTACACTAAGCAATTACAATGCCAGCGACCTGATGGTTTCCCTTGGTGATGTTAATCGCGCCAATGCTTCGGTATCCTTCATACTGCATCACACCATGGGGCTGGTGGAAATATCGCTTTCGGATCCACAAAAAGTGAAAATAGATGATATCAGCAGTTTTGACAGCTCTGAGTATTTCTTTTTGGCAGAACAAAACATGGAGGCACCCGTACCAGTACCGGTACCTTATAACAACGGTAACACCTTTTTCTATATTGCCAAACCCGGACAAGAAATCACGTTCTATTTTAACGATAACCAGCAAACGGTAATTAAAGATTGCACGCCTGTAACAAATGGAGTTGCAAACCTTGATTTCACCGTCCACCAGAACTGAAATCCATATCAAATCCATATCGTCATATACGATTTACTCCAAAATTCCCCCAGGAATTTTGGAGTAAATCGTTTAAATACCAAGAGAGAAGATGTCTCTCAAAGATGAATCGGCAACCTCTATGAATTAATCGAAAAAACTACAGGCTGTTAATCTCTTCGATGGATAATCCAGTGCTTTGCACTATGACATCAATAGGTATGCCTGTCTTCTTCAGGTTACGGGCTATAGCAAGCTGTGCCTTCTTCTCACCTTCCTTGAGCCCTTCGGCTCGTCCCTCGGCACGTCCTTCCTGTTTCTGTCCCTCCATCACGGCAATGGTGTCGCGGTAGCGCTTCAGGGCACGGTCGTACTTGATGCGCTCCTCACGTGTCCATGAGGCAACATCACAGGTCTCGATCAGCTTCTTGAAGACCTTGTCCTTGATCTCGAAAGGATATCTATTCAGCTTCTCCATATTCTTCAGTACGTATATCCAGCGTTCAAATTGAGTCCCACATTCCAGCACCTCCTTGGTGAACAAAGGCAGCTGCAGGTAGATCAGGCGTATCTTGTCAGAGAACTGCAGCCTCGACTGCATGTCCATCAGGGCGATGTCAGTGCGGAACTTCTCAGATATGCCCGCCTGACGGAAGTTCAGGAATGAGATGCAATACACCGCCTTCACATCGAAGTTCCATAGGCTGCCCCTCTCACCCTGCCTCGCCACCGACTGAGCGGCATAGTAGATGGAACGGCTCTTGAAATAAGGCTGCGGCTGGTTCTGCATCTCGACGATGATCTTCTCTCCGCTGTCAGTCTCACAGTACACATCGTATATCAGCGAGCGGTCGTCTTTGAACTCACCTACCTGTTCCTTGTCCAGGAACGTCACGTTGTTAATTACTCGCTCCCCTTTCAGCAAGCTGTTCAGGAAGTCTATCAGCAGGTCCTTGTTGATCTCCTGCCCAAAGATTTTTTTGAATCCGACATCTGTAAACGGATTGATGTATTTACTCATAGCATGAGAAATAAAAGTGTAACAATTAGTTGTCAGCGACAAAGTTACAAATAAATTGGTCCAGAACCAAATAAAACCAATAATATTTTATGTAAAACTTGGATGGATAGCATCAGTACAATTAGTGCAAGACGTGTGCACAAGTTGTGCATGACGTTTGCACAAGTTGTGCAGAACGTTTGCACAAAGTGTGCAAGGCTGTTGCCCAAATCGTGCACAACTACAACTCAATTCTTAGAGTCCAATGAGTACGTAGATAGATTCAGAATCACACAGAGTTAGCAGAGTTAACGGAGATTGAAGGCGAAGGGGACTTTAAAGATCTTGGGTGGCACACAGATAATTATTAAGAGAGGCGTACCTCGCGGTGCGCCTCTCCCTCACATAATTAACTCAAGTTTTGAATTCTATATAAGGTTTTACTTGTAATCTAACTAGTCCCATACATCGAAAGATCCTATGTCCCAGAGATCAAACTCCTTACCACGGTTACCAGTGCCATCATCTCCTTGACCATTGGTAAAAGGATTTTGTCCATCCTGGCCTGTATAATCTTCAATGCCTGGACTTAATCCGTTATTTGTTGGGTCACCACCAGCTTCACGTCCAGAATTAGGACTAGCCGCACCCATAACCACATCGCCATAACAGGCTGTCTGAAATGTTTCAGGTGCTATATATTTACGTTTCATCATGTGCCCCCTTTCTTATTTAACCACATACTTCTTACCATTCATGATATACACTCCTTTGGCAAGACCACGCAAAGATGTTCCCACCTTGACACCATGAATGTCATAAACAATTCCATCACCAACACTGTTATCAGGAATATCCTGAACGCCTGTTGCGATTCCCAAATCCTCAACAAAAGCCAAATCCATGCTATAGCCAAACTCCATGTCCATATAAGTCTTGGCACCCTGTTGAGACGTGCCTGTAGAGGCGAAGTCGTCAGAGCCCATGCCAGAACCTTCTGACAGCCATTGTGAAGGAACCATGATGTCACTTCTGGCTTTTGTGATTTTGTGACTAAGACTCCAGTTGGCACATATAATGCCTGTCTCGTTGTTCCAATTGTAGTCACGAGTGTTTACTACCCTGTTGTAGTAGAAAGCGGCACCACCCTTGCCACCATTCAGTCTTGGATTCCATCCGAGGAAATAGCTGAACTCTGGCATCAGCGACTTGTAGAATGTACCCACGAAGGTATATTTGAACGGGCTGGAGACTTTCATGTCATAAGTTCCATTCTTAAAGGTGAAAGCACTGTTATTTCCATAAGTGAACGAAGAATTATCATTCATTGTTATGGTAAGGTCATTTGCAAGCGTTGTCTCATCACCACTAGTGTTGTTGATAACGTATGCTGGAACTTGATATTCACCCTTGTAGATTACTTCTTTCTGCTCGTCGCCCGACAGGTTACGGGAAGTCTTGAAACTCTGATATAGCCACTCGTCGACAATAGCATCTGCGGGAAGACTGTTCTTTAATTCTTCCGGCTGATTTTCACTGTAGATGTCAAACTGGCGGTTGAACTTTCCATTGACGGCTTTCATATACGGTTTAATCAAATAGGGAACACCGCGGTGAAGAATGATAGGATCGGCAGCGAGTTCCTCAGCAGTCCATTCTGTGTCATCAACGATGCCATGTACATGAGTACCTGGTTGCGACAGGTTGGAAGAGCTATTGATAGACTTCTTCTCGCCGTTAACCATCTCATACTCCTTATACTTCATCAGGTTATTGCTGAACATCAGCGTAATCTTCTCGTTCTCCACATCACGAACCACATAGACCAGTTTGCTCAGGTAAGGAATGTTAGTGTCGTCATTCACGTCGCCGAAGAGCCGCTTCATGTCGCTATAGCGCAGGTTGTAGGGAACACAGATGGTCCACCAGTCATTGTCGCTGATATAAGACTTCAGAGGTTCGAAAATAAGCTCAGAGTTGTGAGCGTATGCTGTCAGTACGAACTGATGCCAGCCACGGTAGTCGTGAGATGCAATCACATCATGGAATTCAGCATCTTCCATCACAGGACAATGAGTTGGTGTCTCACCTTCGTTGGGAGCGCGGTAGAATGGAACCTTCTTATAACGTTGCTGCCCTGCAAAGGCATCGCTGTATTCAACATAGCCATTATCTACAATGTCATAACGAGTTTCACCTGCATCTGCATCCGTATATTCATGATAATTCACGGGCTCATCATAAACCTTATCGTAACGTTCGTCGCAAATGGTTCCTTCTGTCCATCTTTCATACGCTGTTCCCTTATTAAATCGAGGAATACCATTATAAGCTCCTGGCAAATCACCATTCCATGGAATCAGAGATGTAAAGGTATAGCGCATAGCATTCCACTGTTCATCAGTTAAATAACTAAAATTGGCTCTATTTAAATTCGAAACTAAATTCCAGGAACCATTAATAAATATCCAAGGGCCATTATCATCTTGCACCATATCTGCGGCATAATAGCCACCATTAGCTTGTACATAAGGGATACAATACTCACCAGAGGCGTTATTTTTTACCCAGGTGTAGTCCTTTACCCACCTTCCTTGGGAGTTGGCAGTAACTATAAGATTTCTTACCCATTCTCCATTGCTACTTTTCTCATATCGATAATCTTCGACAAACTGAGGATTATTGTTGCATTCTTCATACATAAGAGACCCGTCGGGATTATGAGCTTGTGTCTGCACGCGGTTATAATAGGTCACACCAGCCTCTGGAGTACCAGTAAACACTACGTAATCGTCACCATTCTTTACATAAAGGGTACCCGTATTGTCTGTGGAAACTACATATTTATAATACCCTGGAGTAGTTGTGGCGGCTGGATAGAGCCGCGTATAATTTCCCGTTGTATTACCATTGTGAAGGCTTCCACCACCTCTGAAGACGTCATAATAAGGAACCAGTGGTGTCGGGGAATTAGGCTGTGGGAAGAGTCCATTAGCTGTCACATCGTAGAATGAAGTGAACTGCAGTGTTTCAGCATCGGTTGTCTCATTAGCTGCGTATACAGAATTGGCAAGTGCCTGATGCTCTTCACTCCATCCTTCGAAAAGCGTATAGCGGTCAATGGAGGTGTTAGCGAATGCACCAGTACCGTTGTCATCACGTGTCGTGTCCCATGCGTTCCACAGAAAACCTGTTGTGCCTTGCTGATAAGCGCGGTCGAACTCACATTGGTTGGGGTAGTAAATAGGAGAACCATTACCATCCACATCGCCCGTTGCAACAGAATACTCACGTGTCGGGTCGGTATAGCGCTGAACATCAGGTGTACCGCACTCGCGAGGATAGTGCAGCATGGTAATCCAAGTATAATTCTCATTACTATTCAAATATGCGTCGCGGGTAATAATTCCCTCTGAATCAATTGAGTTGTGATCATAACGGTTGTTGCCTTCATACATGATTGTTGGAAATGCATCAACATGACACTCTGGGGCTTGCTGGGCCAAAATGTACAAATCCTTCACACGGGGGTCGCGCTGTCCATGAACACCGAAAGCTGCCGTCTCTATCACCAATAAGTTGGAAGACAACGTGTAAGTAGCCCACTTGTAATCGCTGAATTTTTTTACCGACTCTTGATAGCCATAAGCAGTCGTACCGTCAGGCATCACAATGCCATTATCTACTTTAACTGTGGGATTTGGGTCGGTAGTAAATATATGATCAATGGTGTGTCCACGGAATGCACGCGTACGGATGTACTGGATGTTAGAGGGGATACAAAGCTGGCAGATACCGTGACTCATATTCAGAAAGTCTGCAGGCAATGTTGTTACGTAAGGACTTGTCGGAATATCCACACGAATGGTCTGACTACCAATTGCACCTGTCTTAGAAAGAATCAGATCCTCTTCGTATTGAGGATAGATAATAGCATCGCTTAAGTCTAGGTGTGTCAAATTTGCTTGGTCTAGTGCACCCTGAGCAGGAGTTCCCACGAGGTTTCTCTCTTGATCATCCATTTGTTCAATGGCAGGAACATCAAACTGGAAGTGTCCGTTGGCGTCAAACATCTTCGTTCCGCTGCAATAGTCACGTGCTGCGGGATATCCTAAGATAGCTACTTCCTTAACGGTAGAAAGAGAATAATCGTATGGGTCTACACCAGAAGTTCCCACTTTGCTATTCTTGTGATTCACATAACCACTGCGACGTATAGCGTCCCATAGCGTCCCACCAGTCTTTACATAAGCTGTTAGCGATACACCGTTGGTATAATTGTTGTTGTTTTCAGTGTAAGAGATATTAGCATCTGGATTCATGCTGAATGCAGAACCGAGATTGGTGCAACCAATAACGGCCGTGTTAACCTGAGCCTTCGTATAACCATCAGGCAGGATCAAGTTCCTAACATGTGTGTTATTTACTTGAAAGCCAGTATTTGCAATTTTAGCGTCCTGTAAGTCAATGGTTGGAATGTCAATAGCTGCCAAGGCGGCAAGATCCTCATTGGACAGAGTCAGTGTAGCAGGCTCTCCGGCAGCGGGCTCATAAACAACTTTCAGAATCAGCCTTTTGTTGGTGATGTTGTCTGCACCCAATGCGGAGTAATACTGTTTTTGGTGCTCTTTCAAGCCCGTATTACCATCGCTATTTAGAATGGTCGTCAACTCTTCCAGTGCAGTGGCCAGTGCTGGGGCATCCACTTCATTTTGACCTTCTCCTTTTTTTCCGACGGCTTTTGTAATCTTCAAATAGATAACCTTCTCTTCAGGTAGAGATGAACCCTGAACAAACCAAGATCCAATGCCTTCGTTACCATCCTTTAGCAGGTCGTAACCCTCAGCAGGACCTGCCCACGCACCTATCGACACGCAGACACACATCATCACAAAAAGTAAAAACCTCTTCATTGTTCTTGAAGTTAATTAAATTAATATAAGTTTATTGTTTATTATTCAATTTGGTTTACGGGCGAAAATATTTACGCCTTGGATTTTGCCGAAGCCCCAGAACATCGGCGGGTTTGAGTCAATTCGCAGATTGATCGTTGGTGGGGAGATGATTGCCAGAGGCGCACACCTTAATATATATATGTAGCAATTTGGTTCTTTTAAAAGGGTGCCATTGTCTCACGACTGAGCACCGTTATTGGGTTGACCTCCCGTAATCTGTCACAGAGTGAGATGGTCATAAACTCTCATAAAAAGAGAGTTAAACTATTTATTTGGGCACAAAGATACAAAGATTTTCGATACAAAGAATCTTTTTCTTGAAATTACTTACAAAATTAACAAAGTTTTAACGTTTGACCCTAAGTAAAGGCCGCACACAGAAATAGTTTAATCTCACACAGAAATCACAGAAAACACAGAAATTAAAGGCCTTCGGCCATAGATTGATACCTTTCTTCACGTACAAATGATTTTTGTAATCACGTGATAGTTGAGGAATATCTATATTATATTTCTGTGATTTCTGTGATTTCTGTGTGAGATAAAAATATTCTCTGTGTGAGATTTAGAACTATTTCTGTGAGATCGATCATCAGAAGGCGAAGCCAACGCCGATGTTGAAGCAATGCTGTCCGAGGAAATCCTTCAGGGCATTGTTCAGGGCAAAGCGATAGCTATAGCCCACACGGAGAGCGAAGTAGCTGTACTTCACACAGACGCCGAGTTCGGGATTCACCGATACGGCAGCGTTGAACTTCTGTCCTTCCTCCAAGTCGATGTCCTCCACCTCAGCTTCCTTGTTTGGATAGCCATGCTTATCGGGATGAGAATTCTTGTCGATGGTGGCATACTTACCATAGAAGCCCTTCATGGTGACACCAGGACCGAACGTGATCCACACGGGCACCTTCTCCGACTTCACGATATGCTTCGTCCATCCCACACCGAAGTTCACCTCAGGATGATCGGGGATGGCATTGCCCGAATTACTCTGGATGGCGCTGAAGCTCTTGGAGTTCACGTTCAGGTGCAGGTAGATACCCGCCTTTGTCTGGTTATAACGGCCGTAGTGGATACCGATCGGTGCATCATTCATCCACTCGTAGGTGAGCACGCTGGCATGCTCCTCCTTGGCGGTGAGGAAGTTGGTGATGCTGTTCAGACGCTCCGTAGAGGTCTTGGCCTCCGGACATCCGTTCTCCACGACACGCTGATAGAGGGCACGTGCCTTCTCGAACAGACGGTTATCGAAATAAGCCTCAGCCTGTTTGAAGGTGACGGCACACTCGGATTCGTACCGTTCGTTACATTCCTTGAACTTCTGCACGGCATAGGCATCATAGGAGTTGATCTGCACGATGTTGTTATAGATCTCCGCCGCCGCACTGTAGTCGAGCATACGATACAGGATGTCGGCATCACTGCGCAGCTTGATCAGCGAATCCACCTTGGCGATGTTGGCATTGTTCTCCTCATGGTCGCAGTCGGAGCACTGCTTCGCCACATTGAACTGGTTGAGTGCCTCCTCGTAGTTGGCATTCTGGATCTCCCTGACACCCATGTTACGGTGACCGCGGTAGCATCCGGCATCCACCATCGAGTTAGGGTCGTAGATCTTGAACGTACGCATCTGCTTGGGCTGCAGCTCGACAGGAATGTCAAGAGGGTTGAACCCTGGAGCAATCACCGTGATCACTCGTCCGCGATATCTCGACCCTGCGGGGAACTCGATGTAATACACAGAGTCCGTTCCCTGGATCTCCGTACTGAACGGCTCCACCGTCCTGTCCATCGTAGAGGAAAATGTCAGGGGGATGGTGTGGTTACAACGGATTTCTACGGCAGCCTTTTCGCCCTCACTGGAATAGACGGCGTTTTCCTGCGAGAGGTCATCTACTTCAAGCACCCCCTGTGCACCGGCAGCAAGAGCCGTCATGCCAAGCAGGAGGAATAGTAAACTTTTCTTTAGCATAGTGATATAATAGTTTTTGATGATTATCTCATGATTCGGAACGAGCCGAGGTGGAACACGTCCTCACGCTTGGTGACCACCTGTCCCTCCGCATTCTTATACGGCTGCCAGGTGCGCACCTGGATCAGCGGGTTGTTAGCATCGCGGAAGTCGATCATCAGGAACAGGTATCCCTCGTCGCTATAGCCCGAGGTGTGCCAGTACTGCTTCAGCGTGACACCATACACATCCTCATACTTCGGGTGCTGCACCACTTCTATCTCATCGAACTTCACATTAATATATTTGGTGTTCTTGAAGACACGGGTCAGGTTGGTGATATACTGCTGCTTCGACTGTTTGATATACACCACCTTATTATTATTAAGGGTCATGCGGGTGAGATCGCTGTTCGGTTTCTCCTTCACCACCTTACCCGTGATGATCAGTGCCTTGTCGGAGAACACGCTGTTCAGGAGGTCGATGTCCTTGCGGTTATAAGCCGTACGGAAGTTCTCTACGAAATCAACGATGATCTGCCGGCGCGCATAGTCGAGGTCACTCTCTTTCTGTCCCATGATCTCCTCATAGCGCTCGAGGTCGATCGAGATGCTGACATTGTCGATACGTCCGTCGGGAATGAAGTCAACCGTCAGTTCCTGACGTGCCTCATCCTGATCTGCCTCCACCATATCAATTGGGATGCCGCGCACCTGATAGCCTGTGGAAGTCTTCAGACAACGACTCATGATAGCTACTGGTGGACAGCTCATCGCACTGGTCTTCCACATCAGTTCCACATCCTTGATGGCCTCGGCTGTGAAAACCTCCTTGGGAAGTTTCAGTTTCTTCTGCTGCTCATCAGCGGCGGTCTTGAAGAGGTTGATCATCGTCATGACGTTCTGCTCCATCTTTGCCTTGGTAGCGGCATCGACAACCCCTTCGTGGATCTTGAAAGTAGCTCCGTCGGCCATGGCGACGGCGGACATCATGACCAGTGCAACTGTCATGAACGACCGTATGATAGTATTCTTCGTCATATTCATTACTGTATCAAACATTTATTCTTTATATTTTCCAAAGAGCGTACGGATATTGCTTTGAGGAATATTGCCATAGAGCGTTGCCGTCACCAGTCCGCCCTCATCAAACAGGTCATCAGTGGGAACGGATACGATGAACAGGTGGATGAAGTTCAGTTTCCGGTGGTGGAACACCAGCGTAGCCTCCATCTTCTCCTTGGTAATCGATGTCACACTGCAGTAGATGTCCATATTCCTTGCCAGCAGGTCGTAGATGTTCTGCATGCTCTGCGTAGGTACCTTCTTCGTCTTTCCATACAGATGCTGGGTGATGGCGATCTTCAGCTTGTTCTGCTTCAGACGGTTGAGCAGGATATTCGTGAACGACTCCACGGGATAGCGCTTGTCAAAGATCGGCTCGTATGTGCCCTTCTTCTCGCGGACATAGAAATCAGAGGTCAGTGACTTCACCTGGAAGGACTTGCCATTGACGATATAGATGCCCCGTTCTGCCGTGGCCTCCAGGTCACGTTTGTTGATAGTATAGGGTGCATGGTAGTTCTCGGTGACATGCTGGGCGCACAACTGCTCATAGAGCAAAGTGTCGGCACTCACCTTATCCCTGTCCTGAGCACTGGCAGTTATGGCTGCGAGCAGTACAGACAGGAAGAGTCCTATGCGAAGACGATTCATGTTATGGAAACGCATTTGGGGTCGATTTATTTTGTATGGTACGAAATACGATAGATTCCCGACTTCATCTGATCACCTCCATTGCCACGGATCGGACTCATCAGGATGCTGAAGTCAACAGGCTCCTCGGTGGCCACGAGCAGGAAGGTCTCACGTGATTTCGGCTCAGAGAACTCAAACGGTTCCGACTTGAATGCCACAGTGCTCTGAGCAGGAACGAGCAGATGGGCGCAGGTGGCAGCCTCATCCACGGGAAGCACCAGGTACTTGTTACCGCGGTCGTCGATGTCGAGCACGTTGACATAAAGCGGTTCCATCGTGCCGTTGGTGACACGCACATAGCAGTTCGTAAACACATCCACCTCGGGATCGATGGCTTCACCCGTCTCACAGGACACGAGATCGAAGCGTACATCCATATCCGAAGAAAGGATGTTCTTGGGCTGGATCAGACTGTTCTCCACAGAGGCCGTCATCTCTGCCATGCTTGCCAGACGGTTCAGCAGGAACGAGTCGCGGGCAGTAGCTCGGTAGGAGGTGGCCGTCACCTGCATATACGTGCTGGGATGAGAGAGGTTCTTGCTCTCTTTGGAGAAGAGCTGCTTCACCATATAGCTGAGATACTGCTTCGACAGGTTCTTGGGAGCCTTGGCGGCTTTCAGCAGGGAGCCCACCGTATTTGTTCCCTCAGTGGTGAAAGAATACATCTTACTGTTCGCCTCGTCGAGCACTGTCACCGCGCTCTCCTTCCCGATCACGAGCTTACTGGATGCCGAGAGTGTCTTTCTGGCATTCAGGCTCACGGTCTTGGAACCCTCAAAGATCTTGGCTGTACCCACTACGGAATACACCAGATAATCGGCTGCACTGACCATCGAGCAGGTCATGAATGCAAATACCACTGCCCAAAGGCGCAGGGCACTATATGCCTTTGTTTTCATTGTCACATTCTTTTTCATTTTCATTGCTTCATTCATATTTGTCTTGGTTATAATATCTGTTTACAGGATCACTATTTCTCGTAGGTAAAGAGCTCGAAGGGCTCCATGCCATTGGGATTCATGAAGATAGGTGTCTGCTTGTAGTCCGTCATCTGCCGTACCTCTTTATACAAGTACTGGTCGAGTTGCTGGGTGGAGAGACCGATGTCACCCTGAGTACGGGCAGCCCCGTTGAAGGCATCCACCAGTGCCTTGGTGAAAGCTCCGTTCTTCCAGTCCTCGTTCTCCTTCGACTTGGTATCGCTGGCACTGGAGGCGTACATCACCATACCATTCTTGGTGCGCCGCAGCTGTTCCACGAAATGGTTACTGGCAGCGGAACGGTTTCCTCCCATCAGGGCACCGGAATAGCAGGCATCGACGAAGACGATGAGTTTTCCGTTGATATCCTCGACGGCCTGACGGAAGTCGTTACTTGAGAAACAGTTGTAGAGCTTCGATGTACTGCTGCCGTAGTTCATGAAATAGAAACGGTCCTTCTCATCGCGATAGCCATGACCGGCATAGAAGAAGATGCACACATCGGTGGGAGACGACTCCTGCTTGAGCCATTCCATGGCCTCGTAGAAATCCTCACGTGTGGCCTCTTCATCGCAGATGGTCTTCACCTGCACATCCTGATAAGGATAGTCTTTCTTCGTACTGAGCACCTTCGAGAAGTCACGGGCATCCTTCGTGGTGTACTTCAGCTTCGGCAACTCTGGATCATTATAGTCACCCACACCGATGGCCACGGCGAAGAGCCGCGGCAGCTCTGCCACCTGCTTCTCGCGGATCAGACGGATACTGGCGGGCTCACTGTTGCCGTTCTCGTTCTGGGCATAGATAGTTACCGTACAGTCACGGTTAGGAAGGTCCACCTCCACGGTATTGGCGGCACGCACCGCACGGTCGGCAGGCTGTTTCTGTCCATCCACCATGACGGTAACCTTGGTACTGGCCTCCAAGCCCTGAGCCAGCAGCTGATAGCGCAGTTTGATGACATCCGTATGGAAGGGACTCTGGTCCTCTGGGAAGAGAATTCTCACTTCAGGAGGAACAGGGCGTCCCGTCGTGGCAGGCTTGGGGGGCGCAGGCTGATCACCGCCGATGTTCACAGCAATCTCTCCCTTAGGATCGACCTCCACTTCTGTTCCCTGAACATCAGGATCGTTCTTGCCACCCGACGGCTGAGGGGGAGTCTTCACCTCCGCCACTTCCTGCATCGGTATTTCCGCCTTATGCTTTCCTGCGGCTTTGTCTTTCCACAGCTGACTCTTTTCCTTGTCCTGCATCACCAGGACACCTTTCTCATAGCACTCTGCCAAGGTGAGCTGCGCATTCTTCACACCTTTGTTGGCAGCCTCCGACAGATTGCGGAGTGCCTTGTCATAGTCGATGGGCACGCCACGACCATACATATAACAATAGGCCAGGTTATACTGGGCCTTGGCAAAGCCTTTCCTGGAGGCACGCTTGAACCACATCGCCGCCGTGGCATAGTCCTTGTCGATGCCCTCACCGTTGTAGAGGGCATAGCCTAAGTTGAACTGTCCTTCCAGACTTCCGGCCTCGGCAGCTTTCTGATAGCATTCCACGGCCTTCGAGAACTGTTGCTTCTCGTAGAAGTCGTTACCCTGCTTCAGCCATTGGTCGCCCGTCTGAGCACTGACGGCAACAACGGTCATGAGGGCACATATCAAGAGATATAATCTGATTCTTGTCATTTTTTCTTGGGAGGTTTAAAATAGAGTGAACGTGTAGCAAAAGCGTAAAGCCGTTTCCATTGCGGATGGATGGTACAGTAGTCGATGAACCACATGTAGTGGATGCGGCCACGTTCGATGAAGGCTACACCCAGCAACGGCAATAACAACGAGATGTCGTAATCGTATTTCACGAAGCAGATAAATCCGATCCATGCAAACACGACACTGATAACCAGATAAACCACTTTATTCCAATAAATGAAGAAACGGGGTGAGTACTTTCTTGTAAGATAACCGGCATAGGCAGCGATCAGACAGACAAGGACTGTCAGGATCCAAGACACGATACTCGACATGGAGGAGATCTCATGATGATCAATATAGGTCTGCGCAGCGTAGGCCACCGTCTTCATGCCCGCCATCTTACCGACAGGGGTGAAATGCATATCGGCCTCTTCAGTCACCGTTCCTACCATGACCAGTTTGTCC
>OCTX011109263.1_pt1 | contig 14503 bp, 10 predicted proteins | sample 1539691 | NCBI WGS metagenome assembly OCTX01 (sample SAMN02144231, study PRJEB22623) | gut metagenome | biome: sheep rumen | host: Ovis aries | place: New Zealand | reverse complement strand
TCTCATCATTTTCACTTAATTTACTTAATTCATCAGAGCGGTATAAAATTCCTTTTTTTACAAACGTATTTTTGACTGTACGATATCCGCCAAAGTCTCTAAAATTATATGCACCTTCTAATTTTATTTGATTCATAATTACCTCTTATAATAAATTAACTATCTGATTCATAAACGTTTCATAGCTTGGGCTCTCTAACAAGGCATGAACGTTCTCTTGATCTGAAAACAATTGAATTAACCATTCATATAGAAAAAATAATCGCTCACTGGAGTTACGTTCCAAAGACGTTAATAGTACAATTTTAACTTTTTGTTTTCCCCAAAAAATAGGTTGTTTCAATAATGCCACAGATACAAATGTAGTATCTGTACATAATTCAACAGGATGAGGTATAGCAACATTTTGTAATAAGTCTGTTGAAAACAAAGTTTCCCTTTCCAAAACAAGAGATAAAAAATTATTTGGTAGATTATTCTTTTTGCGTATTTTACCTACCATTTCCCGCAAAACGTCCTCTTTATTAGTCGATTCCAAATCGATAAAAAACATACTTGGCCTAAAATATCGAATTACATCTGCTCTTTTCACTTTTTCAGACAACAATGACTTTATTTTTTTTACCTGTCTTTCATTCAAAAAAAACGAAAACTCTAATATTGGAATTGATGTAGATATTTCCAATGAAATAGTAGTAAATATATAATCAATATCATGTTGATCTAAATAGCTTTCAACTTGATTTCTATCGCAAACGTAGGCATTCTCTATATACTGTCCGAAGTGTTGTTTGAAACTATATAAAATCATTTGTGCACTAGCTCGGCCACTACCACAAACAATTAAGATATTTCGCCGAACTACCTTTTCATGTTCCTTTTTCAAGGCCACATTGAAATGTAACGCGAAATAGCTCAATTCTTCTTCGCTAATTTCATAGCCCCATACATTTGATATTGTAGAGGCAGCTACTAATGATAATTCATAGCCTCCCACACATTCCGTTCGAATTTGTTCGTATAATGGATTCTTCAAAATGACATTATGCTCTAATCTAAACTTTAACGGAACCAGATGTAATCCAAGCATAACTCGTAAATCAAAATCATTATGTAAATCGATACCAGTCGTTCTTAAAATGTCATTAAATACTTTTTCAACTAATTCATTTATTTCCTCCGGTATTTTTGAGCTCGAATTTGATTCAAGCTCTTTTTTTGAAATAATTTGAATTAGCAAATAATCCTTCTCTTCTTGCGGATAAACAATATCAAAGTACTTTTCCAAGTTAACCAGTAACTTATCTAAAAAAGCTACTTCTTCATTTTCTACTGAATCAAATATCATATCTGGATTATCTATTAGTTTTCCTTTAGTTATACGCACTAAGCTAATATGTATATGGTAAACCAATGCTTCACGAAGATAATCTGGCATATGATAGTGAAGATTTTCAATCACTTCATCCAAAATAACACGAATATCTTTCATTACTGATTCATCTTTTTGAAATATAGTTGTTTTCCTTACATAATTACTAGTCAAAAAGCGTCTTATATCAAATTCCTGTCCAACGATTTTAAACCCATAATGCGGTCTCACTACTAATTTCAGTGAATAAGCACCTAAAATTTGTCGAATCTGATTAAGGCCTTTGGTCAAGGTTGATTTTGATAAATACAGGTGATCAGCCATATCATCCGCTTTTACATATTCATCTGCGGTTATTAGATAAGTCAATATATCCTGGGTCACTACTAACTCATTAAATTGGTTTGCACTGTAAAAAGATTGAAATGCTCGTTCATCATTTATTGTAAGTTTGTATCCATAACCTCGCTTAACTTCAATACTGGCGCCAGATTTTTCTAAATAACTATTCATTTCGTTTAATCGAGTTTGGACAGTTTTTACACTCTTACCAATTTGAATTGATAGTCTCTTTGCTGATACATAACTTTCCTCTTGAGACAAAATTTTTAGTAGTTGGTCATCTATTTTTTCTATCATTCCCTCACCCGCATACATTATCCAGTATTATTCATATATATTCCAACGCTATTTCTTCCACTATATAAAGGTAAAAGTAGAAGAATGATTATCACCATTTTGAATTATTTAGTCATATATTTCACTATAACTCAGTTACATAACTTAAATCTTATATGAACTAATGAGTAGATGCAATCGCTTATTATAGACTAACAATATCAACCTTCTTTATTCTATTTTTGGAGGTGATTTTTAATACTTACCAAAAATAAGCAGACTACTATATCTCTGATAAAAAATAAAGCAAACGGAACAACCAACGGCTCCTACTCGCCCATAACACAGCAAACCGGTTTTTCCAACGGCTTCAGTAAGACATTGAACAACTGGAAAGAAGAGATTCTAAATTCCTTCTGTATATCAAAAGCGGTAAATTGGATGAAGGATACCGGAGAGATTGATAGAGAAGATGACAGTGTACGAATGATTGCAAAAAAGGAGCCGGACAGCTAAAACGCTGATCAGGCTCCGCACCTGCTTTAAATCTTTTTTTGGGGGGATTACTCCGCCTACAATCACATAGTGTAAATCCACTAAGCCCCATCTACTTTTGGAATACCAAAATTATTATCATAAATAAACAAATAGAACCTCAAGATCATAAATACTGATCATAATGAGGTTCTATTTTTTTGACCATAGAAAAACCAGGAAGATTGCTTCCTAGTCATTCTACTAACTATTTACGTTTTTTAAGCAAGGCAATCATACCAACAAGAGCAACACTCATAGGGCCAAGTGCTCCAACGATGGATAAATTTGCCGATGTATTTGTTCCATCTGCTTTCTTTGTTTCTTCTTTTGATTGTTCAGTCTGCGCTGTTGTTGTAGGTTCCTGCGGTTTGTCCTCTGCCGGTTTTTCCGGACTCTTTTCTTTTTCGATTTCTACTTCCACAACACTACTTGTACCATATGCAACTGTTGTATGGATGGTATCGATTCCAGTTACAGAAACATATCCTTCCGGTATTTCTAATGAAATATCAAAAGTAGCTTGCTGACCAGATATGCCTGCTTCAGAAGTGTAAGTTTTTGTCGCGACAACTTCTTCACCATCTACATAATTTACTGTTAAAGATGCCGCTTTTAATTCCGCAAAATTAGCTGTATATGTATTGGAAAAACGACTTTGAGGAACAAAGCCAGGATCTGTACTTACCACTTCTCCATTAGCATCTGTCCAATTCACAAAATAATATCCTTCATTTGGAGTTGCGATAGAACCTGTAGGATTTTGATCCATAGATGTCAATGTTTCAGATGATACAGATACGCTACCACCTTGCGTTGCGACATAATTGATTTGGTTGGCATTTACAGTAATCTCTACTCCACCAACTTCAACTAATCCTAATTCTCCTACAGCACAATAAATTTTGGTAGATCCTGCTTTTTTTGCGATTGTTGAAAACTCACTACCATAATGGTACATACTAACCCCATCGATAAACCAATGATGACTTCCTTCTATTTGAAATGGATTCGTACATCTTACATAAATCGTTTCTCCTACTTCATAGTTTGTTTTGTCTGAGGTAACATAATTTCCATAGCTGTAAGCTTCAGGAGCAACAGTTACTGTTGTTTCCTCTTGCGCCAAAATTGTTGTCGTTGCACCCATGGTTAGAGTTACACCTAACGCCATAGATGCAGCCAAAGCTTTTTTCGTTTTTTTCATGATTTCCTCTCCTTAAACTTCATCAGAACAACATGTAAAATCTCTTGTACAGTGTCCTTTAAGCTCTTTTTAAGAGTAACCCTCCCCCTAATAAAATGTCAATGTTTTTGTTATTTTTTTGTTGTATTTTTGTTGTTTTATTCTATAAAAAAGACAAAGGCTATTACAGAATATATTCCAAATAGCCTTTGTCTTCTACTTTAATAACTTTCCATTGGAAGAAATAATATCTTTATACCAAAAGAAACTTCTTTTTTTATAACGCTTTAGTGTTCCGCTTCCATCGTCATTTCTATCGACATATATAAATCCATATCTTTTACTCATTTGTGCAGTTGATGCACTAACTAAATCAATACATCCCCAAGCCGTATATCCTAAACAGTCAACACCATCTATTTCAATCGCTTTCCAGACTTCCTTTAAATGATCATTCAAATAATTAATACGATATATATCATCTACATACCAGCCATTTACTGACTCTTCCATTAAAACGTCCTTAGCACCCAATCCATTTTCTACAATAAATAAAGGCTTTTGATAACGTTCATAATAGGTATTTAAAAGATAACGTAAACCCTGTGGGTCAATAGCCCATCCCCATTCACTTTCTTTTAGATATGGATTTTTTACTCCTGTTGTTAAATTTCCTTTTCCTTCCTCATACAAACTTGCATCTTTTGCGATACATTTAGACATATAGTAACTAAAAGATAAAAAGTCACATGTATTTTTCAAAGTTTCTAGTTCTTCTTTACTTGTCTTAAGCTCTATTTTATATCTTTTCATCTCTTTAAGTGCATAAGATGGATAATATCCTCTCATCAATACATCCGCAAAGAATAATCCTCGATGATCCTCATTCAATGCAGCCATCACATCATCTGGATTCGCAGTTCTAGGATAATTTGCCAACCCTAAAATCATACAACCCACTTTGTTTGATGGATCAATTTCATGAGCAAGTTTGACTACTTTACTACTCGCAATAAATTCATGATGTGCAGTTTGATATAGATCTTGTTTAGATAATTGACTAGAAGGAGTCCAAATTCCAGCTCCCATCAAAGGAAAGTTCCATAGTGAATTCATCTCATTAAAAGTAATCCAATATCTTACTTTCCCTTTATAACGATTTAAAAGAACTTTTGCATATCGAACATAAAACTCAATCATTTCATGACTTTTCCATCCATCATATTTTTTTGATAAATAAAATGGAGTTTCATAATGCGATATTGTAACCATAGGTTCGATATTATACTTTAAGCACTCATCAATGACTTGGTCATAGAATGATAAGCCTTTTTCATTTGGAAATTCTTCATCTCCTCTTGGGAAAATACGACTCCATGCAATTGAGAATCGAAATATCTTAAACCCCATTTGAGCGAATAAAGCTATATCTTCTTTATAATGGTGATAAAAATCAATTCCTTTTAATTTTAAATTTTCTTTTGGTACATTTTCTGTGGGTTCTTTAACAATACCAAACGGCATATGATCTTGAATTGAATCTAATTTACCATCTTCATTCCAGGCACCTTCACACTGATTTGCAGCTACAGCACCACCCCACAAAAAGTTTTTAGGAAATATATAATCCATACTTTACCTCACTATTTAAAAACTTTAATACATTCTTCACCAATTTTTATCTGTGTTTTATCAGTCTCTATTACATCTATATAGGAAGATGAATTTGTAACAATAATAGGTGTCGTGATATCATAGCCTTTCTTCTGAATGAAGTCTAAATCAACCTCCAATAATAAGTCTCCTTTTTTCACTTCTTGATTATCTTGAACATGCTGTACAAAGCCTTCTCCATTTAATTCAACAGTGTCCAAACCAACATGAATAATCAACTCGATTCCTTCATCACTCGTTAGACCAATTGCATGCTTTGTTGGAAAAACTGTATTTACTTTTCCATCAAAAGGAGCACAAACTTTTCCACTTTCTGGGAAAATTGCAATTCCACTACCCATTACTTTCTTTGAAAAAACATCATCATTTACATTTTCTAACTTTACCAGTTTTCCATTTAAAGGGGAATATATAGAGCTATACGTGTTTACAGAGTTACTTTGACTATTTGCGCTTTCAGCTTGTTTTGCCTCTTCAAAGTTTTTATCCGCTTTATTTTTTCGTCCCATACCAAAAATTAAAGTTAAGACAAAAGAACATACAAGGGCAATAATAATACAAATCACTGCATTTACAACATTCATCATGTCATCTGTTATATAAACTGGTAATGCCGTAATTCCAGCTGTGGCCGATGCATAAGTTCTCATGTTCACCAATCCGCCCCATAGTCCGGCAATACCACCACTTACCATAACACACCAAAGCGGTGTTTTTAAACGCATGGTCACACCATATAATGCTGGTTCAGTGATTCCAAACAGTGCTGTAGTTCCTGCAGAAATAGCCGTTGAACGAAGTTCTTTATTCTTTGTGCGCAACGCAACCGCAAAACATGCACCCGCTTGAGAGATATTACTTGCTAACATCCCTGGGCCAAGTAATGTTCCATATCCTAATGTTGCATATTGTGCTAATTGAACTGGCATAAAACTATAGTGCATTCCCGTCATAACAAACAATGGACAGAATGCTCCCATTAGTACTGGAATTACCCAACGAGCCTGATTATTTAAAAAGTCAAACACAACATATAATACATCTCCTACTACAGATCCTAAAGGCCCAATCACAATCAGGCAAATAGGGCACAAAATAAAGAACTCAATCAGTGGTGCAAGGAAAACTTTTACTGCATTTGGACTTACTTTATTAGCAAACTTTTCAACATACGATTGTAACCAAACAATCAAAATTGGAGGCACTACAGAGCTTCCATAAGATACCAATTTTACAGGAATTCCAAAGTAAGTAACAGGCTCAGCAGCTGCTACTAATCCAGAAAATGTAGGATGTATCAAAATAGCGCCTAAGACCGCTGCAATGTATGGATTACATTTAAAATATTTTGCACTGGAAAATGCCAAATAAATTGGTAAGAAATAGAAAGCAGCATCCGCAAACATATTTAATAAAACATATGTCTGGCTTTCTGTGCTAACCCAACTTAATGCAGTTAAGAGTGCCAATACAGCCTTGAGCATACCAGCTCCACAAATAGCCGGAATCACTGGTTGAAAAATAGCAGTGATGGCGCCTAAAACTCGATTTATAACAGATACATGCTCTGTTTTCGTTTGAATTGTATCTGAAAAAGATCCCATTTTTTTGATTTCATCACAAACATGTGATACATCCGAACCAATTACGACCTGAAATTGTCCGTTCTTATTTACGACACCCTGTACACCTTTAACAGCTTCCAGTTTCTTGACATCAGCTTTATTTAAATCTTTTAAAGTAAATCGTAGTCTAGTCATACAATTTGTCAAAGCTTCTACATTTGATATCCCACCTACGTGTTCAACCACTTGTTTCGTAATTTCTTCATACTTGTTCATTCTTTTCTCCTCTTTCTGTTTATATTTTTCTGATGGCCAATCAGTAAAAACCAAATAAAAACCTGAACATACGAAAAAAGAATTGCTTTTTTCATTGTTCAGGTATTGCCTGCAGAACAGTTACAACCCATTCCCAATCATCTATCTCTTGCACAAACTCTATTAATATGTAACATAAAGAATGTCATTTCATCTTTTGTAATAGAGACATTGTAATTTTCTTCAATATATCGTTTCACTTTCAAAGTACATTGATTCGCATCCGGATAACGATTACGAATCTGTTCATACAATGTATCATCCGTTTGATGGCTCATCCCCTCTGTAAACAACCGCCGGGCAAAATAACGTATATGTGTCACAAAACGTGTATAATTTAAAGAATTTTCATCTAGTTTAATTTGATAGTGATATTCAACAATATGCAAGATATCATCTACAATCTTAGTCACCTTAATTGTTTGATCCATCTGCTCTCCATTTTGTTGCGCATTAACGAAATGCATTGCAATATATCCTGCTTCATCTTCTTCCATATAAATACCAGTATCATGAAATATGTATTTTAGAGCTTTTAGGGCAACTTTATATTCTCTTGGATAAAATTTTCTTATCTCAAATAAAAGAGCATTCTTTAAAACTTGATTGTCCTCATATCTTCTAATCGCATAAGCGATATGATCGGATAATGCGATATAAATATTCGAATCAAATTGAACTTGTAACTCTTTTTGTGCCATATCAACGATTTCAGAACAAAGTTCTACATATTGAACAGGAATTTCTTCAAACAATTGTTTGAATTTCTCATTTAAATCTGTTGTATCAAATACAAATTTTTTTTGTATTTTTGATATATCAACATGATTTCCTATTTTCTTATGAAAGGCGATTCCATTACCGATTAAGACAACTTCATTTTTATTTTCATCTTCTCCTAATAAAACATTGTTATTAAAGATTTTCTTAATAATCATCAAATCTCACCGCCTCTTACTTCAATAAAAAAAACACCTAATAATTCTAAAAGAAAAACCTTTCTTAGAATACTTATTAGGTGTTGCCTGCTTAACAGTTACAATCCTTGAATGCGTTTTCATTATACAGACTACAAATATTGTTGTCAATAAAAACGAACTTTTTTTATCAAGGCCGAAGTGAAAAAGTAAATTCTATTCTATTTCTTTTTCTTAATAAGGACACCAATGATAATCAGCACAACAACACTTACAGCTAAAATACCGATCCATAATGCCATATTTGTTTCCGTAGAAGTTTCTGTACCATCATTTGTTTGAGAATCTTCTTGTTCCGGTTTTTCTTCTGGCTTTTGTTCTTCCTGCGGTTTATCTTCTTCCGGTTGTGTCGGTTCTTCTTGATCGGCTGGTGTTTGCATCGTATTTAAAACCGGATACGAACCACGAATACTGTCTTCAATAATACCGAAACCCAAGTAGTTATCAATATAAATTTCTGTATTATCTTCCTGTAGGCGAATATTGTGTGCACCATCGCTGACCGTAACCTTGGCATAACCGTTTTCATCGGTCTTAACACTCATTTCCTGCGTGCCATCCACAACTAAATCTACACTTTGATTGGCAAAAGGAGAACCTTCCGTGCTTAATACCTGAATCGTAGCTTCATAATCTTTAGGCTGATAGCTTCCACCGGTATATTGAATTCTTCCCTGCGGTCTGGCATATTGTGTTAAATCTACACTTTGTATATACGCTTCAATGGTTTCCAATTCACCGCCGGCTTCTCCATATTTTGGCAAAGAAGACAACATAGAATAGTCACTTCCACCACTCATAATATAGTTGTTGCCGACAAGTAAAATTTCGCGACTTGTATCATTTCTATCTAATGGTGTTGTTTCGTTATCTAATGTAATGGACTGCACGGTATCAGAATCTGGATCTAGTACTACGTTAAATCCACTAACCTGTAAGAAGCCACCGGAATTGCTTTGTTGAAGAAGCATACCTGTTTCTGGATCCTGTCTATCCATTTCCACAATGGATTGTTCCATCATCGCATAAAGAATATTCGGTGTTACTACTTTCATATATAGGGTATTGGAGAAAGGAAAAGCTGCCATTAAATCACCGCGCGTAATGGTTCCATTTGGCATTTTCTCACGAATACCTCCGCCATTTTCCACCGCAACAACCGGCATGCTTCCATTGGCGAATTCTTCTCCTTTTTGTTTGAAGGCATCGGCAACCAAATCGCCCAGATTCGTTTCGACAACACGGGTAATGGCGACAACGCCTACATTACCGGCTCTTAAAGTCGTATTAAATTCGGCTACCGGTGTATTTAATAGCTCCTACTGACTGGCATTGATGGATGCGATTTCATTTTCAACAGTGGCTAATGGTTCAACATCCACAAGGTCAGCTGCCGTTTTTAAAGTTTCCTGCGCTTTGACACCTTCTTCATCAAATGTCAGTTCCAGTTGTCCCACGGCTTCACCATTACTTCCGGTTTGAACGATTAGTGTATCATTCACTATTTCATTTTCCTGAGAATGAGAATGGCCATCAATGATCACATCAATGCCATCTACTCCTTGTGCAATCATCTTTGAAGTAACAGGGGCATCTCCATTTCCACAATGAACGATCGCAATGATCGCATCTACTTGTTGCGCTTCTAAGGATGCAACTTGTTCTTTTGCCGTTTCGATTTCATTCGCAAATATAACCCCTGCATACCTTCCGGGTTAGTGCTGGTGGCTGTTTGTGTCGTGGAAATGCCAAAGAAACCAATACGATGTCCATCTTTTTGAATAACCGTCTGAGCTTCTAATAAAGGACTTCCATTGTATAAAACATTGGCCCCTAACATCGGGAAACTGGCCAAAGCCACATTTTGTTTTAGAATATCGATACCAAAATCAAATTCATGATTTCCGGCTGCCATCACATCATAACCGGCTACATTCATCAAGCGAATAATATCGGCTCCTTTTGTTAAAGACGCAATCGGCAATCCTTGGGTCGCATCCCCGGCATCGACCAAAATGGCATCGTCGTCACTTGCTTTTAAAGCGGCAATCTTGCCTAGCCCGATCACACCCTCACTTTCTGTAACATATCCATGCATATCATTGGTATGATAGATCGTTACATTCCCATCGTTTTCCTGTGCCTGAATGGGCATTGGGCTTGCCAACAAACACAAGGCTAATACGATGGAACCAAAAAATCTTCTACGCATAGTTTTCCTCCTTTTATTCAAAGCTGGAGATCAATTCAAACGTCAAAGCATCTCCATCTTCAATAACCACTTCATCCATTGCCGGACACATGCCGGCTTCTTTACAAACGGTATTGTTTTCGGATTCAAAAACAAGCCATGGGCCTTTCTCCATATCTTGTTTCAACCCGCAGATTTCATTCAACAAGGAACCATATTCACCTTGCTCAATATCTACATCCAGTTCCTTCGTTTCTTCTAAAAACTCAGTCAGTGTTTTGGCATCCGTATAGAATGTTTTCTTTAACACTTCTTGATCTTTGGTCGTATCTACGACCTGAATTTCTATTTCTTTTTCACCTTCATGTGCCTTTGGGGCCAAGTATTGTGATCCAATCACCACAAAAACAATCACAACAACAGCGGCCAAGGCCCATCCTATCTTTTTCTTCATCTTCAAAATTCCTCTTTTCTACTGAATTCTTTCGTGCTGAATTCTTTCTAATACATGCGTAACCGGCTCCCATAAAAAGAGCGTTACTATAAACGTTAAACATCCCTGAATCAGTGATGTCTTCAATCCCATAAGCATATAAAGCATCGCAACCGTCTTACTAAACAATAAAAACGGAAGATCGACTAGTTGACCCGTCAAAAAAGAGAAAAAGCCAGCCAACAACGCATTGGCAAAACCATGTTTTTTCAGAAGTCGCCTACTTTTAGAAAAAATCCATCCATAGACTGAAAAAATCAGTAAATAGGCGATATTCCATAAGGTCAATCCGTTTAATAAGATTTGAATACAGGCAAATAAGATACAGGAAACGACCACTTCTTTTCTTGTAAAGACATGGGCAAAACAAAGAATCGTAAAAGTAATCATCTCCAAATACAAAATATTGGAAAATGCTTGAAACACCGCATATAAGATGGCCGCCATCAAGGCCATATGTGCCATCTGTCTAACGTTCACGAACCCGTTTCCTTTGCTTGTGTGCATAGACTTCTTTTGGTCGCTTAGCAGGAATTAAACATTTCGGACCGGAACCGATCAAATCTTCTCGATGGGCCTTCTTTAAAGCACGATAGACAATATCATAGTTTTTCGGATATCGATACTGCATCAAAGCTCTTTGTTCCAGCTTTTCTTCATATGTCTTCGCCACATAGACCGGCTTCATCGTTCTTGGATCTAAACCAGTATAATACATACAAGTGGCCAGTGTCCCCGGGGTTGGATAGAAATCTTGCACTTGTTTTGGCGTATGATGAATCTTCTTTAAATAACAGGCCAGTTCAATCGCATCATTGAGATCACAACCTGGATGCGAGCTCATTAAATAAGGCACAAGATATTGATTTTTGTCAAATTCTTTATTCTTTTCATAATACTTATCTACAAATTTCAGATACAACTCTTTTCTTGGTTTTCCCATTTTATCTAAAACTTTGGCACTGACATGTTCCGGTGCTACTTTTAACTGGCCGCTGATATGGTATTGCACTAAACGATCAAAAAAAGTCTCATCTTTATCGTACATCAAATAATCGTAACGAATTCCTGATCGTATAAAGACCTTTTTGACCTTTGGCAATTGACGGACCGCATCTAACATTTCGACATAATGAGAATGATCCACCTTTAAATTCGGACACGGCTTTGGCCATAAACATTGTCTTGTCTGACAAGCTCCATATTCCTTTTGTTTATCACAAGCCGGACGAGAAAAGTTGGCGCTGGGGCCTCCGATATCATGAATATAGCCTTTAAAGTTAGGCATATCGATGATTTTTTTTGCTTCTTCTACAACACTTTCAGTACTTCTTGTAGAGATCACACGCCCTTGATGCGAAGTAATGGCACAAAACGCACACGATCCAAAACAGCCTCGGTTGCTGGTGATGGAAAACTGCACTTCTTCTATTGCCGGCACATAGGTATATTTAGGATGAAAGGTTCTCTCATACGGCAAAGAATACGTAAAATCCATTTGTTCCTGTGTTAAAGGGAGCGGTAGTTGATTACAAACGACATACCAGCCATCATAAGGTTCAATCAACATCTTAGACTGAATCGCATCTTGATTCTGATATTGGATCAAAAAGCTTTTCGCATAGGCCTTTTTATCCTTCTTAACCGTATTAAAATCCGGTAAAAGAATATAATCATCCACGATCGTATCAATGGATTTTGTCTTCCAGACCGTTCCGCGTATATAACACAGATCCTGTACCTGTAATCCACTATTTAAGGCATCCGCCACTTCAATGATTGTATTTTCTCCCATGCCAAACATCAAAAGATCAGCCTGCGAATCCATCAAGATGGATCGTCTGACTTTATCATCCCAATAATCATAATGGGCCAATCGGCGAAGACTGGCCTCAATTCCGCCAATTAAAACGGGAACTTTTGGAAATAAGCGTTTTAAAATCTGCGTATAAACAATCGTAGCTCGATCCGGTCTTTTGCCCATGATACCCTGATCGGTATAAGAATCCTTATCTCGTCTGCGTTTGTTGACCGAATAATGATTGACCATAGAATCAATATTTCCGGCAGAAACTAAAAATCCCAGCCGCGGTGTTCCAAATTGTAAGAATTCTTCATCGTTATGCCAATCCGGCTGAGCCAATATGGCACAACTGTATCCAAATACCTGTAAGGTTCTTGTGATGATGGCACAGCCAAAAGAAGGATGATCCACATAGGCATCACCGCAGACATAGACAAAATCCACCTGGTCAAATCCCTGTTCTAACATCTCCTGTCGTGTTGTTGGTAAAAAAGACATAGCATCCTCCTACTGATTTAGTATTTGTTCGGCATAACGAACCGTTGCCATCGCATCTTTGGCGTAATGATCGGCATGAATCTGATCGGCATATTCCTGATTTAAGACCGCGCCTCCGACCACCACAAACGTATCCGGTTTTTCTTTATGAAGCAGTTCAATGGTTTTCTCCATACTTTTGACGGTCGTTGTCATCAAGGCACTTAATCCAACCAGCTTTACTTCTTCAGAAATAGCCGTTTTAACAATCACTTCCGGGGCTACATCTTTGCCCAGATCCAATACCTCATACCCATAGTTTTCCAATAAAACCTTCACGATATTTTTCCCAATATCATGAATATCTCCCTGCACAGTGGCAAGGATAATTTTGCCTTTTGATAAAGACTGATTTTGTTCCATTTTTTCTTTTAAAACTTCAAAACTGGCCTTGGCCGCTTCCGCACTCATTAAAAGCTGCGGTAAAAATACCGTGCCTTGTTCAAAACCTTTTCCCACAAGGTCTAAAGCCGGAATCAATTCTTCATCAATGATCCCTAAAGGCTCTTTTGTTTCTAAAAGCGAAGTCGTAATTTCCTTCACACGATCCTGTATACCTTTCTGGATCGCAAACGATAAAGAGATTTCCGGATTTTCACTTTTCTTTTCTTCCACCTGCTTACTGTAGCTGGAGATATAATGCATGCATTGTGCGTCTTGATTCATCAAGGCCATTGACGCATCAAATGCTTTTTTCATCATTTCATTATTTGGATTGATCATGGCACACAATAGTCCGCTTTGTAAGGCCATGCTTAAAAAATAAGAATTGATGATCTCTCGTTGTGGTAATCCAAATGAAATATTGGAAACACCCAGTATCGTAGAAACATTCAGTTCTTCTTTAACCTTTTGTAGTGTATCCAGCGTAACCAAAGCACCATCCGACTGCGAAGAAATTGTCATCGCAAGGCCATCGATCACGATATCCTTTTTTTGAATTCCGTATTCCTGTGCCTTTTTCACAATCTTTTGGGCAATGACCAGACGCTCTTTAGATGTAGAAGGAATACCACTCTCATCTAAACAAAGCCCAACGACCACCGATCCATATTTTTGAATCAAAGGAAATACAGATTCCATAAAATCTAGTTTTCCATTCACCGAGTTGACCATCGGTTTTCCATTATAAAGACGTAATGCGTTTTCTAAAGCTTCCAAATTTCCGGTATCGATCTGTAATGGCAAGGCACAGACATTTTGAAGACGCACGACCGTTTCTTTCATCATATCGGCT
>OCTX012290907.1_pt1 | contig 14509 bp, 7 predicted proteins | sample 1539691 | NCBI WGS metagenome assembly OCTX01 (sample SAMN02144231, study PRJEB22623) | gut metagenome | biome: sheep rumen | host: Ovis aries | place: New Zealand | reverse complement strand
GTTCACAGCCACAACACGCATCTGTATGCTCTCCTTGAAATGGCAAAACGCAATGGTCTCGACAGGGTCTATGTGGACTGCTTCCTTGACGGCCGCGACACACCGCCCAGAAGCGGTATTGATTTCCTTGCACAGCTTGAGGAGAAGATGAAAGAGATCGGCGTCGGCAAGATCTCCATGATCAGCGGACGTTATTACGCAATGGACCGTGACAACAACTACGACCGTGTGCAGATTGCCTATGATGCAATGACAAAGGGCGAAGGTCTCAAGGCAGCCAGCTCCGCAGAGGCAATCCAGGCTTCCTATGACCGCGACGAGTCCGATGAGTTCGTTAAGCCCACCGTTATCATGGACGGTGACAAGCCTGTATCCCTGATCAAAGACGGCGACTCCGTGATCTTCTTCAACTTCCGCCCCGACCGTGCACGTGAGATCACACACTGCTTCTGTGACAATGAGTTCAATTTCTTTGACAGAGGACCCAGAAAGAAAGTTTTCTTTGTCTGCTTCAAGGATTATGATCCCGAGATTCCCAACAAGGAGATCGCATTCAAGAAAGTGGATGTCACGAATACTTTCGGCGAGTGGCTCGCATCCCAGGGTATGAAGCAGGCCAGGATCGCCGAGACCGAGAAGTATGCGCACGTCACATTCTTCTTCAACGGCGGTGTCGAGGATCCCAATGAGGGTGAGGACAGAATCCTGGTCCGTTCCCCCAAGGATGTTCCGACTTATGACCTCAAGCCTGAGATGAGCGCTTACGGCGTTCTTGACAAACTCCTTGCAGCGATCGATTCCGACAAGTATGATGTAATCGTCATTAACTTTGCCAACCCCGACATGGTCGGCCACACGGGCGTCCTGCCTGCAGCCATCAAGGCCGTTGAAGTCGTCGACGAGTGCGTGGGCAAGGCTGCGGAAGCAATCATCGCAAAGGGCGGTGTACTCTTCATCTGCGCCGACCACGGCAACTGCGAGCAGATGATCAACTATGAGACAGGTGCTCCTCACACAGCCCACACCACAAATCCCGTTCCTTTCATCCTTGTGAACTATGACAAGGATTATGATCTGGCAGAGGACGGCGTCCTTGCGGATATTGTTCCGACCCTGATCGATGTCATGGGCAAAGAGCAGCCCAAGGAAATGACCGGCAAGTCTCTCCTGGTGAAAAAAGCCTGATCAATGCCTTCGCTCAGACATGAGCAGACAATATTGATCAGTCGGCCGAAAATGCCGGGCACGCCCGAACATCGTCGGACATTTGACGGGTGTCCGGACATGAGAAAGCAGCTGACGGGCAGCATGCCCAAGTTCAGTCGGAAGACTGCAAATTGAATATAAGGAAAGACAGCAGGCTCTGCGCGGAGTTGATCCGGCAGAGCCTGTTTTTTTAACTCATAGGAAATTACGATTTCCTATGAGTTAATAACCCTCCGACACACCGAAGGTGTGTTGGATGCAGCACTCGCGCGCAAGGAATTATGTCGCTGAGGCGAGTGCGCTCGGCGCGAGAGTCTCGCAAGCGAGACACTTTTTTATCGCAGGGCCGCCGCAAAATATCTGGTGCCTGATGGCCGGGGCGGGAAAAGGCCCCGGAAGGTGGCAGATATTGTCGCAAATTGTATTTTTCTTCGCACATCTAGTAGTTCATGGGCTGTTTTTTTTGTTTTTTTACGTTTTTTGTGTGAAAAGATGGGCACAGGTATATCCAAAACGAAAAAAATGAATTATTATAGATTTGTATGTGTAGAACTATGCGCACACGAGATATAGTTCCCGGCACGGCTGAAACAACGAGTTATTGATTTTTTTTGCGAACGTGAGACCATTGTCACAATCATGAAGAAACTGAGCAGAAAAGACGCTTATGGTAAAGAAAGTCCTGGCGTGGGAGAAAAACTGAACAGGTATCTTCGCAGGAATGCGGAGGGCATGGATGTGCCGGTTTCCCGCCGTGTCAGAGGGACTGCCGGACCAAGCGCAGGCACACCCTCCCTGAAGGAAAGATTCTTTAAAAAGAAGAAAAAGGGAGAGGAGAGCAGGACGGAAGGAAATCCGTCTTCAGGGACCAACCGGTCTGTGAAAGAGCGGCGGGAGCGCCGGGTGAGCTGGGCATTCCTTTCCCCCAGCCTCATCGGTGTCAGCTTGTTTTTCATAGTGCCCTTTATAGTGGTCATCTATTACTCGCTGATCGATAATCCGATCAGGCACAGATTTGTAGGACTGTCCAATTACGGCAGGGTACTGCGCAATGAAGCATTCCGCGTTGCAGTGGCGAATACATTGAAGTTCTCCGTTGTGGCTGTGCCGCTTGCTGTCGGCCTGTCGCTTCTGCTGGCCGTGGTCATGGAGCAGAGACTTCCATGGAAAAGCCGGTTCCGGTCTTTCTTTCTGAGTCCGATGATGGTTCCTACTGCTTCGGTCATTATGATCTGGCAGATCCTTTTCCACTATAACGGTCTGGTCAATGTCTTCCTGAGGAACTTTTCCGGGGCAAAGATAGACTGGCTCAAATCCTCGTATGCCCAGGTTCCTATCATTCTGCTGTTTTTGTGGAAGAACCTCGGATATAATATGATACTGTTTATGTCTGGCCTGGCAAATATTCCCAAGGATCAGATTGAGGTTGCCCGCCTTGAGAGCGCGACAGAGTTCCAGATTTTCTGGCTGATCAAGATCAGATATCTTTCGTCAACGATCATGTTTGTCACGATCATGTCTCTGATCAACTCTTTTAAGGTGTTCCGTGAGATATATCTGATGGCGGGAGACTATCCCTATGATGCGCTTTATATGCTGCAGCATTTTATGAATAACACCTTTAAATCGCTGGACTACCAGAAACTCAGTTCTGCAGCCGTTCTGATGGCGATCTTCATGATCGTAGTGATCGGCATCCTGTTCCTTACAGAGGACTGGTTCGGCAGGGACCTTGAGTGAAGGGGGAGAAGAAATTGTCCGCAGACAAGAAAAAGCGTTCCCGAAAGAAACGCGGTGCCGGCAGGATCAGAGACCGGCTGAAATTTGATATAGATACATCGGAGCTGTATCCACTGAGCAGAAGAGAAGAAGCTTCTTTTTATGACGATGATGCTCCTTTTACAGAAAATCCAGATAAAGAAATCTCTGCTGAGGAAGGTTTTGAACCGGAAGATGCTGTTTCGGATTATTCCGGACCGGAAGACTTAAATACGGAAGGATTAAAAACAGAAGACTTCGGCACAGAAGACTATGACACAGAGGATTCCGGCGCAGAGGATTTCATTGAAGAAGATTTTTACACTGAGGAATTTGATAAAGAGCATTTTGGCGGAGAGAATCCCGGAGCAGAGGATTCCGGAGCAGAGGATTCCGGAACAGAGGATTCCGGAATAGAGGATTCCGGGACAGAGAATCCCGATACAGACGGCTTTGACACTGAATATCTTGGAACTGGATACAATGATACAGAAAAGCCGGGGACAGAAGAAGCGGATCCGGACTTTTCAGATACAGAAAGATCCGGAACCCTTGATCCCGCAGCGGCCGCTGTGCCGGACACCCCTGCTGAGGCGGATATTTCAAAACGTGAACGCGTGTCAAAAAAGTTCCGTAAATTCTGGACCAGACAGCGGGCTGACGACTTTCACACAGTCATTCGGACGTCGGTCGTAGGTGCTTTCGCAGTGGTGTTCCTGATGCCCATTGTGCTGACGATCACTAATTCCCTGATGACCAAATCGGAGATTAACGCCAACTACGGAGTGATCTTCAGAAACAGGAACGGCGTACGTGTTTTCATCAGCAATACGGTGAACCTGAAATTTATTCCGGATATTGTATCTTTTGAACAGTATTTCAAGGTGCTGATCCTGAGTCCGGAGTATCTTCTGAAATTCTGGAACTCCTTTTTATATGTAGTTCCCATTGTGGTATTTCAGCTGGCAATTGCTTCACTGGCTGCCTATGGATTTGCCCGTTACCGGGGAAAGGTGAGAGAGGTCATCTTCTTCGCCTACATTATCCTGATGCTGATGCCATATCAGGTCACTCTGGTCCCTAACTACCTGGTTTCAAAGTGGCTGAATATTCTGGACACGAGGTGGGCAATCTGGCTTCCGGGCTTTTTCTCACCTTTTGCGGTTTATATGCTGACAAAATATATGCGCAGGATTCCAAAGTCTATCTACGAGGCGGCGGAAATCGACGGAGCCGGCGAATGGCAGATTTTTTCAAAGATCTGTCTGCCAAACTGTCGAGGAGGTATAGCATCCATTGCGATCCTGCTCTTCATAGACTATTGGAACATGGTTGAACAGCCGCTGATCCTGCTTTCAAATGATCAGCTGCATCCGCTGTCCGTCTTTCTGTCCAAGATCAATTCGGGAGAGATCTCACTGGCGTTTGCGGTTGCGGTTATCTATATGGTCCTGCCGATGATGGTCTTCCTGTACGGAGAGGAATATCTTGTCGAGGGTATTGTCTATCAGGGCGGTATCAAGGAATAGAAACTCCGCAGAGCTGCTGCCGGGGAGAAATCAAGGAATAGAAAACCTGCAGTTCTGCCGCCGGGGAGGAATCAGGGGATAGAATCTCCGGAACTACTGCAAAACTGCTGTAATGGCAGGGAACAATACATCCTTTTCACATCAGATGCATCGAGGAACGGAAAAACCCTTCGGGAAGGAAAAAGAGTATGAATATCGAAGATAAAGAGCTGGAACAGTTCCGAAAATCCCAGAGGCGAAAAGATATCATCAAAAATATCACCATTGTCTTTTTGCTGATCCTTCTGGCACTGACTTTCTTTTCCAGAACGATCATGAATTACACACTTCCGCAGGTCGCCACACATGTGGTCGCGCAGGGGGAAGTCGCTCCCAGAATCCGCGGACAGGGTACAGCGGAAGTGGATGATCCCTATAATGTCATGATGACGCAGTCCCGCCAGATCAAGAGCGTGGCTGTCCGTGTTGACCAGAAAGTCAAGCGCGGCGATGTTCTCTATTATCTTGAGGATAATGAGTCCGAGGATCTGCGCACAGCAAGGCAGGAGCTGAGTACCCTGCAGTCGGATTATACCAAGAAGCTTTTCGACGGCACACTCAGTGACGCGGATATCACCAGGCTCAGGGCCGGCAATTATCGCTCTGACGATCAGATGCAGGCGGAACTGGCATCTGCAAACAGACGTCTGGACAGCGCGACTGCGGAAGCAGCCGCCGCAAAAGCCGCTCTGGACAAACTGGCCGCTGAGAATTCCGGAAGTTCCGGTGATTCCGGTGTCACCCCGACTTCCACAGATTCTGCTGTTACTACCAGCAGCAATAATAATACTCCTGATGTGGAAGATGAAGAGGATATGGACGATTCCTCCGGTTCCGGCGGTGAGGGAGGTTCGAGCAAAAAGAAGAGCAGCGCGGAGAAAAAGATTGAGAAGGCCACGACCCGCAATATTGACGCGGAAGCAGAGCTTGAAGCTGCAAAGACAGCACAGGAAAAGGTCGTCAACAGCATCAGTTCCGAGCTGGAACTGAAGAGTCTGCAGGACCAGATCAACACTGCGCAGGCAAAGGTTACAAAACTGGAAGAGGAGAACATCGGGGCAACGATCACTTCCCCTGTTGACGGTGTGGTGACCAATCTCAGCTACAGCTCCGGTATGACTGCCGCGGCGGATTCCTCCGCAGCCATCATCCGGATCGACGGCAAAAAGCTCACTGTGAGCTTTGCTGTCACAAAAGAGCAGGCACAGAAGCTGAAAGTGGGCGATGAGGCCCAGCCTCTGAATTACTGGGAATATGATGAGGACTTCAAGGCGGTCCTCAGGCAGATCACAGCGGACAGCAGCGATCCGCAGAATTCCAGACTTCTGAAATTTGAAATCGACAGTGACGCGGTGACAGCCGGAGACAATGTACAGCTTCAGATCGCGGAAAGTTCCAAGACCTACGATCTGGTCGTGCCCAACTCTGCAGTCCGCAGCGACGCAAACGGCACCTTTGTGCTGATCCTGCAGACCAGACAGAGCCCTCTCGGAAACCGCTACATTGTAATGAGAGAAAGCGTCAAGGTTCTTTCTAAAGACGATACCAACTCCGCCATCAGCGGTTCGATCGGCCCCTACACTTATGTAGTCACGACATCGACGAGAGCGGTTTCCTCGGGTGATCAGGTGCGATTGTCAGAGGAAGAGGAAATGGAAGATCAATAAGGCAGATTACAGGTTCACGCCCTCGACAGGGCGTGAACTGCAGTACATAATCAGAGAAACGAAAAGAGTACGGAAAAGAGGCACACATGTCTGACAGCAAACTGAATAATAAACTTCATGATGCTGTCCGGGCAGGAGGCCGGGGCGCAGCCCGGGGAGCCGGTGCCGCATCCCGCGCAGTCCGCAGCACATGGAAAAAGATGCGTCTCTGGCAGAAGGCGGGCCTTGTGCTTTGTGTGGTGTTCTGGATCTCCTCGGCGATACTGGGTGCTGTGTTTACAAAGATCACCAGCGGTCTGGCGGATCAGAATGCTGCCGAGCGATGGTCTTCATCTGAAGGCTATGCGCAGATCAGCAGCTTTATGGCTGACGGCAGCGGGGGGTCCGAAGAAACGGTAAAAGCCATGTATTCCGGCCTGATGATGGATCTTCAGCAGGCTTCGATCGCTCTGTCGGAAACCCAGGAAGAGAACGGCGCCAGTCTCATTGAAACGTGCTACTGCGGCATGGGGAGTGCAGACCTGACAAGAGATACTGAGAACGTGACAGTGAACGCAATCGGTGTCGGAGGTGATTTTTTTAATTTCCATCCTCTTGATCTGATCGATGGCTATTATTTTGCCGATGATGATCTGATGAAGGACCGCATCCTGATCGATGATCAGACAGCCTGGAGACTGTTCGGTTCTCCCAACGTGATCGGCATGTCCCTGTCCATCGGGGGGACTCCTCATTATATTGCCGGCGTCTTTCGTCAGCCGCGGGATTGCTTTTACAAGGAATCCGGGATGGGCAGTTATCTTATATACATGTCCTATGATTCCCTGTGCAAATATACAGAAGCATCTGTCTCGGGAGAAGAAGGCGGCACGACGGATGACACCAATATGGATGTATCCGAAAACCTGGATGCCTTCGTCCCGAATACAGAATCCGGACAGATCTCTGCCGAAGAGCCTGCCATTCCGAGGACGGCAGCCTATATGCCGGAAAACCGGGAGGACAGTACCGGGAAAAAGGCAGCCTTGTCCGATTTGGATGAGTCTGCGGAAGCCGGAGACGATGGAGAAGAAGGTCTCGATACAGACAGTGTAAAAGAAGAGGTGGCTCCCGATAAGGACGAGGAACTCAATGACGATCCCGTCGGAGAAAATCTGGGACCGGGAAACGAATCCGGAACAATGCCGGGATCCGGACAGGGGGGCGAAGATGAGGACGATGAGAACAGAGTGACCGTGAACCGGAACAGGGTAACCTGCTATGAGGCGGTCATTCCCAATCCTGTCAAGGGTTTTGCCCTCAGCAGAGTCCGCAGCCGTCTGGAGCAGATTTCATTTTCCATGGACAATGTCACAGTTGTCGACAATACCAACCGCTATGACGTGATCCGCCTGATCTCACTTCTGGCACAGCCCGGTGTGAGAAGTATGCAGACTGCAGCGATCCGGTATCCTTACTGGGAGAATGTGGCTCTGGCCTGGGAGGATGTATTAATTCCCTTCGCGCTTTTGTGGATGATCCTCCGCTATTCGCCGCTTCTGTTTTTACTCTGGCTTCTGATCTGGTACGCGACGCACAAGAGCTGGACAGTCGGCGGTGTGATCTCAGATATTCAGGGCAGAATCTATGACCGTCAGTCCGAGCGGATCTACGGAAAAGCTTCTGCAGGTGCACTGCCGCTCAATGATCCGGAAGCAATCGATCCCGATCCGGAAAAGGATGCGGAAGAGAATACGGCTGACACTGAAGCACTTGCTGATGAGGATGACAGTCCGGCTGATACTGAAAGCCTGCCGGAAGAGGAAAATTCTGCTGAAGAAGCGGACATTGCTTCTGAGAGCGGAGCCGCCCCGGAAGGAAGGGATACCGACCCTGAAGGCAAAGCCGCCGCGGATGAGCCGGAAACAGAACCGGAAAGCAAATCTGCAGCGAAAGTTCCGGAGTGATCATCCGGGGGGATAAATCTATTAGGCGATGGTTTGATATTTTGCCGGGCCGATATTCACTGGAACGTTAATTAAAAATCAAAAGGAGAGATGGAAAGTTTTCCGTCATTTATGGCTGCCGGCCGGGAAATAACCTGCCTGCCGGCACATATACATGTGTGGCGCTGTGGGGAAGCGCGACCGAATCAAAAGAGAAGGAATGAAATATGATCAGATTGAAAAAAGTATTCAGACGTTTTGCTGCGGCCGTGCTCTGTATGATCCTGGCAATGACAGCAGTCGGCTGCGGAGGAGGAAAAAGTGAATCCGGCGGCTCCGGGAGCGAAGGCAAGGGTTCTGTGTCTTCCGCCATGCCGGAAGTGACCAGTAAGGACGGTGTCGTAAAATCGGACCTTATCTCTCTGGGAGAGGATTTCAACACAGAAGGACTTCAGATTCTGCGTTATGAAGACGGCATTTTTTACGGCTTCAATTACAGCTATGAAGGTGACGGTCTCAATGCCTATGAACTTGTGAACTTCAAGGAGGATGGATCGGACCTGAAGAAAACTGTTTTTAAGCCTGAAGATTCAGAAGTTACGGATGTGACCTGCTCCGCTTTTAAGGACGGCGTCTACTATGTCGGACTTGCCAACACGGCAAATTCCGAAGCGCTTGACTATGCCATTGATAACGAACTGGATGCCGAGGGAGAAATTCCTATGGGATTCAGTGAAGACGCTGCCGTGTCCTATCAGATCTGCTGTCTCACAGCGGACGGCAAACAGAAATGGCTGGTGGATGTCAAAGAACCTCAGGACAGTATGTATTTTTATATTGAATCCATTGTCCCTACAGATGACGGAATCCTGGTTGTTTCAACAGAGGGTGTCGACAAGTATTCGACGAAGGACGGATCCTTTGTCGAATCTCTCTGCCAGATCAAACCTGAAGATGCCGCCGGTCTGCTTTATGCCCTGCCTGACGGTACTGTACTGATGAAGGATGACACCGGGTCCGCGTCAAAGATCCTCAAATATGACGCCGGCAAAAAAGAGTTTGCGGACAGCCTGACGCTGCCTTCTTCTCTGATCGAAGCCAACATTTTCCCCGGCAGCAATTATGATCTGTATCTGTCATCCCAGGATGGTATTTACGGTGTTAAGCTCGGATCGGATAAAATGGATGTGGTTGTCAACTTCGTCAATTCCGATCTGGATGTCGAAGGCGTGACGAGTCTGATCGAACTGGGAGACGGCAGATTCGAGATGCAGGCATACGGTTCTCAGGTGGTCCTTGAGACCTATCTGATGGAACCCATAGCTCCTGAAGATGTAAAGGACAGAAAAGAGATCACGATCGGCGGCTATTATATTTCCTACGATGTCCGCAGTGAGATCATAAAGTTCAACAAGGAAAACACCGATTACAGAATTATTATCCGCGATTACAGTCAGTATGACATGGCAGAGGATGAATATAATAATCCTTCCGGCATCTCCACGATGAATACAGATATTATTTCAGGGGATATTCCGGATATCCTGGTCCTGAGCGATTCCATGCCTGTAAATAATTATATTTCCAAGGGCATGCTGATGGATCTGACAGATTATTATGAAGCAGACAAGGATATTGACAGAGGGGATTTCCTCCAGAATGTTGTGGACGCCTTTAAGACGGATGGCAAGATGTATGTGGTCGTCCCCGGCTTTACCGTGACAGGCATAGCCGGCAAGGCCAAGTATATCGGTGACGGCAAGGACCTGACACTCGCAAAGGCAAGAGAGATCGCAAAGGGCATGGGACTTGACGATACCGGTGTGCTGGGCATCATGGACAGGGAAACAGTTCTGTCTACTGCAATTGAGTTCTCCGGCGATCAGTTCATTGATATGGAATCGCATACCTGCAGCTTCAACAATGAAGATTTCCAGGAACTGCTTGAGTTTGCCAATAAATACCCCGCGGCAATCGGCGATGATGCGTACATGGATTACGAAACACAATATCTGGCCGATAAGGCACTGCTGGGCGTTCAGTACATCAATACTCCTTTTGATTACTATTATATGACCAGACGCATGTACGGTGACATCAATATGACTGTAACCGGTTTCCCCTCCAAGACAAACAAGGGACCTTCGATTGCCCCCTGCTTTGAACTTGGAATCAGCAGCAGTTCTCCCAATGCTGACGGCTGCTGGGATTTCGTCCGCAGATTCCTCTTGTCCGATTATCAGGGAAGCCTGGAAAGCTGCCTCCCTCTCAGCAAAACATCGATCGACAAGCAAGGCCAGACTGTCCTCGAGAGCCTGAAAGAGCAGCAGGAGGAATACGAGGAATACATGAAGGGACTGGATCTGGAAATATCCGAGGAAGATGCTTCGGGAGATGCTGCGGAGGGATTCTCCGGAGATGATGTCATTGAAGCTACCGATGATATGGAAGCCACCGAGGAAGTGTCTGAAGACTATACTAACAAGCCCGTTCCCGAAAAAGACTTCGACGGAACCCACGAGGAGTACGAGGAATACGTCAAGGAATTCGAGGCTGATGCCGAAGCAGCAGAGGCTATGACCGGCGAGGAAGTTATTGCCGAGCCGGAAGAACTCGAGATTGAAGAGAGCACAGATGCCTATGGACTCGATTCCCTGCCCGAATTCAGCGAAGATGACCTGAAGGAAATGGAAAAGATCCTTGAGAATCTGACCTTCTCTGTAAACAGTGAACAGGAAGTCCTCAACATCATCATGGAAGAAGCAGGAGCCTACTTTGCCGGCCAGAAAACGACAGCGGAAGTCTCCGATATCATCCAGAGCCGCATCCAGGTCTACCTCAAAGAAAATGAATAAAGCAGCCGGTTAAAGCCGACAGAGCGCCGTGCATGCACGAGCGGTCGGGAGGCCCCGGCGGGCGCTTATACAAAAAACAACACTGTGCCTCCGGCAGACATACCCGCTATTGTCTGCCGGAGGTTTGACGCAGATTCCGGCATGTCGGGCAGCAGTGTCGAAGGGATTCCTTGAAAGACTGCCGTACTGACAGATTGAAAGGTAAGTGAATGCAAAAAGAAATTACCCAGGATAAAATCAGAAATTTCTGTATTGTCGCGCATATTGACCACGGCAAGTCCACGCTTGCGGACCGCATGATCGAGAAGACCGGGCTGCTCACCAGCCGGGAAATGCAGGATCAGGTCCTCGACAACATGGAACTGGAGCGTGAGCGCGGTATTACGATCAAATCCCAGGCAGTTCGTCTGGTCTATAATGCTAAGGACGGCCAGGAGTATATTTTCAATCTGATCGACACCCCCGGACATGTTGACTTCAACTATGAGGTCAGCCGTTCCCTGGCGGCCTGTGACGGCGCGATCCTGGTGGTTGACGCTACACAGGGAATCCAGGCGCAGACTCTGGCCAATGTCTATCTGGCTCTGGAGCACAACCTGGATGTTTTCCCGGTCATCAACAAGATCGACCTGCCCTCGGCCCAGCCGGAGGTCGTGAGAGAGGAGATCGAGGATGTCATCGGGCTAGACGCCTCGGAGGCTCCCCTGATCTCAGCCAAACAGGGCCTGGGCATAGATGATGTCCTGGAGGCAGTTATCACCAATATTCCGGCACCGGACGGAGATCCGGATGCCCCCCTCAAGGCTCTGATCTTTGATTCCCTCTACGATTCCTACAGGGGTGTCATTGTCTTCTGCCGACTGCGCGACGGCAGGATCCGCCGCGGTATGAAGGTCAGGATGATGGCCACCGGAGCGGTCTCCGAAGTGGTCGAAGTCGGTTATTTCGGCCCCGGACAGTTCATCCCCTGTGACGAGCTCTCCGCAGGTATGGTCGGATATTTCACTGCATCCATCAAAAATATCAGGGACGCCCGTGTGGGTGACACGGTGACGGAGAACAGCCGTCCCTGTGAGGAAGCGCTTCCGGGCTATAAGGGTGCCCAGCCCATGGTCTACTGCGGACTGTATCCTTCCGAGACACCGCGCTATCCGGATCTTCGGGACGCCCTGGAAAAACTCCAGCTCAATGACGCCTCCCTCTTTTTCGAACCCGAGACATCTCTGGCCCTGGGATTCGGCTTCCGCTGCGGCTTCCTGGGACTTCTGCACATGGAAGTCATCCTGGAGCGCCTGGAGCGTGAGTATGATCTTGACCTGATCTCCACCGCGCCCGGCGTTGTCTACAAGGTCTATAAGACAGACGGCACCATGATCGAGCTGACCAATCCCTCCAATCTTCCCGAGCCCTCCTCCATCGACAGGATGGAAGAGCCGATCGTGAATGCCGAGATCATGGTCACCACCGAGTTCATAGGCCCTATCATGCAGCTCTGCCAGGAGCGCCGCGGCAGATATCTGGGCACGGATTATATCGAGACTACCCGTGCGGTCCTCAAGTATGAACTGCCTCTGAACGAGATCATTTATGACTTTTTTGATGCCCTCAAGTCCAGGTCCAGGGGCTATGCGTCCTTTGACTATGAGCTCAAGGGCTATGAGGAGTCCAAACTTGTCAAGATGGATATCCTGGTCAACAAGGAGCCGGTCGATGCCCTCTCCTTCATCGTTCATGCGGACGGGGCATACGAACGCGGCCGCAAGATGTGCGAGAAGCTCAAGGACGAGATCCCGCGCCAGCTCTTTGACGTCCCGATCCAGGCCGCTGTCGGCGGACGTGTCATCGCCCGCGAGACAGTACGCCAGATGCGCAAGGACGTTCTTGCCAAGTGCTATGGCGGTGATATTTCCCGAAAGAAAAAGCTGCTGGAGAAGCAGAAGGAAGGCAAGAAGCGCATGCAGACTGTCGGCAACGTAGAGATTCCCAAGGAAGCCTTTATGAATGTCCTCAAGCTCGATACACAGTAAGCCTGCAGTAAGTCTTCTGAGAGGATTCATTCGAGTACACAATTTATTTTCCCGGGTGTTTTTATTCCGGGTATCGGGTATTCAGTAATATTTCTGTCTTTTTCTGAGAAGATCCGCCGTATAGTCCGGAAGGATTTTTTGAAGGCATAATTTTGAAGATATAAGCGGAACAGAAGATGGGGGAAAAGGTGATAGAGATTCGTCCGTCGGAAAATAATATGCAGAACACAAAGTGCCGGGGAGATTTTCTCTCCGGCACTGATTTGATTTCCCTGTATGTCCATATACCCTTTTGCCTGCGCAAGTGCCGGTACTGCGATTTTCTGTCCGCACCGCAGGCGGATATTGATCGGGAGAGGTATGTAAAAGCCCTGATCCGGGAGATAAAGACGCAGAAAGACTGCCCTGCAGGCCGGCCGGTGGATACAGTATTTTTCGGAGGCGGCACGCCCTCTGTTCTGTCTGCAGACCAGATTGGACGGATCATAGACGCTCTGAGGGAAGTATTTTTAATCCTGCCGGATGCCGAGGTCAGTCTGGAGACCAATCCCGGCACTGCGGACTTTGACAAACTCAGTGCTTTTAAAAAGGCGGGGATCAATCGTCTGTCGATGGGTGTTCAGTCCATGCACGATGAAGAACTGCGCCTTCTGGGCAGGATCCACACTGCAGACCAGGCCCTCGAGGCCTTTAAGACTGCCCGCGCCGCCGGATTCGACAATATTAATATCGACCTTATGAGCGCCCTTCCCGGGCAGACCTTTGACAGCTGGGCGGACTCCCTGCGGCAGGCAGTGGAATGGAGGCCGGAGCACATCTCCGCCTACAGCCTGATCATCGAGCCGGGCACGCCTTTTTCGGCGCTCTATGAGACCGGAGAACTGCCTCCCTTGCCGGATGAGGAGACTGACCGGAAGATGTATCACTACACCCGGGAATACCTCGCGCAGCATGGTTATGGGCGCTATGAGATCTCCAACTATGCTCTTAAAGGCAGGGAGTGCCGCCACAACAGCGGCTACTGGACGGGACATCCCTATCTGGGATTTGGAATCGGAGCCGCGTCCTATGTGAACGGAGCCCGTTTTTCCAATATTCCGGATTTTGAGACTTATATTGTGGAGATGGAAAAGGCCGGTATTCCGGCCGAAATCGAGCAAGTATACGAAAAGGTCCGCACGGAAATCCATTCCCTCACTGAGCAGGAGAAGATGGAGGAGTTCATGTTCCTGGGGCTCAGGATGACGGCAGGTGTCAAAACGTCGGATTTTGCCTCCCGCTTCGGGAAGAGCCTTGATGAAGTGTATGGGGATGTGATCCGAAGACATCTGGCACAGGGGCTGCTGCAGCGTACACCGGAGGGCTTTTGCCTGACAGAGAGGGGGACCGACGTCAGCAATTATGTGATGGCGGATTATCTTCAGTAAGGCAGTGATCTCCTGTCTTTTTCCTTGTTTTTTCGATTTATTGTTGATATTCTTTTCGGTTTTTTACAGATCACCG
>OCTX012102503.1_pt1 | contig 14513 bp, 9 predicted proteins | sample 1539691 | NCBI WGS metagenome assembly OCTX01 (sample SAMN02144231, study PRJEB22623) | gut metagenome | biome: sheep rumen | host: Ovis aries | place: New Zealand | reverse complement strand
GAATTAATTGATACAGGCTTTGTCGAGATAGCAGACTTGGTTGGAGAAGCTGGCCGTACTGGAGCCGTCTGCTGATTAGACGAAGCTGAAAGATTGTTCTTGGGAGTGTTTTGATTATTATCACTTCCATTAGGAACCTCAGAAGATTTTTGAGTAGCAGTTGTTTCTTCAGACTGTGTTTTTACAGGTTCGATGGAGTTTCCTCCAGCATCACTTGCTTGGCTGCCTGCTTTATCTTCCCCACCATCATCAGCAACAGAAGATACCCTGCCGTTGGTATTGTCAGTTATACTATCTTTAGGAGTAGCTTGTCTGGCATTCTCACCGGTGAGGCCTGAAGCAACTTGCTCTGTGGGCTGATCTTCCTTATTGCCATCACAAGACTTCATACAGAAATATCCTATGATGGCAGCTACAACAACAGCCAGAAGAATCCACAGCAATTTCCTTGACTTTGGCTCTTCTATATTCGCAGAAGTGGAATCTGGTGTTTTTGCATCACCATTTAACAATGCAGTAACAACTGGAGGCATCTTCTTTGCATTCTTTTTCAGATTATTAAGAAGCTGCTTCTCCACACCATCCACCTTGCCATCAGCACCAATTTTCTCTACCAACCATCTACCTTCATTTTCATCTATCACGCCAGGTGACCTCTCGTCTTTCAACAAATAGTCAGAAATAGCCTGTACGAAGAACTGATTCCATGCCGGATCATTCTTCTTTCCACTCACGGCGTCATTGAGTTCAAAGAGGAAGTCGGCTTCCTCTTGATCAATCTTCCCGTCAGCATAGAGTGTCTTACGAAGACGTTCTACTTCTTCCTTGTCAATCTTTCCATCTGCAATAAGTTCCTTCTTCAATTGCTTATAGTTCACATTTTCAGTAGAGATGGCTTTTGTAGCAATGGCACTTGTTATGAGAGTTGTAACTGCTGCAGGCATCTTCTTGGCATTCTTTTTCAGATTGTCAAGCAGTTGTTTCTCCACACCATCCACCTGACCGTCAGCACCAATTTTCTCTACCAACCATCTACCTTCATCTTCATCTATCACGCCAGGTGACCTTTCGTCTTTCAACAAATAGTCAGAGATAGCCTGTACGAAGAACTGATTCCATGCCGGATCATTCTTCTTTCCACTCACGGCGTCATTGAGTTCAAAGAGAAAGTCGGCTTCCTCATGGTCAATCTTCCCGTCAGCATAGAGTGTCTTACGAAGACGTTCTACTTCTTCCCTGTCGATTTTGCCATCATCTAAAATTTCCTTTTTAAGTTGGTCTATATTAATGATTGCAGTATCATTGTTTTCTTTCTCTAAACTAAATCGACTTGCTTTGGCCTTTGTTGCAGCAAGGGCAGCCAACGCAGTAGCAGCCTCGACGGCAGGCACCTCATCCTTTTTTAAATTGAATCGGCTGGCCACTTGTGAGAGAACAGTACTTAAACTCTTTGGCATAGATTTCGACTTTCGGCGGAGAGAAGCAACAAGAGCCCGTTCAACGGTATCAAGTTTACCGTCGTTATTAATCTTCGCTTCAAGCCATTTGCCTTCTTTTTCATCTATTACTCCAGGCGACTTCTCATCATTAAGAAGATAGTCGGAAATAGCCTCTACGAAGAAAGCCTTCCAACTGGAATCATTAGGCTTGCCGCTGACAGCATCGTTAATCTCGAAGAGAAAGTCAGCCTCTTCTTGGTCAATTTTGCCATCTGCAAAAAGCACCTCACGAAGTTTGTTGACCTCTTCGGCATCAATCTTGCCATTAGCCAACAGATCTTTCTTCAGTTCTTCCAAGCTCACCTCGTCAGAATCCTTCTCGAGGTCAAACTTGCGGGCAGAGGTCTTCTGGAGGTCAAAGGAGCGTTTGCTTCCTTTTTCCAGTTCAAAAGACCTGCTGCTTTTTCTTTTTTTATCTTCCATATACATTAGGCATAAATGTCAATGAGAGTCTGCATACCGCCATCATAGCCTTTGCCCTGGGCCACAAATGACCACTCTCCCTCTTCGTCACATACAAGGCTGCCGGCAACGACTGCAGTTTCAGAACTGAATTTCTCATTCAATGCATAACGGCAGAGTTCCTCGCCATTATCATCATTAACGATAGAAATGTACGGATCGCGAACCTTACCGAAACTTGTCCCTGCTTCTTCACCGTGATAAATAGTAACACAGAATACAATTTCCGTAATTTTGCCACTTACCTTTGAAAGGTCTACATGCATTTCCTCACTTGCATCATCGCCCTCATCATCGTCACCAAGGTCATCAGCTGAACCAACAACAGAACGATCTATAGATACAGGTACAGTCTGTTCTCTCCATGCGCGTTTGTTTCCAAATTTTTGACGGTCAAAAGGTTCAGAACGATTGTCAGAATTATAAAAGACGAAATCACCATCTTCCAAAATAACACCATCTTCCCCTAGAAGGAAAGCTGAAGCATCTAAATCAGCTCCACTCTTCCATCCAAGAGTAATTGTAAGATTGTTCAAACCAGCTGACTTGTCGAGCTTAAAACGCTCACCTTTATTCAAATTAAATCTTGCCATAATAATAATGATTTATAGATTGTTAAACAGATATTTTATCCAGCATAAATCTCGATAAGACTCTCAAAGTCAGCTGCAGGACGACTCTCAGCCCTAAATTCCCATTCGTATTCAGAATTAATAGCCAAACTTGCTGCAACGCAAGCTTTCTGGGTGGTAAATTGCTCGTCTAATCTATAGCTACAGAGTTCATTCCCGTTGGTTACATCTGTGACGGTTACAACAGGATTCTCGACATCACCAAATGTTTTCCCCTCAGTGAAAATTGTAGAGCAGAAAATAATCTCTTTAATGGCTCCCCCAACTTTGCTGAGATCGACTTCCATCTTCTCTGCATTACCGCCTGTACGCTCGTCATGTGAACCCATAACGGAACCGTCAGCAGAAACAGGGACAGTCTGATTCTTCCAGGCATTCTTGTTCCCGAATTTTGCAGGATCAAATGGCTCTGAACGTTTGGCAGAACCGTAAAACACGAAGTCGGCATCATCCATAATGAGGCCATCTTCACCAACAAGGAATGCAGAGATATCAAGATCGGCATCTCCGCCCCAACTCAGGGTTACAGTAAGGTTGTTTAACCCTTCACTCTTTTTCAGCGAGAAACGTTCGCCTTTACTTAAATCGAATCTACTCATAATTTCGTTTTATTTTATTGATTTATAACTAATAATAATATCGTCCAGATCTTTAGTGTCAAGTCCATATTGAATATACTTTTCGCGCCAACTCATCATGTCGTCAAGATGGCTTTTTGCAAGTTGCAGGTTACGGCTGTTCCTGACAGACGGCATTTCTGCTTTAAAGGCTCTTATCTGTCTCGTGGCTTTTATTAAGGCAGTGCAGTCGGCAGCTTTTGCAATTAGTTTTTGTTCGGTAAACCATTCTCTGGCTTCCTTGAACTTGGCTTCCTTCATAAGTTTCACCCCATATAGCTCCTTGCTGACTTGATTCGATTCAACCTCCTTTGTTTTCTCTTTTAGTCCATCTGCTCTTGGAATGGAAGATTCCTTCTTGCAGGACTTTTCAATATCAGTCAGCATCTGTTCTGCCTCAGCTACGTCTGCGCCTCTATTCTTATATGTGTCTATAAACCGCTGTAGCTCCTTTTGGGCTTCTGAGGACTTTCTTTCTCTTAAGAAGCCGTTGGCCATAGCTTTTGTCTCACGCCATTTCCTATTGAAGTTTTTTAAATCAACAGGAGATGACGGCGGATTTTCACCGCTATTTCTTTCTTCTTTTTTTCTTTGTTCATCTGATTTTAGATCAGTCGCTTGGCCATCAGCGAGCGATTCAATCGCCTTTACCTGCATTTGGATATAGTCTTCACCAACACCTAACCTTGCCCATCTGCTTACGATATCGAGAAGTTCTTGTTTTTCTCGTATACGAACCTCCTTAGGCATACTGCTAAATTCCCGTATTTTTCGCTCGTCTTTTATGCAGGATGTACAAATAGCAATTTTGTTTTCTACTGCAGGTGAATTCATCCTGCGGAATAGTTCTCGGGCTTCCTTGAATTTACCAGCAGTAAGCACCTTATCGGCTTCACTTGGGGCTTGGGGAGGTTCTGGGCCATTCACACCACCCACTTGAGGAAACCTATAGTTACTTTTCTTCACAAATTCTAGAATAGAATTTAGCATTTCCTGATGCTTCTCTTCATCAAAGAGAACAACAGAGGGAAAGGTATCACAGAACGATTGCTTCACATAAGAATTCTTAGCTGCTGATTTCAACAAAATGACTGTCGATTTTGTTGGTTCTACGTTTTTTGACTTTAATTGTAGCAACAGATTACCCAATGAATTGTCATTTCCTCGTATTCCATTCGTGATACTACTCTTGGATATGAAATATTCGTACGAATGGCCATTCAACGTTACAATATTTTGACACATTAAATCTCCACTAGCCAAAAATCTCTGTGCATGAATTTGCAATTCTGGCAAGCACTCATCAAATACAAGATTAATGGAATTCTCATCATAGAGAATTTCTTGCCAAATAAGTTTAACAACTTGATCAATTTGTGGATCCTTTCCAGCATCCTTTGCATCAAAATCAAATATCCGTTTGAGCTGTTGATTCTTTTGGGCATCAACACACTGTATATACAAATCATTGCCAACATTGGACACAAATACAGCCTTCTCAATATTGTTAGCTAATGAAGTCCTGACATGATCCAGCACCATAGAGTTATAATCTATAGAGAAGGTGTTGCTATAGCCGGCATTTCGAAGCAAACTAACAACATATGCTTGCTCGTTATCAGTTAGTTCGGAACTCATCAACAAACAAATAGGAACTTTGGCTGTGTTTTGTTCAAGTTGACCTTCTGTCCCATAAAGAATGCTGTCAAAGAATTCCCTAAGACATTGCTCTATACCAAACAACAGAAGTTTGTTAAGCGGGTATTGTGTTCCACGATAAGTAAAAGACGATGGTTTTCTGATGGCATCAAAGATGTTATCGAATGCACCAATCCTTCCTGCACGTGCTTCTGCTGCTGCGAAACTTCCGATTCGTAATTCATTGCCGGAACTATAAATAGCCAATGGCTTAACCAGCTCATCCCCATAGGGGACAAACTGGTTCTTGCCATCATCTCTGCTATATGAGAACGCAATGGTGTGTCTCGATAATTCTATAAGAATACTATAATTCACCTTCCTAATTATGATTTATACCTTTTAAAAGGTAGTCGTCGTAAAATCTCATACCTTCAAGAATGATGATTGGCATCACAAAATCGAACTTCGTTGAATTCTGTCGAGCAGTTTGCTTTGCTGCACGATATTCAGGCAAGTTCTGAATGTAATTATTCATATTCATATTTTGGAAACCCATCATAAATTCCTGAGGTTTCATCTTTAAGCCAAAGAGACTAGCAGATACCTTATAGAACAAGTCAGCAAAATCCATAAAGCGAGGACATGGGGCTTGGGGATTAGCTTTTTGCAGACTATTCATAAAATAGGTCCCTGTATAGTCCATCATTTCACAAGTAATGCTGTTGTCAAAAGATAACGGAATCATTTCACCAGAAGCATTCTGTATGAAGAAGTTCTCCTCTCCCAATATCTCTATAACTTTCTCGTTTTTGGCTACTAGCAAAGTATTATTTGTCGAATTCCTTGCCAAGCCCATCGACACTTCATACTTAACATTATCTGTGCCTACATTAAACACGAATATAGGAGGTCCGAAAAGGAATTTTTGTGCGGCTTGCATGCCACCCATTCCACGAATAAACATTTGCTGATAATACTGTCTGGCATTGTCTTCCTGTGAACTCATAAACCAGTCAAAAATTCGTGCACCTTTTCCTGCAAACGTTATAGAAACTTTTGGGGTCCAATTTGGACGGTTCAAATTTGAGCGTCGTATCTCAGTTATCAGTTTGTTCGTTATCTGGCCTGCATAATAGGCAATTAACCCAGTAACATAAAGATTGACGCACATTAACTCGGGACAAGCCGCACTTATCTTGCGGTAGAATACTGCCAATTGTTCTATGGAAAGTTTGTTCACTATTTGTTCAAAGAAGAACGGAGCTGTATCTGGAGAATACTTATCTTCGCCCATACCAGGAGTCAACCCTTGAACCTTAAGGTTGAACTGTGAACAGACATCTAATAAGACGCGCTTGAAATTCGGAGAATACTTGGTAGCATTAGACACTCGCTGAGCAGCAAACCTAATCGAACTTTGTTTTAACATAGCAGTTCCAGCCTTTCCGCTTGAGTCAGGCACAGTGCTTAGCACAGAAATATCAGTCGTGCTACCACCAATATCAAAACATAACGTCATGGCGTTAATATCAGCACCAAAAGCCTGATTTCCTGCTATATAATTGGCCACAGCACACGCTTCGGTCATACTATTATTCGTATTAACCGGTTGGAACTCAAATTCGACAGGACCATCATCTGGTTTCAGATCGACAACAACTTGTGAACTTGGTTGACTATTGCCCCAACCTCCAGGCTGAGCAGTCTCTTGAGTTCCCCAAGAATTTTCAGCAGGTTGAGTTCCCCAAGAACTTGCCATTGGCTGAGATTCGGGGGTAGCTGTTCCCCATGTGTCGCCTCCATTGTCCCAAGATGAGGCAGAGTTGCCCCAACCTGCATGATCTTGCGAATTACGATCTGTAGCCATATTTTCCCACATTGCTGCACCATTTACATTCATGGCAACATTCCCGCTTGATATATGCAATGCATAATCAGCCTCGGTATTAATCGGGACTAATGGGTTAACATTCTTTAAAACCTGCCATATTTCCTCATACTGCATTATCAACGATGAACCCATTGAAGAGGGATAGGACCACTTTAGGTTTTGAGGGAACATCCTTTTCTGAAATAGCTCTGCATAGATTTCCAGCATAAGTGTATTAAGGAATGCCTTTTTATTAGCTTTATCACCTTCACTATCCGACCATTTCATATTATATACAAGAGAGATTTCTCCGATAGAATTCGGATATGCGAGCTTGATATTTTTTTCAGATACAGAATCAACTGGCAAATTAGTCTCCATACACGGGAACCCTCCCTTAACTTCCTTAGAGAGCATTCCACTCTGCCCATTTTCATTTGCAGAGACTTTCAGTCGCTTCAAATCGTGCAATGCCAACATACTCTTCACCGCATTTCCCTCAACATCTACGTTTTGGAAGAACAGCAAATCATTAACAGCCACTACCTGACTCCGCTTATCATTAAGGAGCGAGACTCGACGGTTCGTCAAATTAAGAGGGTAAGCTTGTTCGTGATGAGCATTATTACAATAAGCCAAAGAAGTATTGGTGCTTCCAAAGTCAACACCTATATCAACAGGGCTTAACTGCTCGTCAACATTCATCCTGTTTTTAGGAAGCGGAGAATTATCACTTCCCGTATATTTAATAATCAAATAACCACTTTCCTTTCCCCCAGAAGAAAGACGCACCCCCATAAATGGTTTGTTGCTTTCGTAAACCTCATACTTATAAAGATTATCTGAAACACGATTATCAGACGTCACTAACAGTTGAACGTCTATATCTTCATACTCAGGATCTATTGGTATATTTATTCCACCATTTTGGGCGACAAGCAAAGGAGACCCTTGCTTATCCGTAATAATACGGAAATCCCCAGACGGAGTGTTTGTACCCAACAGAGGTGTTGCCCGGAATGTACAACCATGCGAGTCTACATTGTGGGGTATTTCTGAGTACATAAAGTAGCGATTCCACTGTTTTGAAATGAAATTAGGCCAAATTACTAAATCGCGACCACGTATCCAAGAATCACCTTTTACTGTATAGGCTTCTTTCATTTCTTTTTGCTGCCCGTCCTTTGTCTCAATAATAAGCGAGACCTCTAAATTGTCTACTTTTGAGGAAGGATCGTAAATAGCAGTGAGACGTGAATTAATAACAGTATTAGAGTCTGTACCAACGAGAACTCCGACATTCTTGCCAAATACGTTCAAGCCAAGTGCACTTAAAGGGAGTGCAAAAAAGGAATTACGTCCTTCCATTCCTTTTGTCTTCGCCTTTAACACATGAACTGGCAGTTCTTTAAGCCTATTCGGATCGTTTGCGACTTCGAGAGGCAAAATAATCTGTGCGATTTCGGCATCCTTACGCAACAGAATCTCTTTTGGATCAAATTCTATAGCTCCGTTTTCATCGGTTGTCGAGATGACGCCTTCCAATCCAAAAAGCTTGCTTGAATAATTGAATACTAAACTGAAAGGCAAGTTAAAATTATCTACAGGAGCAACTGATGCTGTGCGAGTATCTCCATCCTTCTCAACTATCTTTTGTTTGATTTCTTCTAACCATGTGTTCAGATTAGCACGCAAGTTGGAATAATTAGGACGAATTCCCTCGTCCAGATTGCCATAATATTCCTCAAGGCGACTCAGATGAGTAGCTATATGCTGAACATATGCATACAAATCAAGCAATTGAGCGGTTGATAGGTCAACGGTCCCTATTGGATCCATGAATCTTCCTGTTTCCGCATTGACAAAAGGCTTGTCTTCATTAATAGTATAGGCTGCCGATGTAAAAAACAGCGAGTCAGGAGAAGTTGCAGCAACAATGTTATCCTTATAACGTATGACATCAATAAAAGGCACCTGCTTCTTATTGCCATCTTGAGTCTGAATACACCATAATGGTTTGCGCTCGAAAAGCATATTACCAAATGCTCCCTTTGGCTCATAAATATTGTTGGTTCCTGCAATATCTGCACCATCAGAATATGCCAATTCTATTCTATCTACACGAATATTTTTATAGTCAAACGCCAGGCAGGCAAGAAATCCTCGCCATTCGCTTACAAGATCGACGTAATACTTCATCAACCCATCACTCTCGGCATTCTCAGCACCTCTTGTATCCTGAATATAAGATATTGCATTCGTGAATAGGTTGATACGGGCAAAGATAGTCGGTATACCTGATACAATTGCACTCATATCAGCACCTTTTGCCAACGTTGGTGTTAATATATCTTTGGTGAAAGTTGCCATATTCCCTAAAGGAGCCCATTCTTGTGGTTTCCCCGCAGGTTTTGACTGGTTCTTTACTCCAATAACTAATGATTCAAAAACAGCCATGATATCAATTCTTTATATTAAACTTTTGTGCAATTGTTATTGCATTATATACATGTGCCAAAAACTTTTCCTTGGTGGTGTTGGCATTCTGTTCTTTAGAGGGTATGCTGGCACTATCTTCAGTCAGAATCTTGATAAGTTGATTATATTGGGCCGTACTAGTGCTATGCATGAAACCACCTTTAGCATCCCAATTGTGTTTATCATCATCAAAAAGCGTTCCTGGTTCAATTTTGCTCAGAGAGTCTGTCTTTTCTTCGAAGGCAGTAGGACGGAATATAAATTTTCCTGGTTTAACTGTGTTGTAGATTTGATACAACCATCCGCGTTGCAACTTTCCATTTACAACACTATATGCAAACATCTGCAAATACTTGTCTATCTCTTCAAGCTGGATATCATCAATATTGTAATTAGCCCTATCACTGTCTCTCAAACGGTCTAAAAAAACTTTAGTTCCTTTGTCACCTCTTGAGGCTCCGTTAAGGCCTAGCACAATATGTGACAATGAGAGAAAAGCACCGAGTTTGTTTGCAAACTGATCACCGTGTTCTCCAACAAAGTCGTTACCATTAAAATCAAATACATTTTGATTTCTTTCTACTGAACGATAGACATAATTTGCATTTGTTTTGTTTTCAGGGAAGGAATCTATAGTAAAGAAATCATAAGCTGCGCAAGCACACATCAATTCAACAACATGACAGTTGTTCTTTTGTTCATGTCCACCCGTAATAGTATCACCTTCCTTTTCATCAGCTATTGGTTTACTCTGCAAAGGCCAACCAATGTGATAAAGACGGCGATAACACTGTTTTACAGTGGGATCTGCTTGATAAAAATGAAGAGCAGCCTGACTATTCAATGCGAAGAAATCTGAATTTGCTATTACCTTATCTTTTGCCATCTGACGAGCATCAGGATTAGGAAACGAGAAATATTCAGTTAGCAAAGTCGAGCCAAATTTTACTTTATCAAGTGCCAAACTGCTTTTCCCGTTACTGCGGATAGAAACAGCATCCCTCATTGCAACAGGAATGATAGGTATTGAAGAGGCCCCTGTTCCGCCAAAAACAGATCCGAAGACAAAAACCCTTGCGTGAGCAGATGCCTGAGAGAGCAATTCCAAGAAACTGTCTAAATCCTTATCCTCTGGTTTTACATTTACTCCACCGGCTAGTTTCCTTCGTGCTGATTCTATGATGCCATGATACATAAGATGGCTGCCAAGGTGCGTTTGTGCTCGATAGCCGTGTGCCAAATTAAACTGCTGAACTGTCGCTTTGTCAAGAAAAAGATTCGACAAATCTGTATTTTGCCTTACTACTTCCTCAGAACCTTCGCCTAAACGAGATAGGGCGACATAGTTTTGCCGAGCGGTTGTGCTATAATCTGTCCAGAATTTATACAGATTGATTTTTGCCGAAAAGAACGTGTTAGTATTCGGAGTGCCGCCATCTATTTCTTGCACTTTATCAGACTTTATGCGATTATAATAATTTATCAATAATTCGACACGCTCCTTATTACCATTTGTTTGATCAGTGTCTAATGTCAATACATTGATTTCCTGATTGTCAAACATTCCTATAGCACATAGGTGAACGAACGATTCCAAGCATCGCATGCCCGTTCCACCTATTGCAATAACAAATAACTGATCATTCATACGTGTTAGCTATTTGACTATTAAAACCAACTTGAAAGTTTTCCGTGTTTGAATATCTTGCTCAATGCAAAGCCTGATATCACATAAAGGACAAAAGACATGGCCGTGGAAATGCACATGGCCGTCATGTATTTTTCCTGCACATTATGCATCTTTATGCCTGTATAAACGATAAAGTAGGCCAAAAAGAATGTCAAAACGGGCGTTAAGACACCTAAAATCCAGAACCACATTTTGCGTTTTCCTGGGTCAGTTGGGTTTGTTCCCGGTTGATAGGCAATGGCATTAGCTACTACGGCTGCAATAAGCAGCATAACGATAAATACTACGATGCCTATGACATAGGCAGAAACTACAGAAGTTTGCATAATTGATATTTTAATTTGGTTAATAGATTCTTACAAAATAGCTATAGATAGGCTTTCCTATGGGTTTCATATCTTGCAGTGTGCTTTTAACAGAAGCGGAAAGACAGTCATTACCAGGCCAACCAAAAAGGCTGTCGATAACGCTCAGATCACAAATATCGGCACTAGCCACAACGATGTCTATCCGGCACAAATCACCAGGATTCTCCAACTGAAGATTCGACCCCGTAGCCCCATTCTTAAAGCAAATTCCCATTTCTGTTCTTGAAGGATCTTTCGCTAAGGATTTCTTAAAAAGATCATTGTCGAACACCAATAAATCTTTTATTTCCTTAATCTCGCCAGGCCCTTTTGAATAGTCATATTCAGGAAGAATATTTCCTTTTTCATCATAATAATCTTTTCCAGCCTCTTTACCTTCAAAATTTAAGACAACTTCCCCTTCTTCTTTCACAATTTGGGGCTTATTGTTCGTTGCCAAATAATATCCCCAATATTTATCAAAGTCTTTTTGGACGTCTGTCATCCGTACTTCTAATGAATTAATTTTATAAGAACTGCTTGCAGAGAAATCTACAAACAAATTTCTAAAAAGATGGGTGAAAGGCACTTCTATACCATTCTCCTTGGTTTGGAATGAAGCATTCTTTATAATATCTTCCCAAGAACTTCCAAAGCAATAGCTTTCGGCACGAAGACTATCAATCATGAAAAATCCATTAGGACCGTCATCTTCTACTGACGCTGAAACAACATCGTATCCTGCCTTGTCATGATAGGTGCCTCCTTTTTTGGCATCACCGTAATTCGTTGCAAAAGGATAAGCATTGGCTGCTAGAGTGAAGGTTTTATAGTTTTGGGGAAGTCCTTGCAGTCCATCATTTACCAATTTCAACAACTTATGCTCGTTATAATCGAAAACCACATAGTACAAGTGTTTTGGCAAAGATCCTTCCATATAGTCAGTTACAAAAAAGGAGATGTCTCCACCAGAAGCAAGCCATTTTTTGAAATAAGGTGTAGCATAAGCTTGACGATATATTTGACCATCCTTTGTGTACTCCTCAAAATCGGTAACAAGAACAGCACCGCGTCCTTCGTTTGTGATTTTTTTGAGCGTTTCTTCGATAGGTGCATAATATTCTGTCTTGCTACTTGCACTTTTTAAATTTGCAAAGATGGCAGCAGGTCGAACATCTCCTGAAAGAGGGGTGATTTTAGCATCCCCTAATTTGTAGATGTCAAACAATTCTGAACTGCCTGTGATTTTTTGACAAAGACCATTAAAAGTGGAATCTGTAGCAGGGTCAGAACATGCTGTCATAGCTCCAGTAAAATCAAAAAAAGCCGCATATTTGTCACTACTCACGGTAGTCACAGGTAAATCCTTTCTCAAATATTGCTTCAATTGTTCCTTAAATGAATCATCACCCTTTTCTGAACATGCTACGACACATATCCATGAAAGACCAAAAAGCATAACTTTACAATTAAAAAATCTCATAGTAGTCTGATATGTTAAATACACATTTTCAGTCTTGCGGTCTCCTACAAGAACATTTCTTTTTTTACAGTTAGTTGTAGCTACATAAAATAAAAGAAGCGTGAGATCCGTACCCGTTACTTATCTCACGTTCCTGGCCTTCGAACTTGCCTCCCTGTAAAGATAAGCAACTCCGAAGCCCACGCCGATACGAATATCGTACCCCTATGAATAGCATGCATAGATATAACCAACGTTATTATCTATACACATTCAAAGGGGATGCGTATAAACACATCCCGAGGACATCTACCGTTGCATCATCAACTACAGGGGTTCCAAGTGTTCGAAGTTCGGAACGTAGAGATGAGCGTCGTGTAAACGCCTTTTCTACAAAATGTAGTGACCCTTATTCCCACCTCATGCGGATAGCTTTAAAACTCATCCGAAATTGCCCGCCTCGATTGGCTTCATCAGATAGAATCAACTTCTCTAGGCTCGGCGTGGGGCGTCAATCACATTGTGGGCGATAACGGAACACATCCGAAGATGCCGAATGCTTATGACTTCAAGAATCGGGTGTAAAATTATAAAATAATTATGATAAAACAAAAGCACACATCGTTTTTTTTTGTAAAATCGAAAAAAAACATTAAATTGTGTATATTATACCATAAATTACACATCCCATCTATTATTATGTATAACTGTCACTTGTGTTCTAACAGATTCATAAATATTGCCAGAAAACAAAATCAGCATATGCTACCACTAAAAATATATTAAAGAGAAAAACATGACCAATACTATAATCTCCTAAAAGCCACTTTATATCCCGTCTATTCACTCTTGACCTGGAAGTCTGACAGCGTATAAGTGCCGTCGGGCTTCAGGTTGATGGCGGCAGAAAGAGTTAGCATCTTATCGTAGGACAATACCTGTCCTGCGGAGATCTTCACACCGGGCACAAAGCAGACACGCGGATGACCATCAGCAAGGTCGTAGCTAAGCTGTTCACCAATCCATACGAGCTGTTCGGCACCCTGCACGCCCATATCCTTGACTGCGGTTTGGACGGAAGCGATTTCCAGACCGTTGGCATAGAACGTGAGCTAATCTTCTTTTAGCGAGTAGTTCAGATGGGAGATGAGTTTCTGCTGCATTTGATAAGGATTAACGGTCAACACGATACGGGCGCTGTCGTCGGCCGTTCCGAACTGCATCTTGTAGAGTTTCTCCACATTTGTACCTGTGCCTTCCATGACGCACGAAGTGAGCCAAAGACTGCCCGTGGCTGCATCATAGAAAGCCCGTGGCTGCCGACTGTTGCGAATGCCATGAAACGATGTGGAGGTGGCATTCTTCGTGATCATCACGCCATAGCCTTCGGTAGAGAAACCATTGTCGAGCTCCCCAATGCCGTCCACGCTGATATGGTTGGCCGTGTCGCTCATCAGCTCGAACGTATGCACTTTCACCGTGTGTGCATACGCATTCTCCACTATTTCGGGTGCCATATACGCATCCTCCTTTTCGTAAGCCATATCAGCCACGGGTGCTTCGAGCACTCCGTTTACTTTTCGCAAAGGCGTACCGCCTTGACAGGACGTAAATATTCCGATGCCGCAAACAAGGAGGATGGCGGCATACATCCATCGGTTCTTTCTGACCATATTGATTAAGACAATTTTAAAAACTGATGCAAATGTACGAAATAGAAATGAGGAAACCGTTTGATTTAAGACAATCTTAACAGAAAACGGGCGGCCCACCTGATGTGAGCCGCCCGCGGGGATGTTCGTTATGATGAAACAG
>OCTX012242407.1_pt1 | contig 14516 bp, 9 predicted proteins | sample 1539691 | NCBI WGS metagenome assembly OCTX01 (sample SAMN02144231, study PRJEB22623) | gut metagenome | biome: sheep rumen | host: Ovis aries | place: New Zealand | reverse complement strand
CAGGCCGTTCAGGCAGGGTCGGAAGACTCGATCGAAGTACATTCCGAAACTGACCAGGACAAAAATCCTGACTCTGAGGATCTGTCAAATGAGGATGCTGACTCTTTAGTCACTGCCTCTGCGAAAACCGGCAGGAAAACAGTCAGAAAAAAGGCCGGCGCAGGGAAATCCGCTTCCGTAAACGAAGACAATACAGCTTTGGAAGTAAACGGCCGGGAGCCGGAACTTGACAGTTCCTGGTACGGGACAGAAGATGAGCTTGAAGCGCCCGGAGAAGAACAGGCCGCCGAGACAGCACACCGTTCCAGAACACGCAGATCAAGGTCCCGCAGGTCTAAATCCACTGCCAGAAAGCAGGAGCAGGCTGGAACGGCTGTCGAGACGGGCGAGACTGCAGCTGCGGCTGACAGCACACAGGACCGGGATGCTTCAGAAGCGGTGAAAGAAACATCTGATTCAAATCATGAGATTGCTTCCGGCACTATGCTTTCTCCCGAAGATGAAGAGATCGCAAAGATCGTCGCCTGCATCGGAGCTGATAATCTTGCGGAGCTTCATAATCAGCTTGCAACCATCTACGGAGATCAGGGAAAGGATATCTATCTTTCCATAAAGAATAATGCACGCAGCCTTCCTGTTTTAAAGCCTGACCTCAAACAGAAATATGAATATTACTGCGAGATTATTTTTGCCCGCAGTGATTACACAGGCGAGTACCCTTCGGACATATCTGAATATCTTCTGAATGTGAGAGAAAAACTCAACAATCTGACATCTCTGCGCTACGCGCTGCAAAAGCATTACGGCAAAGAAAAAGGCCGCAGGTTCTATTTCCTGCTCAAGCCTTATGCAAAGACAATGTATCAAATGTAAAGGAAAGTCGGTCGGAACGACGAGAACACCGAGCCGGACGCTGCCTTCGCAGTGCCCGGCTTTTGTGATTCAGAGCCGTCATACAAGCATCACACGGCGGGAACACAAGGATGACCGGGCGGCCGCTGTACAAAGGAGTAGAAAAAATGTTTATCAGAAAAGCGACGATGGAAGATCTGGACAGGATTACTGAATTGGAGGCCAGGTGCTTTCCTCCTGCGGAGGCTGCTTCCAGAGAGAGACTGGCGGGACGTCTGGCCTCTTATCCGGAAGGGTTCTGGCTTGGATTTGATGACTTCAGGGAACTGATCTGTTATGTGGGCGGACCTGTCACAAGGGAAGCCGACCTTACGGATGATATGTACGAAGATCCGGAATATCACAAAAAGGACGGTGACTGGCAGATGATCTTCAGTGTCTGTACAGCTCCCGAACAGCAGCGTCAAGGTCTGGCTTCCATTGTATTGCAGAGAGTGATCAGGGAGAGCAAGGCTCTGGGACGCAAAGGCGTCGTGCTCACTTGTAAGGAAGATAAGATCCATTATTATGCCAGATTCGGCTTTGAGAATGAAGGTGTTTCTGATTCTGTACACGGCGGAGCAGTCTGGTACCAGATGCGCATGACCTTCGATGAGGAATATGCTTATGAGCACATGTTTGATATTTCCGATGATCCGAGGGAGAATAAAAGGATGTTTGAGGATGCCTTCTGGGGTTCCCAGTGCTGAGTGACAGCCGAAGTTTGTAACGTCCGGAACTTTATGACAGCCGGCAATGAGTGACGTCCGGAGTTTTATGACAGCCGGCACTGAGTGACAACCAGAGATTTATGACAGCCGGCACTGAGTGACAGACTGAGATTTATGACAGCCGGCACTGTGTTACAGCAGGTTCCGGGAAGCAGGAAGAAAAATGAAAATCCCGCGAAAGCATACCGCCGTTTGAGGAGGCACACTTTCGCGGGATTATTTTTTAACTATAGGCTGTTTGCGGCTCTTATTTCATGATGCCGAGGGCGCGAAGGACTTCGCCGGCTTCATTGACCGGAACGATTTCGAGGTTCTCCTTGACTTCCTCGGGGACGTCGCGGAGATCATCGACATTGTCGGCGGGAATGAAGACTTTTTTGACACCTGCGCGCTGTGCGGCGAGAAGTTTCTCCGGCAGGCCGCCGATGGGGTTGACGCCGCCCTGGAGAGAGACTTCACCGGTCATTCCGATATTGGGAGGGACCGGGATGCCTGTGACCAGAGAGGAGAGAGCCGTAGTCAGCGTGATGCCGGCAGAGGGGCCGTCTTTAGGCGTGGCGCCGTCCGGAACGTGGATGTGCAGGTCATTTTCCTCCAGAATGGCAGTCTGCTCAGGGAAGAGGGACTTGACCAGGGTCACTGCGATGCGGGCGGATTCCTTCATGACATCGCCCAGCTGGCCGGTGATCACGATCTCGCCCTTGCCCTTGGTGAGGAGAGTCTCGATATAGAGGATCTCACCGCCGGCAGCAGTCCAGGCAAGACCTGTGACGATGCCGGGATTGGCGCTTTCCTTTACCTTTTTGTGATAGACCGGATGCATATCCAGGAGATCGCGGAGGTTATCTTCAGTCACGACGACCTTCTCACCGTTGCCGCGTACGATCCTGACGGCTGCTGCCCGGCAGAGTGTCTCAAGACGTTTGCGAAGTCCGCGGACACCGCCTTCCTGGGTGTAGTCGGAGATGATGACGTTGATGATATCATCAGAAATCCCGATCTGGTCGGCGTCGATGCCGACGGCCTGCATGGCCTTGGGCAGCAGGTGACGTCTGGCGATCTGCAGCTTGTCAGTAGCGGTGTAGCCCTGGAACTGGATGACCTCCATGCGGTTGAGCAGAGGCTCGGGGATGGTCTCCAGTGTATTTGCGGTGCAGATGAAAAGCACGTTGGAGAGGTCGTAAGGAGCGTTCATGTAATGGTCAGTGAAGGTGCTGTTCTGCTCGGGATCGAGAACTTCCAGCAGGGCGCTGGCAGGATCTCCGTTATAGGAAACAGAGAGCTTGTCGATCTCATCGAGCACCATGACTGGATTGGAGACACCGCTCTTCTGGATGCCGTCCATGATCCTGCCGGGCATGGCGCCGATGTAGGTGCGGCGGTGGCCCCGGATATCCGCTTCATCGCGCACGCCGCCAAGGCTGACGCGGGCATATTTGCGATGGAGAGCCTTTGCAATGCTCTGGCCGATACTGGTCTTGCCGGTGCCGGGGGCACCTACAAAGCAGAGGATGGAACCGGACTGCTGCTTTTTGAGATTCATGACGGCAATCTGCTGGATGATCCTCTCCTTGACTTTTTTCAGTCCGAAGTGATCCTCTTCCAGGACGGCTTCCGCTTCGTCGAGGTCGATCTCCTGGGCGTCCTCGTTTTTCCAGGACAGTCCGGTGATGAAGTCGAGGTAGTCGTAGAGCATGCCGGATTCGGGGCTGTTCTGTCCCTCCTGCTTGTAGCGGTTCAGGACCTTGTCAGCTTCCTTGCGCGCCGTCTCATTCATGCCGGACTCTTCAATTTTGACCTGGAATCGACGTACATCTGTGATATTTTCCGGATGCATCTCATCCAGTTCCTTCTGCAGATACTCGATCTGCTTTTTGATCGCCTGCTCGCGGTAGACCTTCTGGTAGCCCTCCTCCTGGGCATTGCGGGCTTCATTGTTGACGTGGAAGAGCTCCAGATTTTCATAGAGGATCTTTTCCATTGCCTCGCTGCGAGCCTTTCTGGAATCTTCTTCGAGCAGGGCATAGCGCTCTTCATTTGTGAGGTTGAGCCAGGGGGACATGATCGAGGCGATCTCGCCGATGTTGGACCACTGATCCGCGTAGGCGCGGGTCAGGGCTCCCCACTGAAACTGGGAAGTATATTCGATGACGACTTTTTTGAGTTTTTCGAGACGCTCCTCTTCATAGGCGGGATCCAGATCTTCGATATCGGGTTTTCTGGAAACCGAGAGCTCGATCGTGTGATCGCTGTAGATGGTGATCTCATCGAAATGAACACGTCCGTGCGTGCGGATCACAAGGTAACCGCCGGCATTGACTTCGGTGATGACACCCGAGACACCGATCGGATAGAAGCTTTCTTTTTTCAGATCTTCACGGCTGTCATCGGCGTGCAGCACCATGAGGATGACCTTTTCGCCTTCAAAAGGAGCGCGCCCGGTCATTTTTTTATAGGCGTCGATGGCGAAAAAGATATTCGAATCGGGTACGACGACCGCATTATAGACGGGTACAACTGTCATGTTTTTTCTCCTTATAAATGTACTATATGGATCAGTAAAAATGCCTGGATAGAATTCTTTTATGAAATACTCTGATCAATGGACCTTCACTGTGATAAAAATCTGGTAGCACTCACCGGCAACGAGTGCTAACAGACGCGTTTTGGTGATAATAGCACCGCGCAGAATGGATGTCAAGTATACATGTGGTATACATTTATGAAAAGAACTTAAAAAGAACTTAAAAAATATAAAAACATTTGTTCGAGACACTGGCGGCGGCTGTTTTTGGGGGCGGATGTTTTTCGGCATAAAACAGGAAGTATTCTTTTGTTGCGCACGCAGGGATTCGATGTTATACTGGCTTGATTGAGTTTCGGACAGCAGCATTTTTCCCTGCGGACTGGCCTGGGCAGCCGGGAAGAGGTCCGGAGCGATTTTTGAAGGCAGTAAGGTACCGCTTCTGCGGTACCGGTATATATGGTATATCATCATAGATCCCGTGCTGACTTACACTGCTGCAGCGCGGAAAGTGAAAACCGGAATCACATTAAGCCGGCATTTGGAAAGGCAGATATGAAGCAGAAGAGAGAAGATATCAGAAATGTAGCAATCATTGCCCATGTAGACCACGGCAAGACCACACTGGTGGACGGGCTTTTGAAGCAGAGCGGTGTTTTCCGCGAGAATCAGGCTGTGCAGGAACGTGTGATGGATTCCAACGATCTGGAACGGGAGCGCGGGATCACGATCCTGAGCAAGAACACGGCCGTCTTTTATAAAGGAACAAAGATCAACATTGTCGATACTCCCGGACACGCGGATTTCGGCGGTGAGGTGGAGCGCGTTCTCAAGATGGTCAACGGTGTCATCCTGGTCGTGGACGCCTTCGAAGGTCCTATGCCCCAGACACGTTTTGTCCTGAGCAAGGCTATGGCCCTGGATCTTCCGGTCATAGTCTGCATCAACAAGATCGACCGTCCCGGCGCCCGTCCGACCCAGGTGATCGACGAGGTTCTGGAGCTCCTCATGGATCTGGGCGCAAGCGACGAGCAGATCGACTGTCCCTTTGTTTTCGCTTCCGCGAAATCCGGGATCGCGACTCTGGATCTGGGCAGCCCCGGCGCAAGCATGAAACCTCTTTTTGAGACGATCATCGATTATATTCCGGCTCCCGAGGGAGACCCTGAAGCCGGCACGCAGATGCTGATCAGCACCATCGACTACAATGAATACGTAGGCCGTATCGGCGTCGGCAAAGTGGACAATGGCACGATCCGCGTGAACCAGGAATGCGTGATCGTAAACCATCACAATCCCGATGTGCACCGCAAGGTCAAGGTCAGCAAGCTCTATGAGTTTGAGGGACTCCGCCGTGTTGAAGTGCAGGAGGCAGGCATCGGTTCGATCGTAGCAGTCTCCGGTATCGATGATCTGCATATTGGCGATACGCTGTGCTCTGCGGATCACCCTGAGGCGATCCCCTTCCAGAAGATTTCCGAGCCTACGATCGCCATGACCTTCAACGTCAACGATTCTCCGCTGGCAGGAAAGGACGGCAAATACGTCACCAGCCGCCATATCCGCGACCGCCTGTACAGAGAACTCAACACAGACGTCTCTCTGCGGGTCGAGGATACCGATACCACCGAGTCCTTTAAGGTCTCCGGCCGCGGCGAGCTGCATCTTTCCGTCCTGATCGAGACCATGCGCCGTGAAGGATATGAGTTCTCTGTCAGCAAGGCTGAAGTTATTTATCATTATGATGAAAACGGAAAGCGCCTGGAACCCATCGAGGAATGCATCATCGATGTGCCCGAGGAGTTTGCAGGCAACGTCATTCAGAAACTGGGTGAGCGCAAGGGAGAACTGGTCAATATGACCTCGCTGCAGGGGGATTATACCCGCCTGACTTTCATGATCCCTTCCCGGGGCCTGATCGGCTATCGCGGCGATTTTATGACCGATACAAAGGGAAACGGGATCATGAATACCATTTTCCACAGCTACGCCCCTTTCAAGGGCGAGATCTCCTATCGCAAGACAGGTTCCCTGATCGCTTTCGAGTCCGGCACGGCAGTCGCCTACGGACTGTTCGGAGCCCAGGACCGCGGCCAGATGTTTATCGGACCCGGCGAAGAGGTCTACAGCGGTATGATCGTCGGACAGAGCAGCAAGGCTGTGGATATCGAGGTCAATGTCTGCAAGACCAAGCATCTGACCAACACCCGCTCCTCGAGCGCGGATGAAGCCCTTCGGCTTGTTCCGCCTAAGATCATGAGCCTGGAACAGGCCATTGAGTATGTAGATACCGATGAGCTGCTGGAAGTGACACCCCACCATCTGCGCCTTAGAAAGAAGATTCTGGACGCCCGCCTTCGCAAGCGCGCTTCTCAGAAGTCCTGAGACATAGAACACTGCCGGCATCTGATTTCCCGGGATCATCCGGATATCTCCGGATTTCGCCGCCGGTATCGCCGGCAGGGGATAGATAAATGCCATCTTGTCACCAGTAATCATGAAATGATATACTTGTAAGGACGTATTTTAAAAGAAGAGACTTCAGCGGGGAAAACAGCGGACAAGGGTCCTTTGTTCCCTCAGACAAAACAGGGCGCGGGAGAGAACAGCCGGTTCGTTTTCAAAGGCTGAACAGCTTCCTGCAGTCCGCCACAAAGAGGAAGAATCCAAATGAGCAGAATCATTCTGAAACTTTCCGGTGAGGCACTTGCCGGTGAAAACGACGGAACGATGCGCAATGCAAAGGGTGCCGTGAAACTGTACGATGAGCAGGTGATCGCGGGAATTGCAGCCCAGGTCAAAGAGCTCCATGACGCGGGTCATCAGATCGGTGTCGTGACGGGCGGAGGCAATATCTGGCGCGGCCGCACCGGCAACGAGATCGACAGGGTCAAATCCGACCAGATCGGCATGCTGGCCACAGTCATGAACTGCCTGTATGTCTCCGAGATCTTCCGCGGCGCGGGTCTGGACACCAGAGTCATGACTCCCTTTGCCGTGGGCACATTTACAGATCAGTTTTCCAAGGATCAGGCTGTCCGTTTCCTCGAACAGGGAATCGTTGTATTTTTTGCCGGCGGGACAGGACATCCGTATTTTTCCACAGACACAGGCATAGTACTGCGCGCGGTGGAAGTCGACGCGGATATGATCCTCATGGCCAAAAACATCGACGGTGTCTATGATTCGGATCCGGCAAAGAATCCGGACGCAAAGCGCTTTGACCATCTCACTTATGAAGAAGTCGTTGAGAGAAATCTCCAGGCGGTTGATATGACTTCCTCTGTTCTTGCCAAAGAGAACGGTATGGAAATGCGTATTTTTGCCCTGCAGGCGGAGCGGAGCATCATCCTGGCTGCAGGAGGCGACTTTGACGGTACGACGATCACGGCCTGATGGCTGTAAGTCAGAGATCATTATTAATATGTAAAATCAATGTTTTGCACACGCAATCTGTGTAAATGTTTCAGGTAAATAAAATGATATCCGTCACCGCAGGAGGAAAGCATTTTTATAAATGTGCCGGACGGTGCAGCGGGAACACAAGCTAAATGAGAAAGGGGTAAAACCATGAGCAGCGAGAGAGTCCAGCCTTACGAAGCGAAAATGGAAAAGACATTGTCCCATCTGGAGACAGACCTGCAGGCAGTCCGCGCAGGACGCGCAAATCCGCATGTCCTTGATAAGATCCGTGTGGATTATTATGGATCTCCTACACCTATCCAGCAGCTTGCAAATGTCTCTGTCCCCGAGGCCAGGATCATCCAGATCTCTCCCTGGGAGAAGAAGATGCTCAAAGAGATCAGCCGCGCGATCTCCGCGTCTGACATCGGGATCAACCCGACCAACGACGGCTCCACGATCCGCCTGGTATTCCCCGAGCTGACCGGCGAGCGCCGTAAACAGCTCTCCAAGGATGTCAAGAAGATGGGCGAAGAGGCCAAGGTTGCTCTCAGAAATATCCGCCGTGACGGAAATGAAGCATTCAAGAAGCTCAAAAAGACCGAAGATGTCTCTGAAGATGTCGTTTCCGAGCTTCAGGATGAGCTGAGCAAATCGACTGACAAGTTTGTCAAGAAGATTGACAAGGCGATCGAAGAGAAGACCAAGGAGATCATGACTGTCTGATCCCCGGTCCGTCCATATGGCAGACAGCTGTGACAATGATTTCAGACAAAACCCGCAGGAGGTACTGCAGCCGCACCGCTGTGTAACCCGCTGCGGGTTGTTGTAATGACAGGAAAAGAAAAAGATGAATGAGGAAAACAGACAGGGCATGAAGATTCCGGTCCATATCGCGATCATTATGGACGGAAACGGCAGGTGGGCAAAGCGCAGAGGCATGCCCCGCACTTTCGGCCACACCCAGGGCGCAAAAGTTGTAGAACAGATCCTGGAGGATGCTGACCACATGGGCGTCAAATATCTGACTGTATACGCTTTTTCCACGGAAAACTGGTCGAGACCGCAGACAGAAGTCAAGGCGCTGATGAATCTTCTGCGCAGATATATGAAGACCAGTCTTGCCAAGTGCGCGAAAAACAATGTTCGTATCCGTGTGATCGGTGACAAATCCATGCTTGATGAGGATCTTCAGGCTTCCATTGCCAACCTTGAGCAGGAAACGGCGTCGAATACCGGGATCGGTTTCCAGATCGCCATCAATTACGGCGGGCGGGATGAGATCGTCCGCGCTGTCAGACGTGCGGCCGGTCAGGGACTGCTGGACGAAATAGACAAGATTGACGAGTCGGTTCTGGACAGCTGCCTTGATACAGCAGGGATTCCCGATCCGGATCTTCTGATCCGGACCTGCGGGGAACAGCGTATTTCCAATTTTCTGCTGTGGCAGCTCGCCTACTCGGAGATGTATTTTACCCCGAAGGCATGGCCGGAGTTTAACCGTGAGGAACTGCTCAAAGCAATCGATGCCTACAATCATCGGGAGAGAAGATACGGTGGGCTGACCAACGAATAACGATCAGCAGGTTTTCATGATGATGCAGCAGTTATGTATCGTTTATGGAAACTATTCGGCTGATCCGGAGGGATTATATGAAAGAAAGAATTGTCAGCGGCGTGATTTTAGCCGTGTTGATCATCGGTCTGGGTTTTGCGGGGTCATATCCACTGTGGCTTATGTGCCTTTTCTGCAGTCTGATCGGATATATGGAACTCACGGCTGTACTTTGCAGAAGTTCATCCGGAAAAAAGAAGACATCCGCCCCAAAATGGTATTCTGTACCTGATCTGATCGCTGTTCCGGGCTTCCTGCTGACAGCAGTTTATTATGCCGGACTGATCTATATCGAGTGGAAATACGGACTTGTCAATCAGCCTGATATGATCCGCGTCTCAGATTATTGGACCATGATGATGCTGACCCTTGATTTTCTGCTCACCATGGCGGTATATGTCTATACGTTCCCCCGCAGGAGATCTTCTCAGGCGACGGGCGCGGTCATGGCCTTTCTGTACGTACCCGTCATGATGGCATATGTCTGCAGGACCAGAAATCTGCCCCACGGCATTTTCCTCTACCTGCTGATCTTTATCTGTGCCTCTGTCAGCGATGTCTGCGCGCTTGCAGTCGGTATGGCGATCGGACGTCATAAGCTGGCGCCTGTCCTCAGTCCCAAGAAGACCATTGAGGGAGCCATCGGAGGAATCGCGGGAAGTGCTGTGGTAAGCTGCCTTCTGGCTCTCGTGGTCCGCCAGATCGAGAAGGGCTCAGATCTCACCATCCTCTTTCTGATCATCGGTATAATAGGAAGCCTGATCGGACAGACCGGTGATCTTGCAGCTTCCGCCATCAAGCGCAATAACTCGATCAAGGACTACGGCACACTGATCCCCGGACACGGCGGAATCATGGACCGCTTTGACAGCATCATCTTTACAGCTCCTGTGATCTACTATCTTTCCTTTATTCTCAGCGAAAGGCTGTAATTGCAATTTCACTGTAATGACAGCTTCAGAAACTGTGTTTTCGGAAGCTGTATTTCAGAAGCTGTATAAAAGGCTTTTTATATGATTATAAGTATTCTGATTTTTTTGATCATCTTCAGTGTGATCGTCATCTCACATGAGTTCGGCCATTACGCCATCGCCCGCAGGAACGGGATTCGTGTCAATGAATTTGATATCGGCATGGGACCTGTGCTCTACCGCAAAAAGGGTAAGGAGACAGACTTCTGCATCCGTCTCCTACCGATCGGCGGAGCCTGCATTTTTGACGGGCTGGACGGACTTGACGATGAAGAAGAGCACGATAAACTGGATGAGCATTCGTTTCCCAAGGCCCCTGTAAGGGCGAGGATCGCTGCGGTGCTTGCCGGTCCCATGGCAAATTTCATTCTCGGTTTTGTTTTTTCTGTCATACTGGTCGCGTTTGTGGGAACAGACCTTCCTGTTATTCAGGAGGTCATTCCTGATTCCGCCGCCGAGGAGGCAGGACTGCAGTCGGGCGATGTGATCCGGAAGATCAACGGTGAGCGCATCCATATTTACAGGGAAGTGACCCTTGTCTCCATGATGAACTACGGAGAACCCCTTTCCATTACGATTGAAAGAGACGGAGAGCGGCAGACTGTTCACCTGATCCCGCAGTATGATGAGGAGGATAACCGCTATTATATCGGGATCCGCGGTGCGGGCCAGTACCTCAAATGCAATCCTTTCCAGGTTTTTCAGTACGGCTTTTATGAGACCGGATACTGGCTCAAGGCGACCTACAAATCCCTGGGCCTGATCTTCCGCGGACATTTTTCCAAAGATGATGTCGCGGGGCCGGTCGGTGTTGTCAAGGTCGTCGATGATACCTATGAAGAAACGGCACCCTACGGACCGGCAGCGGTGATCCTGACTTTCCTGAGTCTGGCGACTCTTCTGACGGTGAATCTGGGCGTCATCAATCTGCTCCCGATCCCGGCCCTGGACGGGGGAAGGCTCCTGTTTCTGCTTCTCGAAGCTGTGCGGGGAAAACCGATCCCGCCCGAGAAGGAGGGAATGGTGCATCTGGCAGGTTTTGCCGTGCTCATGTTCGTGATGATACTCGTCCTGTTTAATGATATTTCAAGATTCTTTTCATAAAAAATTCTACAAAAAATCGGCCGGATTGCGCGGAGGCTTTTTCTGTGATAGTCACAGACCGCTCGATCCGGCTCATTGCAACCCCAGACCCTGCAGCTATTAATCCCGGATGGAGCCAGGCGATTATTCTATAGCAGAAGGCAAAAGTGCGGGAATGCAGAAGAGCAGGAAGGCAAAAAGCCGGAATGCAGAGGAGCAGGAAGGCCAAAAGCGGAAATGCAGAAGAGCAGGAAGGCAAAAGCACAGGAACGCGGAAAGAGTGTTCCGGAATGGAGAAAAAAATGACTTATCGTGACCATACAAAAGTGATCCGCATCGGCGACCGTGTGATCGGAGGCGGAAACCCCATTCTCATTCAGTCTATGACCAATACCCCCACGGAGGATGTCGAGGCGACAGTTGCCCAGATCCTGCGTCTGGAGGAAGCCGGATGCGAGATCATCCGCTGTACATGCCCCTCGGAGGAGGCGGCCCTTGCCATCGGTCAGATCAAAAAGAGAATCCATATTCCCCTGGTGGCAGATATCCACTTTGATTACAAAATGGCTATCCGGGCCATGGAAAACGGCGCGGACAAGATCCGTATCAACCCGGGAAATATCGGCGGACGCGAAAAAATTGAGGCGGTTGTAAATGTTGCCAAGGAGCGTCAGGTTCCGATCAGGGTCGGTGTCAACAGCGGATCCCTGGAGAAGGAACTGGTCGCAAAATACGGCGGTGTCACTGCAGAGGGTCTTGTGGAGAGTGCCCTGGACAAGGTCCGCATGGTGGAAGAGTGCGGTTATGACCAGATGGTCATCAGTATTAAATCCTCGGATGTCCTGACATGTGCCCGCGCCCATGAGCTGCTGGCCAGGAAGACGGACTATCCTCTGCATGTCGGTATCACCGAGGCCGGTACCCTCTACAGCGGAAACCTCAAGTCTGCCGTGGGCCTTGGTATCATTCTCTATCAGGGTATCGGCGACACCATCCGTGTCTCCCTGACCGGCGACCCTGTGGAGGAAATCAAATCCGCAAAGATGATCCTGCGCACTCTGGGTCTGCGCAGGGGCGGAATCGATGTCGTCTCATGTCCGACCTGCGGAAGGACCAAAATCGATCTTGTCGGTCTGGCAAACCAGGTGGAGACCATGGTACAGGGATATGACCTCAATATCAAAGTGGCGGTCATGGGCTGCGCTGTCAACGGTCCCGGCGAGGCAAAGGAGGCCGACATCGGGATCGCAGGCGGAATCGGGGAAGGACTTCTCATCAAGCATGGACAGATCGTCCGCAAGATGAGAGAGGAGGAACTCCTCGATGCTCTGAAATATGAGCTGGATCACTGGAAGTAATATGGAGTCTGCATAAATGTCCAAACCTTTTTTTGACGTATTTCCAAAACTGAAAGTCCGCAAAGACCTGCAGGACTATTTTCAGGACACACAGGTAGAGCGGCTGGCTGCAAACCGCGAGAGGACAAGACTCAAAGTCTGTCTGCGCTCCGACCACCTGATCCACAAGGATCGGGTTTTTCGCATGCAGAAAGCGATGGAGGAGCAGCTGTTCGGGGACCGCAGAGTCGAAGTCTATATGGAGGAACACTATGACCTCTCCGCCCAGTACACGCCGAGGTCGCTGATGGAGGCCTACAGCGATTCGATCAGCTGTGAGATTTCATCCTTTTCTCCGGTCATGGGTGTGTTTTTCCGGGACGCGGCGATCACATATGGTGAAAACGATACGATTGACGTGTGCATGCGGGATACCTGTATCAGCCGCGGTCTGCAGGAACGTCTGGAAGAGGCCCTCAACCGTATTTTCCGCGACCGCTGCGGAGTGCCTGCCACACTTACAGTGACATTGAAAGCAGAAGACAATGATAAAACCCTTGAAGGCAGTGACCTCAGCGGAACAGAGACCTCAGGGTATGGATCCTCGGGTTACGGATATGAAGAATCCGGATTCGGGGAGGCTCCTGAGACAGCATTTGCAAAAGAACCGGATGCTGCAGGCGCTTACGGCAGCAGCAATGCCGGCAAAGGGCTAAATGAAGACCTGCAAAATGCCCTGCCGGGCTCCGGGAGAGGCGGACAAAACCAGGCAGGCGGTTCCGGAGGAAATGATAAGAAAAATACCGGAGACTTCGGCAATGGAGGCTTCAATAATGACGGCTTTGGAAACGGCGGCTCCGGTAACGGCGGTTTTGGCAGCAGCGGCTCCGGTAACGGCGGTTATGGAAACAGCTCAGGGAAGGGGCGCGGAAACGGGAAAAACGGACGCGGCGGCCGCTTCGGCAGAGACAGAAAGAACGATCGGGAATATTCGCTCAAGCGTTCCTCTCATCCGGATGTTATTTTCGGACGCGAGGTCACTGCGGATGCCATCAGGATCGCGGATGTGATCGGTGAGATCGGAGAGGTTGTCATCCGGGGACAGATCATCGGAAACGATCGCCGCGATATCCGAAATGAAAAGACCATCATCAAGTTCTCTCTGACTGATTTTACGGACTCTGTTTACTGCAAGCTGTTTGTGCCTACCGACAAGGCGGATGAACTGCTCAAGGAGATCGGAAAAGGGACCTTTGTCAAGGTGCGCGGCGCGGCTGTTATGGATACCTTTGACAAGGAAGTGATCGTTTCCTCCATCCAGGGCATTATGAAGATTCCGTCTTTCAAGACGACAAGAGTAGATGACGCGCCTGTCAAGCGCATTGAACTGCACTGCCACACCAAGATGAGCGATATGGACGGTGTCTCGGAGTGCAAAAATATAGTAAAGAGGGCTTATTCCTGGGGCATGCCCGCCATCGCGATCACAGATCACGGCAACATCCAGGCATTTCCGGATGCGGGACATGTGCGCGAGGACCTCTTAAAAGCAGAGAATAAAAAGCGAAAGGAAAACGGCCAGCCTGCTGTCGACTCCCAGGATTTCTTTAAGGTGCTCTACGGGGTCGAGTGCTATCTCGTCGATGACCTTGTAAAAAGTGTCGTGCCGGTCCCGGAAGAAGACCTGGACCTGGCAGTCAAAGACCGCCCTGTCGTCGTCTTTGATCTGGAGACCACCGGTTTTTCGCCTGAAAAGAACAGGATCATTGAAATCGGCGCTGTCAGGATCGAAAACGGAAGGGTGCGCGACCGCTTTTCACAGTTTGTAAATCCCGAGGTGCCCATCCCCTACAGGATCACACAGCTGACAGGCATCACGGACAGTATGGTCATTGATGCCAAGACTATCGACCTGGTGTTGCCTTATTTCCTGCGTTTCTGCGAAGGATGCATTCTGGTAGG
>OCTX012225561.1_pt1 | contig 14518 bp, 13 predicted proteins | sample 1539691 | NCBI WGS metagenome assembly OCTX01 (sample SAMN02144231, study PRJEB22623) | gut metagenome | biome: sheep rumen | host: Ovis aries | place: New Zealand | reverse complement strand
ATATCGTAAAATGAACAGAAAGGAAAAATTTATCATTACCATCAACCGTGAACTGGGTTCCGGCGGTCGTACCGTGGGTGAAAAACTGGCAGAGAAGTTAGGAGTACCCTTCTACGACAAGGCACTAATCAAGGCCTTGGAGAAGAAATACAACCTGACGGTAGAAGAGATAGAGAGTCTGAAAGGGCGCAGCCACAGCTGGTGGGCCGACTTCAAGCGCCTGATAGGCATGGGCTATGCACTTTCCAACAACCCCAACCAGAAGTATTCCGTTACCAACGAGCCTGATTTGCTTACCACCGACGAAATGTTCATGACAGAACAGGAAATACTGAAGGGCATTGCAGAGACAGAGTCGTGCGTAGTAGCCGGAAGGAGCGGTTTCTACGTCTTCCGTAACCACCCCAACCACCTGAGTATACTCATCCAGGCACCTAAGGAACAGCGCATACAACGCGTAATGCGCAAACGCAACATTACGGCAGAAGAGGCAGAACAGATTATCAATGACGTAGATACACAACGCGAGAACTACGTGCAGAAATACACCGGAACGACGCGTTATGACACCCGCAACTACAACCTTGTCATCGACTCTGCCGACAAGACGGAGGAGGAAATAGCCAACATTATCATGATGTACATCGGCTGACTACGTCAGGTCGAACGGACCAGTAGGCGTAGTCCGTTTTAGCACCTCTAACTGGACGTCAGTACCGGCAATGACTCCGTAGCTGCGAAGCACGGTCTCCACGGTTTTGCGTGCCAGCTCGGGGTGGTTGTTTTCTTCGCTGAGGTGGCACAGCCAGATGTGCTGCAGAAAGTCGGACATGTTGTCTACGACGGCCTGGGCACAATCGCGGTTAGAGAGATGTCCCGTAGAAGAAAGGATACGGTCCTTGAGAAACTTCGGATACGGTCCGCTCATCACCATCTCAGTGTCGTGATTGGCCTCGATTACCAGATGACGGGCACGCTGAATATACGACTTCATTTCGTCGGTCACCATGCCAGCATCGGTGATGATGCAGAAGTTAGTGCCCTCGGCCTCGATAAAATAGCCCACATTACCCGAACTGTCGTGAGGTACGGTGAAGGGCGTCACCATGAAATCGCCTATCTGGACAGTGGTTCCGGCATCAAGAATACGCGTCATCTCAGGCGCCAGCTTCTGCGTAACACAATAGTTGCGATTAATGCCCTGGTGCACCTCGCGGATGGCATAAACTGGAACGTGATAGTCATGGCTGAACGAGCCGACAGACTTTATATGGTCAGCATGGTCGTGAGTAACCAGCACATGATGTATCTGCGAAAGGCTAATCCCGTAGTCCCTGCAAGCCTTCTTCAGGCCTCGCAAGCCTACTCCGACATCAATAAGCAGAGCGTCGTTAGGGGTCGCCAGCAAATAGCAGTTACCGCTACTTCCACTACCAAAAGAGAGAAATCTTAGCATGCTTGTTTTTAAAATTTCGTGCAAAGGTACAAAAAAAAAGTGAAAAGTGAAGAGTGAAGAGTGAAAAATGAAGAGTGAAGAGTGAAGAGTGAAGAATTTTTTCGTAACTTTGCAACATGAAGTATTTATGTGCTGCGTATGCTTTGGTTCTTCTTTGGAGCTGCAACGGGCTCTTGTCTGACGAGGGCGAGGCGGCCCGTGCGACTCATGTCTGGGCTGATGCCTACTTCAACGCCGACTATATGGAGGCAAAGACGCTGTCTACTGCCGAGAGCGAACGATGGCTGCGCTTTGCAGCCTCGAACACTACGGCACACGCCCTTGAGCTGCTGAACAGCCAGCCGGCAGAGGTCGTCAGCGTAACGGAATATACGGTGGCCAACGATACGCTACAGGTGATGAGGGTCGGCATGCGTAACTATCTGGCCCCGACGGCTCCTGATGCCGAAGAAAGACAAGTCGCGGAAGGTTCGTTCCTCGTCACCGTGGTAAGGCGCGACGGCCGGTGGCTGGTTAGAATGGAAGGCCTACCGCGAAGTGAAAAGCAAAGTCACGACTGAGCTTAGGGTGAATGATGGGGAAATGCTCCTTTGAGTCATGGTACACCGGATTGACGGCCTTCATGCCTAAGTCGAAACGGAGGATAAAATAGTCGAAGTTAAAGCGGAATCCCACGCCATAGCTGACGGCAAGCTGCCGCCAGAACTCAGAGAGCCGGAACTGACCGCCGGGCATGTTCTCGTTGTTGCTGATGTTCCAGATATTGCCTGCATCGACGAACAGCGCCCCACCCAGCTTCCAGAACAGATGAGCGCGGTACTCAAGACTGAGGTCGAGCTTCATCTCGCCCGTATGTCTGAGGAAGTCGTATGCCCCCTCCGGACTTTCGTAGTTTCCAGGACCCAGGCTGCGCACACTCCATCCGCGCACACTGTTGGCACCTCCCGAGAAATAAGTCTTCTCGAAAGGAAGCGACCTGCTGTTGCCATATGGGCAGGCTATTCCGAAGCCGACGTGGAACACCAGCTGGTTGCGGTAATCGAAGTTAAAGTAGCGGGTATAGTCTATGTCGCCCTTCACATACTGGGCAAAGGCTACATCAAGAAACGTATAGTTGTTGTCACTGTTCTTGTGGAATCCAAAGGTATGCGCCATCAGACTGAGCAAGTTGCCGCCTGACTCAATATTGGTCCTGATGGCAAAGCTACCGTTGTTGTATGTATAACGGAAACCGGTACGCAGTATGAACAGGTTCTCGTAGTTGTATAGCAGCAAAGCGCTCATCCGTGTAGGGTCCTCCAGATACTCCTTTCTGAACTTGTCGCTCACCCACGGCATGGAGATGAAGTTCAGGTCTACCAGGTCCAGCTGGTAACGGTCGTGGTGGTTAGGATTGTTCCAGTTGTAGCGCCATGCCACGGAGAACACGCGTCGCAGGAACTCGGGACGGTTCTGCAGGTCGTACATCAGCGACACCTCCGACGTGGCATTGAGGCGCTGGCGTATAGACGACGACAGGAAAGGGGCAATGAAGCGTGGAAAGGAGAGCTTGGTCTGCAGGCTGTATTCCAGGAAGTTAGAGTTGGAATATCCCTCCAGCCCGCTGATGGCCTCGTAGGCTCCGCGCAGCTCTACGCTGAACGTCTCGGAGCCCCCGAACAGGTTGCGGTTCTGGTAGGTCAGCGACGCCGCCGCTCCCAGGTCGCCGGCTGTGTTGGTACCCTCGGGCTGGAAAGATATGGTGCTGGGCTTATTGGTGCTGATGCTGATGTCGCAGTCAAGCAACGCCGTGTCGGGCAGCTCATGAAAGGCAATGTTAGTGTATCGTACAGCCCCCATTCGCCCGAAGTGGTTATACGTGGACTGCAGGTTGCCTGACGAGTAAAGACTGCCGGGGCGTATGAATGTGTTGTTTTGCAGTACCTTGGGGCGCAGCCTGATGACGCTGTCCTGGGCAGTGCCGCTGTGAAAGTGAACCTCGCGGATATGGTACTGCCGGTGAGGCGCATCGGCCACCTGTGCCGAACGATAGCGGTGCAGCACCAGTGTCAGGTCTATCATGTGCGTACCCGGCAACGAGTCGGCCCGAAAGGAAATAAAGTCCTTGTTGAAGCGGTAATACCCTTGGTTGGTCAACAGTTGCGTGATGCGCTTTCTCTCACCGTCCAAAACGTCGACATTGAACGTCATACCAGCATGCAGACCTCTGTTTTGGGGGTCGTCCATGCGCAGGATGCCGGCAATGGCTGTATCCTGAATGTCGTAGTCTATATTGCGTATGGTGTACGGCTTACCCGGATGCAGTAGGTACATCGTGCGCAGCTTCTTGCCCCTGACGCGTGTGTATAGGTCAACGTCGGCATCCAGGTACCCCTTGTTCTGCATCTGCAATTGAATGTTCCTCATCGACTGCCGCGTCAGTGCCGAGTCGTAGATGACTGGCGGTTCGCCAATGGCCCTCAGCATACGGTTTATCCACCGCGTGGTGTCGTGCCCTGACAGCGAGTACGTGCGCAACGGTATCTTGAATGCCGAGAACCACCGTGCGTTACCCCGCTGGCGTACAAACTGCTTCAGCTCGTCGGTATTGATATCGCGTGACTTGACATCGCTGCGCACCTGCACACGGTCCAGCAAATACTCGCCCTCGGCGACGTACTTGGTCTCCGAACAGGCAGTAAGCAGCAACACGGCCGCGGCAAATGTCAACAGTCTGAAACGCATTTCCGTGCAAAGGTACAAAATAATTTATAATTCATCATTCATAATTCACAATTATTTTCTACCTTTGCAGACAAAAAGCGTAGCGAGAAAGACGATGATTAGCAAAAACCAGCAGAAGCTGATACGCTCCTTGGAGCTCAAGAAGAACCGCCGTCGCGAGGGACTCTTCGTTGCCGAAGGACCTAAGGTCGTAGGCGACCTGTTGCGTGCAGGCTACGTGTCCCGTGCCATCTTCAGCACGACAGAACGCCCTGATGCCCAACTCGTCACTGACGACGAGCTGCAGCGCATCAGCTTTCTACAACACCCGCAGCAGGTGCTGGCCGTACTGGAGATTCCACCCCACCCCACGGCTGTGCCATGCGTCACAGACTCTACTCTGGCACTGGCCCTTGACGGAGTACAAGACCCCGGCAACGTAGGCACCATCATACGCATTGCCGACTGGTTCGGCATCGATACCATCTACTGTTCGGCCGACACTGCCGACGTCTACAACCCCAAGGTGGTACAAGCCACCATGGGCAGCCTGGCGCATGTACACGTCTACTATACCGACTTGGTGCAGCTGCTCAAGCAGGCTACGTGCCCCGTCTACGGAACTTTGCTCGACGGCCGTGACCTGTATCAGGAAGAGCTGACGCCCCATGGCATCATCGTCATGGGCAACGAGGGCAACGGCATCTCACCCGCTGTCCGTGCGCTGGTCAGCCACCGGCTGCTCATTCCCAACTACCATGCCTCTGACAGCGAGACGGCCGAAAGCCTGAACGTAGCCATCGCGACGGCCATCACATGTGCCGAATTCCGTCGTCGGCGAGGCAACAATTAGCGCTTGCCCTCACTTTGCCTTCACTTTGGGTTCACTTTGCGCTCACTCTATTTTATGGAACCAGAGTGGATGCAGCGTTTTCGTAAAGATCAGGAAACCTTTATCTGCCACGTGGAAAGCTCTGTGCTCCTATGCCTTTGTGGTGAATTTGTTCCGTTTTAAATTATCACTAAACAAGACGGTCGAGGGAAAATAAATAAGGGAAGCAATCTTCACAGACGGCTTCCCCTTCGAGGAAAATGATAAATATCAAATAAACTATATTACGCTGTTTGCTGCAAAGGTACGAAGAAAATCCGAACCATCAAAACTTTTAAACCTTTTTAGCATCTCGTATATTCGCTGCACGGGCAGTCCCATGACGTTGTAATAACTGCCTTTGAGCGCTGTCACGCCTATGTAGCCTATCCACTCCTGTATGCCGTAGGCTCCGGCCTTGTCCATGGGGTGACAGGTCTCTACATAATAGTCTATCTCTTCATCAGTCAGCACCTTGAAGGTGACGTCGGTCTGTACCGAGAAGCGCTGCTGCTCACTCTGTGTGGTCATGGCCACTCCTGTCACCACCTGATGCGTCCTGCCGCTCAGCAGGTGCAGCATACGTCGCGCATCGGCTTCGTCCTTGGGTTTACCCAGCACCACGTTGTCTACCACCACAATGGTGTCAGCCGTAATCACCAGCTCGTCCTTCCCCATCGTCTGCCGGTAGGCGCAGGCTTTCTTGCAGGCTATGTACTCTGCCGTCTGCAGCGTTGGCAGGTCGAGCGGATAACTCTCGTCTATACCCTCCATGACGCGAACCTCGAAGGGAATGCCCAACCCTGCTAACAGTTCCTTCCTGCGGGGCGAATTGCTGGCTAATATGATTCTTTTCATTGTTTGATACACATTTATTATATAATGGTGAGATATCTTCCCATTGTACCCAACTTATTTACTATAATGCTACCAGCCGAAGGCTCTCTCGTCGGCCAGCCACAGGCCCTGGGCCTTCAGCGTCTGTTCTATGACGTCGCGGGCACAGCCTCGGCCACCAGCCATGTCGCTGACATAAAGACTGACATCCTTTATCTCCTGACAGGCATCCTTGGGGCAGACCGGACACCCCACCCTGCGCATAATCTCCACGTCAGGAATGTCGTCGCCCATATACATCACCTCGTCGTCGCTGTATCCGTAGTGTGCCTTATAGGCCTCGTAAGTGTCCATCTTGACGGCACACCCCAGATGGACGTCCTCCAGTCCCAGTCCACGGTAGCGCACGGCCACCGCTTCCACCTTACAGCCGCTGATGATGGCTATGCGCAGTCCCATCTTCTGTGCCAGTTGTATGGCATAGCCGTCCTTGATGTTCACTGTCCGTCGCGGCTGACCGTCATCGCCCAAGGCAATGGTCTCTGCCGACAGCACCCCGTCGATGTCGAACACGATGGTGCGAATCTTCTGTAAATCGTAGTTTATCATTTCTTCTTTTCTAACGCTATTCTGTGAATACTCTGCGACAGCACGTTGTACACCTGTTGTACCAGGGGCTGTCCTTCCAGCAGTGCTGCCTGTCGGCTGATGACGTTCTGGTCGTACCTGACAGCGGGCCCCGTCTGAGCCTCGCTGGGGTGCAGCTGAACTATCTTGCGCGCTGTCTCGGCTATCAGCGGCTGTATCAAACCAAACTCAAGCCCGTGCTGCTCCATGATTTCTGCCGCCAATGCATAGCAGTGGTTGGCAAAGTTGCAGGCGAAGACAGCAGCCAGGTGCATATACTTACGCTCCTCGCTTGACATCGGTATGACACTTCTGCTGACACTTGCTGCCAGCGAGCGAAGCGTCAGCATCACCTCGTCGTCGTTGGCCTCGATGAACAGCGGCACCTCACTAAAGTCCACGCGCCTCCCTCTGGACAGCGTCTGCATGGGCCACAACACCCCGTAGCGCTGTGTATGTCCTTCCAGCAGAGCCATGGGCATCGACCCTGCCGTATGTACTATCATCTGGTTCTGCCTGTTCTCTGCCAACTGGCTGACCACATGCTGCATGGCACCATCCTTTACGGCCACTATGAAGCAGTCGGCCGTCAAGGGCAACCGGGCTATATCGTCCGTAGCCCGCGAGTCCACTTCGCGGGCCAGCTCCTCGGCCGTAGCCATCGTACGGCTGTAGACAGCCGTGATGCTGTGACCTGCTTTCCTTAGCGCCGGGGCCAGATTAGAGGCCAGTCCCCCGGCACCTACCATTACAATCTCCACGTCAGAAGGTGTTTAAAAGAGCGTTTACTATTCAAAACCTGTTCAGATGCACGTTCTCCCATTTCAGCCGGTCTTCGTTCTGGGCCCGGCGTTCGTCGGCCTTATGACCTATAGCCACCACGCACAGGCAGTTCAGGTTTTCGGGAACATCCAGTATACCGCGAATCACCGTGTCTGCCGCGGTGCCGTCGCTCAGTCCACGACCGCGCATCTGTACCCAGCAGGCACCCAGTCCCAGCTCTTCAGCCTGCAGCAGCATGCTATAGGCCGCAATGGCTCCGTCTTCCACCCAGCAGTCGTTCTGCATCGGATCGCCAAGCACCACAACGGCCAGCGCGGCGTCCTTGAGGAAGGCGCCGCCCATATCCTTGGCATCAGCCAGTTTCTCCAGGTCCATGCGGTCGTCAACCACTACGAACTGCCAGCCGCGCTGTCCCTTCGACGTCGGGGCCATCAGGGCGGCACGCAATATCAGTCTTACGTCGTCGCCGTCCACTTCCTGAGCAGTAAACTTACGGTGTGAACGACGCATCTGAACTAAATCCTTAAACTCCATGACTCTTTTTTACTTTTTTTCTTTATTCGGGTGCAAAGTTACGAAAAAATTACTATATTTGCAACATGAATGCAACGAAAGTCACTGTTTACGAACACGCGGCCGATTTGCCCCGGCTTTCGGGCGAGGACTTCTTCCATAGTCCTCAGCTCATGCTGTTGTGCGAACAGACATCACGCCACAAGCCCCTCATGGCCGTAGTCACAGCTGCCGACGGCTGCGTCCTCGGCCACTTGCTGTGCATCGTACGCTACCGTGTGTCATGGCTGCCGCCATTCGTCTACTCCCATGCCCGCATCTATGGTGACAATGGTTGCACGGCCGAGGTCTTCGACCGGCTTATGACGGTGCTGACCGACAGGCTTCAGAACCGCGTGCTCTATATAGAGGTCAGCCACCTCAATGAAAAGATGTTCGGCTACCGTACCCTGCGTCACCTGTCGTTCTTCCACGTTCGATGGATGAACGTACACAACTCGCTGCACTCGCGTACCCCCGAACAGCGTATTACCCCACGCATGCAACGCCGTGTGGAGCATGGCATAGGACGCGGTGCCTACACCAAGCTGGTGGAGACCCCCGACGAGTTCCGCGCCTTCTCGCGACTGTTGCGCCGCCATAACTGGCTGAAGCCTCGCCGGTACCTTCCGCCCGACGATTTCTTTCAGGGAATGATGAAGCACGACCACTGCCGCATCTACATTACCAAGGTGCACCAGCAGACCGTAGGCTGTGCCGTATGTGTATACTCGAAAGGCGATGCCTACCTGTGGTATTCAGCTTCCCGGCGTAAGAGCTTTGCCCCTTTCCATCCCAATGCCGTCACCTTCTGGAACGTCATCAAGGATTCCCATGCCCGTGGCTACCAGCACATCCGCTTCATGGATGTAGGCCTTCCTTTCCGCAGCAATCCCTATCGCGACTTCATCCTGCGCTTCGGCGGCAAGGAGGTCAGCACCTACCGCTGGTTCCGCATCAGCATACGCTGGGTGAACCGTCTGGCCACCTGGCTATGGAGAGAGTAAAGAGCGGAAGAGGCACCTTACTTTCTTCCTTTCAGAATAATATAGATGATGACCGGTGCACCTATCAATGGTGTAACGGCATTAAGCGGTATGACACCATCCTCTCCAGGCAGGTAGCACAGCACGTTGCACAACAGGGCAACGACGGCTCCCATAAGAATGGTGGCAGGCAACAGTACCCGATGGTTATCCGTATGCAATACCAGCCGTGTAATATGAGGTACTGCCAGGCCGATAAAGGCTATTGGCCCGCAGAAGGCAGTGACGATAGCCGTGAGAATGCCCGTGATGACGAGCAGCCAGTTGCGTGTACGAATCATATTGACACCCAGGTTCTCGGCGTAGCGCTCGCCCAGCATCAGTGCATTCAGGGGTTTTATAAGCAGTAGCGATGCTCCCAGTGCCAGCAGTGTGACGACAGCAAAGGAAGGCAGCATCTTATTGGACACGCCGCCAAAAGAACCCATTCCCCATACCATATATGAACGGACCCCTTCGTCGGTGGCGAAGAAATTGAGTAATGTAATGACGGAGTTGGCAACATAGCCTATCATAATGCCGATGATGAGCAACATGACGTTGCCCTTTACGACTGTTGAGAACAAAAAGATGACAGCCATCACCCCCATTGCGCCCATAAAGGCCGCCAGTAGCACGGCCACAAAGCCTGTTGCTGACACCGAGCCTGCCGATATGCTTCCTCCCAGCCACAGCATTACAAGAGCTACACCCAGTCCTGCGCCGCTGTTGATACCAAAGATGCTGGGACCAGCCAGCGGATTCCGGAAGGCCGTCTGCAGCATCAGTCCGCTCACGGCAAGGGCTCCTCCGGAGAGTGTTGCTGTAAGAGCCTGTGGCAGGCGAGACTGTAAAACGATAAACTGCCATGAGGGCTTGATGTCCTGGTCGGCCTGTCCCACCAAGATGCTCACCACGTCGTGGAATGGAATCTGAACCGAGCCCACCAGGAGGTTGAGTGTAAAGAACACCATCACCAGGGCTGTCAGGAGCAAAAAGAGTATGGCTGTAGAATGTCTCATTCCGTTTTCTTATAATAGCGTAAAGCAGGAAGACCTTTTATTCCGGGGTGAACGACCTGGATAAAGTCGCTTAGCAGAAAGTCCGGGCGGAAGGGTGTTTCTTCATAAAAGAGGGTTTGCTCCACATTACAGGCATAGACCTCACCATCGCAGAAAGCCTTCAGCTGGCTATACCCATGGTAGTCGCTGAGCAGCTGTTTTCTAGAAGTCTGTCGGTCACTTGAATAGCGGAACATCCATACGTCGGCGTTGGCGGCACGCTCCAGGACTGTCTCGAAGGTCAGTGGCAGCGAGCCGGAATGTTCGTCAGCGGCCCACGGATAACGGGCTCCTGCGTCTTGTGCCATCTGGCCTATCATGCTTCTGCCGCCAGGCACATACCATACTGAGCCCACCATGCGGTCGATAAGTAGCGACCGTCCCTCTCCTGCCTGTAAGGCCATCCGCTTCAGCGACTGATAGTTATGGTCTACTATGTTGAACAGGCTGTCCGCTTTCTGTCCCTCGTCCAGCAGCATGCCATAGAACTTCATCCACTCGGCACGCCCCAAGGGCGAGGTCTCCATATATTCGGCGCATTCTACCAGAGGGATATTGATATCCTCCAGCTTGCCATAGCCGCCGCTGTTCTCGAAGGGCGACAGCATGATGATGTCAGGCTTGACATCGATGATTTTCTCTACCACCGGACTCATTCCGCTGCCACAGTCGGCTATCCTTCCCTGCGCTACAGCCTCACGTATGGCAGGTATCTTGATGTACTTGAAGTCAGCCACAGCCTTGATGTCGTCAACATGTCCCAGCTCTGTCAGCAAAGCGCAATGCACAGTGGTAAAGACTGCGGCCCGTTCTATCGGGGTACGGATTACGGTGCCGTGAGGCAATCCCTCGGGTATTTCGGCATGGCGTGGCACCAGCAGGTAAGTGTGCAGCGTCTTCCCTTCCTTCCAGGGATTCCGGATGCTAACCTCGGTGTAGCCGTCATGACGTACCACTGTTAACAAAGTTGCATACTTCATCTGCAGCGTGTCGCCGTTCTCCTGCATGCCGGACGTCTGTCGGCCGCAGGAGAACAGCATCATCGCTGTCAGCAGAAATAGTATGGCTCTGAAAAGCATATCCTTAGTATTTCATGATAGCCAACCCCACGTTGTAGACAAAACGCTGCGGACCTACGCCACAGTCAAAAGTGGCTTTCTTTGCGCTGAGTGTGTAGTCGTAGATGTTGACGTAGGCATTGGCAGCATAGTCGGCATACTCGCCATTCATCTTATACGACGCAATAGCCACATCGCCCGAGACGGGGTCAACACCAATGGCTGCAGGACTGTCAATGCCGGCAGGAGTCAGATTCTTAACGCTGTTGTCTGAGAGGCTGAAGACGCTGTAGGTTACCTTGCCGCTACCATAAGGAGCATTGATGGTATAGATGCTATATCCGGCAGCCGTCATCATGGTGGCGTCGGGAATGATCTTCGTTACCTGCTTGCTCCTGATGCGATAGACTCCGGCATCTGTCTGATTCCAGCTCTCATCATACTGTCCGTAGTCCAGATAGTAGATGTCCGTGCCTGCGGTGACAATGTCCTGCGGATTGCGGATATTCTCGTCTGTGATGGGCGTATCAGCTCCTGTACTCAGGTTAATGACCGAGATGGAGGCATTGCCGTTGCCATAGTCCGAGTTGGCCACGAACAAGAAGCCATTGGCTACAGCCACGCCCTCCGGGTAGGAACCTGCCTTGTACTTCTTCTGGAGCTCGAAGTTGACGGTATCGATAGCAGCCACATATCCGCCGTAGGTCGATACGTATATCTTGCCATTGTCAACAGCAATACGACGGGGGTTGACGCCATCCTGTTCGCCCATCAGGTCGGTCATGTCTATTGTCGTCAGCAACTTCAGCGAATTGGCATTGGTGACGAAGACTTTGTTCTCGCCCGAGCCTACGATATACAGTTTGTTGCCATAGCGTATGGCGTCGTTGGGCGTTTGTCCGAGGCTTTTTCCGTTGCCTGACTTGAAGATGTCAACTACTCCTGCATTCTTGTTGTAGTCAAAGTACGACAGACTGCCGTCAATACCTGCACGGCTGTTGCCCGAGCATACCATGTAGACGCCGTTGCTGACTGCTACGGGTATGGTTCCATGATGTTCTGATTCGTCTTTGGTACAAGCAGTGAAGAGGGCTATGCCCATCATCATCACTGCGAAATTCATTACTTGTCTTTTCATTGTCTTGCTTTAAAATTTATAATGTATTGATACTTGATAATTCCTGCCCGGCATGGGATAATGATATACTATCTCGTACTGCCGGTCGAAGATGTTGCGTACATCAGCCCTGGCCTCCAGCTGGCAGGTGCGCCACCGGAACGTATGCCATAGGGTCAGTCCGCAGTCGGCAAAGCCGTCTATGCTGGTGCCCGGATAGTGTTCGTTGTTAGCCCAGCGGCTGGTCATGCCCATGGTGTGCAGGCTTCCGTTTAGCCATGGGTTCTCGTATCCCAGCGATGCAGCAAAGGAGTGCTCCGGCTGGTAGGCTATCTGGTTGCCGTAATACTGCGAATCCTTGTAGGTGACGTTCTGTACCCGCTGGTAGCTATAGTTGGCCGAGGCGGTAAGCCGGTGGTCGTCGGCTATCTGTCTGCTCATTCTCAGCGAGGCATCAACGCCTACCACCCGTACACGTCCTACGTTGACACAGGACCAGACGAACATGTTCTTCGGCACAGCCACTATCATGTCGCTTACCTTGTTATAATATGCGTCCAGTGTTGCCGTCAGCTGTGTGGCGTGTGGGCTGGCACTGGCATAGGTCAAACCTACGTTCCACTGATGGGTAGATTCCGGAAGCAGGTCGTAGCTTCCGTAATGGTAGTAGTAGCTTTCGTTAAAGGTAGGTACACGGAAAATGTTCTTATAGTGCGCCCGCAGATAGAGTTCGGTATCGTGCAACAAACGGTATGACGCGGAAATCGATGGTGACAGGCGCCTCATGTTGCGTGCGCTGCGTCCTTCACTGCTGCTGTTCAGATAGAGCGAATAAAGCAGACGAGCCTGTATGGTGAGCCTTTGATGGCTATACTTTGCGGTGGCAGCCTGCAGGATGCTGTGGCGTAGCGGACGTCCTACCACCGTACGCTGTGACGAACCGTTAAGGTTGTTGTAGGAGTAGTCGGCAGAATAGTTGAATGCCCACTGCCGGCAGGGTGCATAGAGCCATGCTGCCGAAGCGTATGCCTCGCGCTGCCAGTAGCTGGCATCGTTGACGCCGCCGGGGTATAGTCTGTCGCGATAGATGGAGGCGGCCCAGTTGTACTTACCCGTCAACTTCATGGCCACCTTGTCGCTCCAACGGGTCTGGTAGGTCATCTGTCCGAAAGCATTACGGTCGCGCAGGGTCTCGCCGCTTACATTCGTGTAGTAGTGTACCACGCCAGGCAGCTGACGGTCGTTGTCGTAGTAATACAGCTTTGCGCTCAGCATGCCTTGCGCGTCAGTCCTCCACAGCCAGTTCACCTCGGCGTGTCCTTGATTCATACGGCTGTTGGTACGACGGTCACTGACCGTCTCGCTGACATTCCTGATGGTATAGGGGTAGTCGTTCTCGGCATAGGTGTATTCGCCTACCACGCTCATTGCCATTCTGCCGTTGAGGTTTTGTTCGAAGCGCAGGAACGGGCTGACGTATCCGAACGAGCCGGCCTTCAGCTGGGCCGTCAGGTGGGGTTTCTTGTCGGCAGTAGGCATGCGGAGTGTCTGTATGCTCAGCACAGCAGGCGAAGCCACCTGACGGGCAGGCAGGAAGATGTCGTCGTTGTCGCCTATGGCAAGCGACAGCTGGTCAACGTTGTCCAGCGAGTAGCGCGAGAGGTCAATCTCACCACTCTGACATTCGGAGAGCATCACACCGTCGTAGCTCACACCAGTATGCTTGGTGCCAAGGCCTCGCACCGACACCGTCTTCATGCCTCCGGCACCGCCATAGTCGCGCAATGTGATGCCTGGCATCCGGTGTAGGGCATCGGCAATGTCGGCCATACCCATGGTCAGCATGTCGGCATGGTCCAGCAGGTGCATAGGAGCTGTAGAGGTTACTACATGTTGTCGGCGCGACTCGGTGATGACAACCCCTTCCAGTTGGTGTGACCTACTGGTAATGGTGTCCGACTGAGCATGAGCTGAAGCCGAAAGACCGATAAAGACTACCGAAGCCAAGAACATGTTCTTCATCTTTTTACCTGCTGTTAAGCGGATGCAAAGATAGCATAATATATTTTAACAGCAAAACTTTCCCTTAATTTTTTCTATTCCAGCATGCGGTAGACGGCATCTACATCGACGTAGCGACGCACATGCTGGGCCAGCAGGTCGTACTGCTGCTGCTTATAGGACGCGTAATCGAATACTTCGTCCTGTCGCAGCCTATGGGCATAAGGACTGAGCAGCATGTCAACGAAGGCTGCATTGTCCAGTATGCCATGCAGGTAGGTGCCCATGCAGCGGTCGTCTGCGCGGCAGCCGTCGTCGCTGCCGTCGTCCAGGTGCAGCAGGGGTTCGGCAGGCTGCAGGGCGGTAGTGGTGCCCATATGTATCTCGTAGCCCGAGAGCCGTTGACCCTGACATACACCGCTGACCT
>OCTX012253020.1_pt1 | contig 14520 bp, 14 predicted proteins | sample 1539691 | NCBI WGS metagenome assembly OCTX01 (sample SAMN02144231, study PRJEB22623) | gut metagenome | biome: sheep rumen | host: Ovis aries | place: New Zealand | reverse complement strand
GACAACAAAGGTAACAAAAAAGGCTGGAACCCAAGCGAGGGCTTCAGCCTAATTTTTTCTCGTATAAAAAAGTTTTACCGGACAGCAATAGTATTTTTTCAAGTAAAAGGAGTCGAATTATATCAGAAACAGAAATATATGTGGTTTTGCCACCTAAGAGCAGAAATGCCCGTCTGCATAATTAAATTGCAGACGGGCATAATCAAACTTATATTGTAAGGCCAATTATGACAGGAAACCGAGGAGCACACCGGCAGCCACGGCAGATCCGATCACTCCAGCCACATTCGGTCCCATGGCATGCATGAGAAGGAAGTTTGTGTGGTCGGCCTTGAGTCCTTCCTGATTGGAAATACGAGCCGCCATAGGCACAGCCGACACGCCGGCATTACCGATAAGCGGGTTGATTTTCTTACCCTCAGGGAGGAAGAGGTTAAACAACTTGACGAAAAGTACTCCCGAAGCCGTTGCGATAATGAAAGCAAACGCACCGAGCGCAAAAATCTTGATAGTGTCCATCGTGAGGAACTCGCTGGCCTGGGTGGAGCATCCGACCGTAAGTCCGAGCAGCATAACGACGATGTCGTTGAGGGCAGAACCTGCGGTTTTAGCCAGACGCGTAGTCTTGGTGCTCTCCTTGAGGAGGTTACCGAAGAACAACATACCAAGCAGTGGCAGTCCCGAAGGAACGATGAACGTAGTGATAAGAAGTCCGACGATAGGGAAAAGGATTCTCTCCGTCTGGCTGACTTCTCTTGATTTTTCCATCTTGATGAGCTTTTCCTTCTTTGTGGTGAGCGCTCTCATGATGAACGGCTGAATAACCGGAACGAGAGCCATATAGCTATAAGCACATACGGCGATGGCACCCATAAGGTTAGGAGAAAGCTTAGAAGAGAGGAAGATGGCCGTAGGTCCGTCAGCACCACCAATGATAGCGATACCAGCAGCTTGGTTAGGCTCGAATCCGAGGGCAAGCGCAATGATATAAGCGCCGAAGATACCGAACTGAGCCGCAGCACCCACAAGCATCATCTTCGGGTTGGCGATCAGTGCTGAGAAGTCGGTCATCGCACCAATACCGAGGAAGATGAGCGGCGGATACCATCCCTGCTTGACTCCTTGGTAGAAGAAATTAAGAACAGAGTTATCCTCGTACAATCCGATTTCGAGTCCGGCCGACTTGAAAGGAATGTTTCCGAGAATGATTCCAAGACCGATAGGGATAAGGAGCAGCGGCTCGAAATCTTTCTTGATGGCAAGCCAAATGAAGAAAGCTCCGACAAGAATCATAATAAGGTTGGCCCATTGCAGATTGGCAAACCCCGTGTATGTGAGGAAGTCGGAGAATTTTTCGCCGATAAAGCTCAAAGTACTACTTTCTAATAACATAATAGACAAAAATTTAAGCGTTATCAACTAAGGCAATTATTCAATCGTGACGAGCACGGCGCCTTCCATGACGGCATCTCCTTTAGCCACTCTGACTTCGGCAATTTTACCATCCCTGTCGGCATCGATATTGTTTTCCATCTTCATAGCCTCAAGAACAACGACCGTATCGCCTTTCTTGACGGCCTGTCCGACAGTAACCTTAATATCGTTGATAGTTCCCGGTAGTGGCGCCTTAATTGCGGTAACTCCAGCTGCAACGGCTTCCTGAGCCTGCTTCGGTGGTTCAACTGTCTTGACAGGAGCGGCAACGGCTCTGACTACTGGCTTAGGTGTGGCTATAGGTTTCTCCATTTCAACCTCGAAGTCGATTCCATTGACTTCCACCATAGCGATGTTTTCCTCAACGCCCTTAATCTTGACATTGTAGTCAACACCTTTTATTTTATAATTATACTCTTTGATCATGATAAAAATTTAAAATTTAAAACGGCATATATGACGAGCGACAAAGCCTCATCCTTCTATGCTCGAGAATAAAAATTAGTTAGTAGGCACAAAATGAGACTCTTGGTGTCTGAGATTGTGGTCTTTGTTCTCCCATTCAGACGTATGTCTTTGGATGGTGATGACGCCACTCTCGATATCGTGCATATTTCCAAGATACTCATGCAAGGCGAGCGAGATAGCTGCCACATAGTTCTCAGTAGGAATACCCTTAGACTCGATACCTTCCTTAGCGATGACAACGACCTTGTTGGCCTGTTCGCGCAATGCCTTGATAGCCTTATACTTGGCTGCGCGATTCATGCGATTGATAATCCATCCAAAGAGATGGAAGAAGACAAAGAGCAGCAACAGACATCCGAAGACGATTCCCATAGAGAGCAGCGTCATGGCAAGTCCATGCGGGTCCTTCTCTTTCCACTCCTTGATTTTATTCGAGTTTCCCGAGAAAGAATTAGGAGCGTTTGGAGTGACCTGGTCGTTCGGAACTTCTTTCCATTCGCCATCGATTTTAGCATAAGAATGTCCAGGCTTGATGCTGGCAGGAATCGTGATACTATCGAGGAGGTCGACTGCATTGCCGTCATAGAGCGCGATGAAGATATCTCCACCATCCTTCGGTTCAAGTTTGAAATTGGTGTGGAGGATACTTCTGTTAGTTTTAGAGTCGGCAAAGAACGTGATTCTTTGCTTACCTTTCAGATTTGTTCTTTCGTCGCCCGAGTGAATAACAGACATAAGTTTTTCTCTGTCGGGTGCGGAGAGTTCCTTATTAAGAACATCCCTGTTGTCGGTGAGGAAACAGTTACGGATATTATGAGTGGTGTAGGAAGTGTTTTCGATTTCAATCCAACTGGCCGCCTCTCCGTACTCATCCAAATATCCATTATTGTCTCCTGGCTGAGCGATATAGACTTCGGTGATAGAGAAGTCGTGCGCCCCTTGAGCCATAGCAGTCAAAGAGACGAGAGAAAGAACAGTAAAAAATAGAATTTTTCTCATTATTCGGATTATTTTTTAGAGTGGAATATTTCCGTGTTTCTTAGGCGGATTAGACAGGCTCTTACCAGCAAGCTGCTCGAGAGCCCTGATGATGCGGAACCTGGTGTTTCTCGGTTCGATAACGTCATCGATATATCCATATTTAGCAGCATTGTAAGGATTTGCGAAGAGTTTCGTGTACTCGTCCTCCTTCTCCTGTATAAATGCTTTTGCATCCTCTCCAGCCTCTTTTTTTGCTTTAGCTTCCTTCGCATAGAGTACAGCCACAGCACCAGATGCACCCATAACGGCGATTTCAGCAGATGGCCATGCATAGTTGAGGTCGCCTCGAAGTTGCTTACAACTCATGACGATGTGGCTTCCACCGTAAGACTTGCGGAGCGTGATTGTCACCTTAGGCACAGTAGCCTCTCCGTATGCATATAGCAGCTTGGCTCCATGGAGAATGACGGCATTGTATTCCTGGCCGGTACCAGGCAGGAATCCAGGCACGTCGACGAGAGAAACGATCGGGATGTTGAAAGCATCGCAGAATCTGACAAATCTGGCGCCTTTGCGGCTGGCGTTGCAGTCGAGCACTCCGGCATACTTGCTTGGCTGGTTGGCCACAATACCCACAGAGCGTCCATTGAAACGAGCAAAACCGATGATGATGTTCTGTGCGAAGTTAGGCTGAACTTCGAAGAACTCCCCATTATCAGTAATTGCACCAATCACCTGGTACATATCATAAGCCTGGTTAGGATTGTCAGGAATAATTTCGTTGAGTGAGTCCTCAAGTCGGTCAACCGGGTCAGTGCACTCCACAAGCGGAGTAGTCTCCTGGTTGTTCTGCGGTATATAAGAGAGGAGTTGCTGAATCATGGCGATAGCCTCTTCCTCAGTCGCAGCAGTAAAGTGAGTGACTCCGGACTTCGTTGAATGTACAGACGCACCTCCAAGGCTTTCCTGGTCAACATTTTCGCCAGTTACCGTCTTCACGACAGCAGGTCCGGTAAGGAACATATAAGAGGTGTTCTCCATCATAAGCGTGAAGTCAGTAAGAGCGGGAGAATACACAGCTCCACCTGCACACGGTCCGAAGATACCAGAAATTTGAGGAATAACACCCGAAGCAAGGATGTTTCTCTGGAAGATCTCCGCATATCCGGCAAGGGCGTTGATACCTTCCTGTATACGCGCGCCACCCGAGTCGTTGATACCAATGACAGGAGCTCCCATTTTCATAGCCATATCCATGACCTTGCAAATTTTCTGCGCCATGGTTTCGGACAGAGAACCGCCATTGACAGTGAAGTCCTGTGCGAAGATGTATACCAGACGTCCGTTGATAGTTCCAGAACCGACAACGACACCGTCTCCGAGGAACTGCTTTTTCTCCATTCCGAAGTTGTAGCACCTATGCAGTTTGAACATATCAAATTCCTCGAAGCTGCCTTCGTCAAGAAGCATCTGGATTCGCTCTCTGGCCGTAAACTTACCTCTGGCATGCTGCTTGTCGATGGCTTTCTCTCCGCCACCGAGTCTGGCCTTGGTACGGAGTTCAATCAACTCCTGTATTCTTTCTGTTTGTTTGCTCATATTCAGTTAGAACTAAGAATATAAAAAGGGAAATTAATAAAATCGCTTAATTTGAAAAACAGAAAATGAAACTGGAAACAAACAGACATGCTCCTATCAATTTCCAGTTTCATTTTGCCGTTGAATTATTTGTTTTGTGGCTCACAAAGCTCAGTAAGAATTCCTGCAGTAGACTTCGGGTGCAGGAATGCGATGCTCATTTGCTCAGCACCAGGTCTTGGAGCCTTATCAATAAGTCTGATACCCTGCTCGTCGCACTGTGCAAGCGCATTAGCAACACCATCCTCGATAGCGAACGCCACGTGGTGTACTCCCTTGCCTCCTTTTTCCAAGAATTTAGCGACAGCACTCTCCGGGCTTGTTGGCTCGAGGAGTTCGAGTTTCACTTCGCCTACTTTCAGGAAAGCCGTTTTGACTTTTTGATCAGCTACCTCTTCGATAGCATAACACTTGAGTCCGAGTGTGTTCTCAAAAAACGGGAGCACCTCCTCAATACTCTGGACCGCGATGCCCAGGTGGTCGATACGTGAAATTTTCATATTTTACTTTATTTAAAATAATTAGAATAGCATTTTTATTCAATAATTATGCAAAGTTACGAATTTAAAAGAAGAATAAGAAATAAAGAGGGCTGAAAAATTGAAAAGAAAGTTATTTTTTTGTAAGTCAATCAAAGAACCCCCTTTGTGGATGGCAGTTGATAATTGTAAATATCTCTTTTCACGGCCATCTTCAGCGCTCTTGCCAGCGCCTTGAAAATGCCCTCAATCTTATGGTGTTCGTTTTGCCCCTCGGCCTTGATATTAAGGTTGATTTTAGCCGCGTCGCTAAAGCTCTTGAAAAAATGGAGGAACATCTCTGTAGGCATATCGCCCACTTTTTCCCTGTTGAACTCAGCATCCCAGACAAGCCAGGGCCTGCCTCCGAAATCGAGAGCCACCTGGCAGAGGCAGTCGTCCATAGGCAGCGTGTATCCATATCGCTCAATACCTCTTTTGTCGCCCAGTGCGGAGGCGATGCACTCCCCGAGTGCGATACCGGTGTCTTCGATCGTGTGATGCTCGTCGACCTCCAAATCTCCTTTAACATGGGCCTTCAGGTCGATATTTCCATGTTTAGCAATCTGTTCGAGCATGTGGTTGAAGAAGCCAAGTCCGGTGTCGATGTCCGCCTTTCCACTCCCGTCGAGATTGACAGAAATGTCGATATCCGTCTCCTTGGTTGTTCTTCTGACAGATGCCGTTCTCTCTCCCGCGAAGAGTATTTCCGTGATTTTATCCCAGTTCAAGTTGTTATCGCCAAGAATGAGCGCCTTGCATCCGAGGTTGATGGCCAGTTGAGCATCAGTGGCCCTGTCGCCGATGACAAAAGAATGCTGGAGATCGTAATCTCCCTCCATATATTTTTTCAGCATCGCGGTTCCCGGTTTTCTGGTTGGCAAGTTGTCCTCAGGAAAGGACCTGTCGATGAGTATATCATCAAAAACAATCCCCTCCCCTTTCAGTGTGTTCAGCATGAGGTTATGTGTGGGCCAAAAATCCTGTTCGGGGTAAGCCTCCGTACCGAGTCCGTCTTGATTGGACACCATAACAAACTCAAAGTCGAGATGTTTTCGTATGAAATAAAGATTTCTAATAACCCCCTCGACAAATTGAAATTTATCAAAAGAGTCTATTTGCTCGTCTTCCGGCTCCACAAGAATAGTACCGTCACGATCGATAAAAAGTACACGTTTCATTGGAATACAGTTTACAGTTGCCAGTTATCAGTTTTCAGTTATCAGTTTTCAGTTCGTTTCACAAGGAAAACCATTGAGAAAAAGAAATAACAAATATCGCGTCACTGCAGTATGAGAAAAAATTCAATCTCACGGGGATGGACTATTTGCCGTAAGTCCGTAAAGCAGCGAGCAATCTTGAGTTTTCCTCTTTCGTTCCGATGGTGATTCTGAGGCAGTTGTCGCAGAGTTCGACATGGTTTCTGTTTCTGACGATAATGCCTTTGGATACGAGGTATCTATAGATATCAACCGCATTGGTGACCTTGACGAGGAAGAAATTCGCGTCGGTGGGATAAACTTTGAGCGTAATCGGCAGTACTTTTACAGCCTCCATAAGCATCTCCCGCTCTTTCAAGATGAGAATGATTCTCCTTTGCAATGCGTCCTTTTCGTGCAGAATCTGCTTGGCTGCATTCTGCGTTAGAAGATTGACATTATAAGGATATTTGACCTTATTGAAAAGCTGAATGATTTGACTGGATGCGAAAGCCATGCCGAGCCTGATAGCCGCTCCCCCATAAGCCTTGGAGAACGTGTTGAGCACGATGAGGTTCGGATAGTTGAGAACATCCTTTCTGAACGGTCTCAGATTGCAGAAGTCGGAGTAGGCCTCGTCAACGATGACAATACCATTAAAAGCCTTGATGACCTTTTCGATTTCCTCGCGAGGGAAAGCATTCCCGGTGGGGTTGTTAGGTGAGCAAATGAAGATAAGTTTTGTGTTGGCATCGACAGCACTGAGCAGGTTGTCGGCATTGAGAGAGAATCCATCACCGAGGCGTACTTTACGATATTCCACATCGTTAATGTCGGCACACACCTCATACATCCCATACGTGGGAGCGATGGCGACAACATTGTCGATTTGTGGACGGCAAAAGATTCTGTATACCAAGTCGATGGGTTCATCCGACCCGTTTCCCAGGAAAATGTTCTCCGCCGGCACCTGTTTTATAGGCGCTATGATGTTTTTAAGTTCCTCCTGAAGAGGGTCGGGATACCTGTTGAGGGGAGCATTGTAAGGATTCTCATTAGCATCGAGAAACACCTCAGCAGTAACCCCCTTGTATTCGTCTCTGGCCGAACTATAAGGCTTGAGATTCCATATATTTTTTCTGACTAAAAGTTCGAGAAGCATGATATAAAAAGAAGAATTCTTTTAAGTGAATATTGAATTTACTCTGCTGAGAGACAAAAGCAAGATAGAGATTATATAAAGCGTTACATTAACTCTGCAAGCCGTTCACCTCATTGATTCTGACTGTCATGGCTTTCTCGTGTGCATTGAGCTGTTCGTTGTGCGCCATGATCTCAACCGCTTTACCGATGGAGCGTATTCCTGTTGAAGAAAGTTCCTGGAAAGTGATTTTACGGATGAAGCTGTCGAGAGACACCCCGCTGTAGGCTTTCGCATAGCCATTGGTAGGAAGAGTATGGTTGGTTCCAGAAGCGTAGTCACCCGCACTTTCACATGAATATTTTCCGAGGAAGACCGATCCCGCATTGATGACTTTGTCCATCAACCCCGCATAGTTATCCACGGCAAGAATAAGATGCTCCGGTGCATATTCATTGATAATGTCCATCGCCTCATCGAGCGAATTGACAAGTACGAACTTGCTGTTGCCGAGCGAAGCTGTCGCCATATCCTTTCTTGGGAGGACAGCCAGTTGTCGCTCCGTTTCCTCACGAATTTGAAGAAGCATGTCTTTGCAGTCGGTAACAAGTAGAACCTGACTGTCGAATCCGTGTTCAGCCTGCGAAAGTAGGTCGGCCGCCACAAAAACAGGATTAGAAGACTTGTCGGCAATGACAGCCACTTCGGAAGGTCCTGCAGGCATGTCGATCGCCACATCGTAGAGAGAGACCATCTGCTTAGCCGCCATGACGAACTGGTTGCCCGGTCCGAAGATTTTGTAGACCTTAGGAACCGTCTGTGTTCCATAAGCCATAGCACCTACAGCCTGTACACCGCCGATTTTGAAAATGTCGCTCACTCCTGCCACCTTAGCCGCAAAAAGGATCGCAGGATTGACTTTTCCGTCCTTGGCAGGCGGCGTGCAAAGTACAATCTGACTGCATCCAGCTATTTTAGCCGGAGTAGCCAACATAAGCACCGTGGAGAAAAGGGGCGCAGTACCCCCCGGAATATAGAGACCCACTTTCTGAATAGGCGACGCTTTCTGCCAGCAAGTCACTCCGTCGCAGGTCTGTACTTTTTTCCCGTTGAAAACCTGAGCTTTATGGAATGTTTCGATATTATGATGAGCCAAGATGATGGCCTCTTTCAGCTCAGTATCCAGCAAATCCTCCGCTTCCTCAATCTCCTGAGCAGAGACGGCAATTTGCTGAAGTTCCACCTTGTCGAACTTACGCTCGTATTCTCTGACCGCATCATCCCCTCTCTTTCTCACATTGTCGAGGACTTCCATAACGACCGCATTGAGGTCGTCACGTTTTTTTTGCGGTCGTCTGGTGATGTTTTCCCACTCCTCCCTTTTTGGGTACTCAATAATTGTCATAATCGTCGGATAAATGCAATGATTAAAAAAATTTTGGAGTCAATCACAAAATCATCTTCTCAATAGGCAAGACAAGGATTCCCTCAGCACCAAGAGCCTTGAGTTGTCCGATGATTTCCCAGAACCGCTTCTCGTCGAGAACCGTGTGGATGCTACTCCATCCTTCCGTGGCAAGCGGCATCACAGTAGGACTTTTGATACCCGGCAGAACCTCAATGATTTTCTGGACCTGCTCAGTTGGAGCATTCATTAGAACATATTTCTTGTCGTCGGCTGCCATAACGGCATCGATTCTGAACAGAAGCTGGCTGAGAATTTCCTTTTTCTCGTCAGAAAGTTGGTTGTTGGCGATGAGAAGAGCCTCACTCTTCATAACAACTTCCACTTCTTTCAGATTGTTGCTAACAAGAGTAGATCCGGAACTGACAATATCAAAGATACCGTCAGCGAGGCATATTCCCGGTGCGATTTCCACAGATCCCTGAATGACATGGATATCGACATTAATGCCGTTTTTCTTCATGAAGTTCTGAAGAATGACAGGATAGGAAGTAGCGATTTTCTTCCCTTCAAACCACGACACATCCTTATACTCGATTGCCTTTGGGATAGCGAGCGAAAGTCTGCACTTGCTGAATCCGAGCCTTTTGACGATGTCAGCATTCTCCTGTTTCTCCACAAACTCATTTTCTCCCACAATACCGAGGTCAGCCACCCCGCTGGCAACAGTCTGAGGGATGTCGTCATCTCTGAGGTAAAGCACCTCAAGCGGGAAGTTGTTGGCCTGGACCAACAGTGTTCTCTTAGATGGATTGACCTTGATACCCGCCTCTTTGAGAAGTTCCATCGTGTCTTCATAGAGACGGCCTTTTGATTGTACAGCGATTCTTATCATAATTTTTTATTTAAATATTTCGAAAAAAGTAGAATAATTCAGAAAAGATGTCGGAAAGTCTCAACGTTGTACGACATATGAGAACGTGATGATTTTATCGATATCTTGATGATAGACAGCCAAAGACGGTCTCTTTATTTTGTTGTTGTCGTACTGCTTTATGAAAGCTTCAATCATCGTTTTATAAGAAAAGATGTCAGTGTCGTAGACTATGAAGTCATATTTTTTCCATTCATCTGAGCTCAGAAGAGAATGTCCGAAGGCCCTCACACGAGCTGAAATGCCCTCCACTTTCGGGCTGTATCCCTTATCCCTAAGCAGAGCGACAGCCCTGCTTTGCTCAGGCGAGTCGGTCAGCACAAGGAATTTATATCCCCTGTAGACTTGCTCGTCGGATATTTTCTTCCAGAACAGTTTCAATACCGACACCTTGAGAAATCCCCAAATAGTCTTCAGATAGACAGCAGCCAAAATGGGAAGCTCCAGAAACCAGGAATAAGCCTTGAAGTGTTTTCTGAAGAAAATGGTCATGGACTTATTGAAATTATTCACATAAGTGAAAGTGTGCTTATGAGTGCTTTCTCCTTTATAATGAATGATATTCGTTGGCAGATAGTAATTCTTGAATCCAGCCTTGAGAATTCTGTAAGAGAGGTCGATGTCCTCTCCATACATAAAATAGTCCTCGTCGAACATGCCGGCCTTCTTGATTGCCTGATTCCTGATGAACATGAAAGCGCCACTGAGAATTTCTATCTCATTGGTCTGTCGGTTGTCGAGAAATCCAAGATAATACTTGCCGAGAACCTTATTTTTCGGAAATCGCTTGCAAAGTCCTGTGAACTTGAACAGTGCAGTCAGCGGTCTTGGCACGGCCCTTTTAGACTCAGGCGCGAACATGCCATATGCATAATTCTGCCTTACACCAATTGCTCCTGCGTCGGGGTGGGAATTCATAAATTCCACACATCTTTCGATTGTGTCTTCTGAGACAATCGTGTCGGGATTGATCAGCAGTACAAAATCGCCCTGCGCCTTCTGGATGGCCATGTTATTGGCCTTCGAGAAGCCGACATTCTCATGATTCTCGATATATTGAACCTCTGGATGGTATTTTCTCAGGAAATCGACCGATCCGTCCTTACTGTCGTTGTCAACGACAAAGATTTCCTTGTCCATCATCTCTGTAGCCTTTTTCAAAGAGCATAGACATTGGTGGAGGTAGAAAGGAACTTTGTAATTTACGATAACAACAGAAAGAGTCATATTTTGAGAAGTAGGAAATAATTGATGTAAATGGCCATCCAGACAATGCCATCAAATAAGCAGGCTGGATTGCAAACGGAAAAAACCGACGTTATTGCTGCTGCGACTTAGCCAGATATTCTTTGATTTTACTGATTGAAGGAAAACAGAAAATGGCAGCAAGAAGCATAACCACGGCAGCAATGAAAAGCCCGGTGTCGTCTAAAGTAATGAAAAAGGCGATAAGTCCTCCGTTGACGACTACAAACAAAAGCGCCAGTCTGACAAGGCTCCATTTATGATAAACATTAGCGGCATCGTCGAGCGTGTATCTCTTAATGTTTTGTTCTGTATTGAGTTTAAACAGTTTCAGCGCAGCAGCCGTGATGATGAACGCCGAAGCGATTAGTACCACGTTGATGACATACGCAGTCTGTGCATTATCCTTGGCTGCCACCCCGCCATTAGGGATGACACCATAAAATCCCAGAGCCGCAATAACGATAGTCATCAGGAAGAAAAAAGCGAGTTCGACTCTGAGTTTAAGAAGTAATTTATTGATATACTGTTCCATTCCGAATATAAAAGCTAAGACAAAGATTAAAGAATAATAAGAGCTTATTTTCCCGCTTTGAACGGTACCCTGTTGACAATAGATCGTCCGAGCGTGACCTCATCAGTATATTGCAGCTCATCGTTGATAGACATACCCCTGGCGAGAACCGTGACGAGCAGAGACGGGAATTGCTCAAGCTTTTTGGAGATAACAAAATTAGTTGTATCGCCTTCCATCGTAGAGCTGAGAGCAAGTATCACCTCGTTGACGTCTTCATTGGCATGCAGCCTGTCGACCAGACTTTGAATTTCGAGGTCAGCCGCAGACACGCCGTCCATAGGAGAAATGACACCCCCAAGCACATGATAGAGTCCGTGAAACTGGGTGGTTGCCTCAACCGCCAGAACATCCTGGAAATTCTCTACCACACAGATGACGGAATTATCCCTGGCCTTATTGGCGCATATAGAACAAATGTCGTCATCACTGATGTTGTGGCATACCTTGCAGTGCTTGACATCGTGTCGCAGCCTGACAATACTGTCGGCAATGGCATCAACCTCGTTCACCTCCCTTTTAAGAAGATGGAGCACAAGCCTTAATGCCGTTTTTCGTCCGATTCCGGGCAGTTTTGCGAATTCATCGACAGCTCTTTCCAGTAAAACGGAAGAATAAATTTGATTCATCAGTCAATTATCCTTAATCAAAAGAGAACACGTCGTTCAATAATCCTAAATCAAATAAAAATGCAAAGTTACGACAAAAAAATGAGAAAACGAAGGAAAAGGATGATTATTAGTCATCCAGCTTAAGAACGGCAAGGAAAGCCTTCTGTGGCACTTGCACATTGCCGATTTGCTTCATTCTCTTTTTACCTCTTTTTTGTTTTTCGAGCAGTTTCCTCTTACGGCTGACATCACCACCATAACATTTAGCCGTCACATCCTTTCTGACCTGCTTGACCGTCTCCCTGGCAATGATTTTTCCACCGATAGCAGCCTGAATAGCAATATCAAACTGCTGACGTGGGAGAAGTTCCTTGAGTCGCTCGCACATTTTTCTGCCGAGGTAGACACTGTTGTCCACATGAGTAAGCGTAGAGAGCGCATCGACACTTTCTCCGTTAAGCAGAATGTCGAGTTTAACCAGTTTTGAGGGTCTGAATCCAGCTGCAAAGTAGTCAAAGGACGCATATCCCCTACTGATGGACTTCAGCTTGTCGTAGAAATCGATGACGATTTCGCCAAGAGGCATGAGAAACTGAATCTCGACCCTGTTCCCTGTGATGAATTCCTGCTTGACCAACTCGCCACGTTTTGAGAGGCACAGAGTCATGATTGGCCCGATATAATTAGCTGTCGTAATGATGGTGGCATTGATATATGGCTCCTCAACATGATCAATGAGAGTAGGCTCAGGCATTCCTGATGGGTTGTGCACCTCCTGGCAGTTGCCATGTTTGTCGTAAATCATATATGACACATTCGGGACAGTGGTGATGACATCCATGTTGAATTCCCTATCAAGCCTTTCCTGAACAATCTCCATATGGAGAAGTCCGAGGAACCCACATCTGAAACCGAATCCAAGGGCGGCAGAACTCTCATGCTGGAAAGAGAGAGAGGCATCGTTGAGTTGAAGTTTCTCCAAAGAAGTTCTGAGATTTTCATAATCCTCAGCCTCAATAGGATAGACTCCGGCGAACACCATAGGCTTAACCTCCTGGAATCCCTCAATCGCCTTAGAAGCCGGATTAGCGACAGTCGTAATAGTATCACCGACCTTGACTTCGGCCGCATTCTTGATTCCCGATACGATATATCCCACATCGCCCGTCTTCAGCTCAGCTTTTGGAATCATGTCCATTTTCAGGACGCCGACTTCCTCCGCCTGGTATTCTTTCTTAGTATTGATGAACCGGACCTTTTGGCCAGCCTTGATTGATCCGTTGACAATTTTGAAGTATGCGATGATTCCCCTGAAGCTATTGAACACGGAGTCAAATATGAGAGCCTGCAGCGGTGCCTGCTCGTCACCAACGGGATGAGGAATCCTGTCGACAACGGCATCGAGAATCTGCTGTACGCCCTGCCCCGTTTTTCCTGAAGCCAGGATGATTTCTTCTGGGTCGCACCCAATGAGGTCGACGATTTCGTCTGCCACCTCCTCAGGCATGGCGTTAGGCATATCGCACTTATTGATGACGGGAATAATCGTAAGGTCATTGTCGATAGCCATATAAAGATTAGAAATCGTCTGTGCCTGAACACCTTGAGTAGCGTCAACCACAAGCAGTGCACCTTCGCATGCAGCAATAGAGCGTGACACCTCATAGGAGAAGTCAACATGTCCGGGAGTGTCAATAAGGTTGAGTATATATTTTTTCCCGTCCTTGTTGTACTCCATCTGAATGGCGTGACTCTTGATGGTGATGCCCCTCTCCCGTTCGAGCTCCATGTCGTCGAGCATCTGTCCTTCCGTCACCTTGATTGTGTTGGTGTATTCAAGAAGTCTGTCAGCAAGAGTGGACTTACCGTGGTCGATATGGGCGATGATACAAAAATTTCGTATATTATTCATAATGAGTAAATTTCTTAAAAATCAGGAAAGAAATCCCTAATAAATGGCAAATTTACGAAAAAAAATCGAGAAAAATGGCCGTAAACATAGAAAAGTGACACAAAAAGAGAGATAAAGGAGTGTAAAGAGACATAAATGAAGAAAGTGTCGGATGAAATTTGCAAGATTGTCGATTTATTTGTACCTTTGTGAAAGAAAAGAAGACAAAGACCCGAAAATTCAATAGACAGATGAAACTAATATTACTGACGACTCCGGACTTTTTCATACAGGAGAATACGATAATCAACGCCTTGTTTGCCGAAGGACTTGACATCCTACACATCCTCAAGCCCAACAGCGAGCCCGCTTATTGCGAGCGATTGCTGAAGCTGATAGACAAGCAATGGCATAAAAAGATAGTGACTCACGAACATTTCTACCTGAAATCCGAATTCAAGCTTCGAGGCATCCATCTCAG
>OCTX011954684.1_pt1 | contig 14524 bp, 14 predicted proteins | sample 1539691 | NCBI WGS metagenome assembly OCTX01 (sample SAMN02144231, study PRJEB22623) | gut metagenome | biome: sheep rumen | host: Ovis aries | place: New Zealand | reverse complement strand
GCATATCTTCATACATATTTATTTCTTCGGTAATAATTCCTTTTTCTTTATTTACATTACTATCTGTATAGTATGGATCATTTACATAACTAAGTAAATAATCTAGATTAGTCTCAAAGTTCTTCGTCCCATAACAAATATACTGAGTATTATCAAAGGATGTTGAAGCGTTGCAACCTGTTCCACTTTTAGCAAAGAAAGTAAAAGGATCTTCTCCTGACTCTTGTTCAAACATTTTATGTTCTAAAAAATGTGCTATTCCTAAAGGAAGTTTATGAGTTTGTTTTTTTTCATCTGTAAATTCTACTACTTCACTACCAAACTTAGTAGCAAAGCTTATAAAGTAATTTTTTTTATTTTCATACGGCAACATATATACTTCTAAACCATTACTTAAGGTTTCAACATAATAATCCATATCTAAACCGCTTAAATTAATCTTCTTCATTCTTAACCCCCTCTAACAAAAATACTGTATCCATGGTAATTTTCTTACATACTTTAGTAATATCTTGTTTTTTTACTTTGCTCATTTTTTCTATTCTTTGAGGAATTGGATCTAAGCCTAATATTTCTTCAAATAGAAATTCACTAATAATAGCATTTTCATTCTCTTCAATAGCCTCCAAAGAAGTATGATACATCTCTTTAGCTACTTCAACATCCTCTTTTGTAAAATGCCCTTTTTTCATTTCGTTTAAATTATGGGTGATTAACTCTACTGTTTTGTTGAAGTTTATTTTATCAATTCCTGCCATTATCACTAATAAGTTATCTAGTTTATTTATTAAAGAGTAAATCGTATAACATAGTGAGTTTTTTTCTCTAACTTCCTTAAACAATTTGGAATCACTTACACCACCAAATATTAGATTAGCTAAGACTAGTGAATAGTTTCGTTCGTAATCTGTCATTTTACTAATTGGACAGGCTATTGCTAACTTCGATTGAGTATTATTTATTGTTTCTTTGGCAAACAAGCGTCTTTTTCGAGGCTTTTTTGGATTAAGATAATATGATTCTTTGGCCTTTTTTATCTTTTTAAACTTAAAGTATTTTTTTATTAAAGATGTTATGACCTTATTATTATAATTTCCTACTACAAAAATATCTGCATAATCATTTTCTATCATATTACAATATGTCTCATATAAATTCTTCTCAGTTATTTGTTCTAAATCTTCTAAATAGCCTGTCATTCTATATGATATTGGGCTTTCTTTATCATAAGCCTCCGTCATTCTTATTAAGCTATAGTTTGTAGCGTCTTCTTTTACACTACTGATTGAGACAACGGTATTATATTTAGCAAGATCTAATTTATCTTTTTTGAAGGCTTTTTTTTCTACGTCTGGATGAAAAATTATTTCACTTAAAAATTCTATTGACTTTTCTACATTACCTTCTTCTGTATACTCATCATTTAATGTTTGAAGAGTAAAACTAGTAAAAATATAGTTTCCTATTCTTTGATTACTGGTACCTACTTCTGCCGAATATAAATCTTCAGCTTTTATCGTTAAATTTCTCTTACTATTATATTTTTCCGTTGATTGGAGAAGAACATCCGCTAAAAGAGCCCTTTTAGTTATTTCTTCTTTATGAATTGGGGTGTGAAAAATCACTTTGACAGTTGTAGTCTTAAATTTATCCGTATTAATTAAATGAAGTCCAAAGGAACCTAAATCTTTTTTTGTATATTTCATATTATCACCTCTTGTTTAGTATACCCCCTTTTTTTTATTATATAATTGATTCTAAAGCCATTTCTATCATATTGTCTAAAGAATTTTGCCTTTCAGCACTTGATAAGCTTCTTTCATCATATAAAGAATCTACAACAGTCATTAAGCATGTTGCTTCTCGCCCTAACTTTTTGGCAATATAGAAAAGTCCAAAAGCTTCCATTTCTACTCCTAAAAAGTCCATATCTGGAAAGTTTTGATGAAATCTATCTTTATCATCACAATATAAATCAAAAATATCACTAGTGACTGTTTTTCCATATTTTAAATCAACATTTCTTTCTTTAGCTTTATTCATTATTTTTCTATTTAATTCGTATGATGATTGGATAAAGTCAATATCAACACCATCTAACAATTCATCAAAATAACTCTTACAATAAGCTCCGCTTGATAAAATAACATCTAGAATTTTAATATTCTTATTAAAAGAGCCACAAGTTCCAATACGAATAATTTGTTCTACATTATAAAACTTGTATAGTTCATAGGAATATATTCCAATACTTGGAATACCCATTCCTGATGCAAAAACTGTAACTCTTTTTCCTTTATATTTTCCAGTATATCCGAACATGTTTCGAACAGTATTTATTAGTTTTGCATCTTCTAAATAGGTTTCTGCAATGTATTTTGCCCTTAGTGGATCTCCAGGCATTAATACTATTGGAGCAATATCTTCTTGTTTACTTTCAATGTGTGGCGTAGCCATAAATTCTACCTTCTTTCTTATTTTTTTATTTATTTTTTTTAGGGACTTGATAGTTATCCTCAGTTATTACTATGGCTTTTAATTCTTTGACTGCTGTTTCTAATAATTCCAATGCAGTATTATTAGTTTCTATAGCTGATATACCATTATATTCAACATATCTTTTTTCTCCTCTTGGAATACGTACTATAATATCGCAAAAATTATTATCACCTTCAATAGGTATTTTAGCTATTACTTCTCTTGATATGTAATTAACCCATTTAGCAATAAAAAACTTACCTTCATCAGCTGTAGAAATGGAAAATTCTGCTCCAGAAGGGAGAGAAATTTTCTTATCAAATAATCCTTTTGCTATGGTAGAGAACTCAGTTGCTAGTTCAATTGCTTTCATTAATTCTTTCCTCCATGGTAGAGAATATACATAAAATGTCTTGCCTTCGACTTTTTCGCTTTCACTTTCTTCTATTATATTTACTGATTCCAATTCTTTTGCTACTGTTCCTAATAAATCTATAGCTTTATTATTTGCTGAAATTTCTTTGATTCCTTTATATTTCCTTATGTTTTTATCATAATCTCTATAAAATACATAAGGAGTTGTTTCAGGGGGAAATTCTTGATTTAGATTTCCTTTGAGATCTATTACTACTGCTTTTGTTGACTTATCTCCCCAGTATATTGTTAAAGTGTTTTTTCCATCTTCTTGATAAATTGAAAACTGACTATTTGATGGAAGCATAACTTTCTTACATTTTTCAGCTTGTTCACCTTTAATTTTTTTTACACTATCGACAATGCGTTTCATTATATCATTAACTTTTTCTTCCATATTTCATCCTCTTATACTTTTTAGCTATTCATCTTCACTTATTTCACTATATTTAACTAGTACTTCTCTTGGCTTTGAATTCCCCGTAGGTGGGCCAATAATTCCGTTTTCCTCTAAGGTATCAATCATTGTTGCAGCTTTATTATAACCAATTTTAAATTTTCTTTGAAGAAGGGATGCTGATGCTTTTTGAGTTTTAACGACAAAATCTACAATTTGATCATATAGTTCATCATCACCATTGGCTTTTACGTTTGGTGAATCAGCTTCTTCTGATTCTTGTTTTTCTTCTTCTAATTTCATGAAGTCTGAATTGTAAGACGCTTCTTGTTGTTGCTTAGTGAAATTAATAATCTTTTCTATTTCATCATCATTAATAAAGGATCCTTGAATACGAATTGGAGAATTCATTCCAATTGGCAAGAAGAACATATCTCCTTTTCCTAATAGTTTTTCGGCTCCTACTTGATCTAAGATAGTACGTGAATCAATTCCTGAACCTACAGCAAAAGCAATACGTGATGGAATATTAGCCTTAATTAGACCAGTAATAACTTCGGTTGATGGTCTTTGAGTTGCAACAATCAAGTGAATTCCAGCGGCACGAGCTTTCTGGGTAATTCTTAAAATCGAGTCTTCTACTTCTTTGGCAGCTACCATCATTAAGTCAGCTAATTCATCAATGATAATAACAATAAATGGCATTTTGTCTAATTGTTCATTTGGATGAGATTTATTCCATTTTTCAACATATTCATTGTATCCTTCAATTTTTTTTGTTCCAGTGTTGGCAAACATATGATATCGTTTTTCCATTTCATTAACCATTTTTTGTAAAAGAATGGCAGCTTGCTTTGGATCTGATACCACAGGACACATTAAATGAGGAATTCCGTTATAAACGGATAATTCAACTACTTTTGGATCTACCATAGCAAGTTTTACTTCATCTGGTTTGGCACGCATTAAAATAGAACAAATTATACCATTTACGCAGACAGACTTACCAGATCCTGTAGTACCAGCAATTAGCATATGGGGCATCTTGTTAATTTCACAAACTCCTATTTCTCCCATAATACTTTTTCCAAGAGGTACCATTAATTTCTTGTCTTGCGATTGAAGCATTATTTTACTAGCCATAATTTCATAAAAGCTGACTGCTGATGGGGTGTCATTAGCAAATTCTACGCCTACAGTACTTTTTCCAGGAATTGGAGCTTCAATACGTACATCTTTTTTTGATAAAGCTAGGGCAATCTCACGACTTAAGGTTGTTATTTTGTTAACTCTAGTTCCACTGGCAATTTCTAACTCATATTGAGCTACTGTTGGTCCTATGTGTACTTCAACTACTTTAGCAACAACATTGAAACTTTTTAAAACATTTTCTAATTTTCCTATGTTAGCTTCAATTGCTGAATTATCAGTTGCCGCATTTTTATGTTTTGGTTTATTTAAAATATCAAGTGGGGGTAGTTTATAGCTTGGGTTAGCAACAACTGGCTGAGGTGATTGTTGTTCTATAGAAGTTGATAGTGGATTTTCTTCGCTATTTTGAGTTTGAACTTTCTTTAATTCTTCAATATTTCTAATTACTTGTTTGTCTGATTCCTCAACTTCATTTCCATTACTAATTTTTACTTTTTTATTTGGTTGTTCTTCACTATCAGTTTCTTTTTTTGGAGAATTTTTATAGTTTTCTTTTACATATGTAAACCTGTTCTTTAAAAAATCAACAATTGAAAAACCTGTAAACATGCAAACTCCAACAATAATTAAAGTAATAGTAACTATTTGCATTCCGGTATATGAAAATAATTTGGAAAAAATGATGGCAAAGATACCACCAATTATCCCTCCTCCTACGGAAGAGGACTCTCCTATAGTTCCTATCGTCATGATGGTGTTAAACCCTTTTAATAGTTGATTTATTGTTTCTTTATATATTACTGTAGTATTACCATTATTTAAAGTAACAAAATCCCAATGCATAAATGTTAGTATTCCTATTGCAAATAAATAAAAGCCAAATAGCTTGGTAGAAAAAAATTCTGGCCATTCTCTTTTTATAAAGGCATAAATTCCAATTATAAAAATCAATAATAAGAATACCATATAAACTGAACCAGTTAGAAAAAGAGCAAAAGAGGCTATACCCCTACCAACAGGGCCTAATTTTCCTATTCCTAAAATTGCTGCTATCACGAGTAAGACAGCATATAGTTCAATTGATAATTCTATTGTTTGCTTTTTGGATTTTCTTTTTTTCTTTTTTGCCATATTTAATACTCCATTCTCTAAAATTTATTATACTACACTTTTATTTTTTTTTAAAATATTAAAACAACTATTTTACAACCAATATATTTTATTCTTGATGACTAAAAAAGAATGATTTTCATCATTTATTGCTTGCAATTGTAAATTCATGTAAAAGAAAAAGAGCGATTTATGCTCTTGATACATATTTCCCATCTGCTGTTGATACAATAATTGTTTCTCCTTCTTCAATGAACAATGGTACTCTTACCATTAATCCTGTTTCACATTCTGCGTCTTTTAAAGCGTTAGTTGTAGTATTACCTTTAACAGCTGGTTCTGTGTGAGTAATTACTAATTCTACTTTATCTGGTAAGTCTATTCCTAAAATTTCTCCTTGATAATTAGTAATATAAACTTCTAGATTTTCTTTTAGTAATTTAGCTTGATTGCCTATCTTTGTTGCTGGAATCTCTAGCTGTTCATATGTCTCCATATTCATAAAATAATAGACATCATTCATATTATATAAATATTGCATTTGTTGCTTTTCTATATGGGCGGTTGCTACTTTTACTCCTGCATTAAATGTTTGTTCAAAAATAGCTCCTGTTCTTAAATTTTTTAGTTTTGCTTTTACAATTGCTGCTCCTTTTCCTGGTTTAACATGTTGAGTTTCCATTACTACATAAATATTTCCTTCATATTCAATAGTAATACCATTCTTTAAATCATTTGTACTTATCATTTTATCACTCCTAAATTAAAAAATAAGTTATAAACTTATTTTTATTTTACTTTTTTTCCTTATGTTCTGTATGTTTTTTACATCTAGGACAGTATTTTTTCTTATCAATACGATCTGTTTTATTATTTCTTGGTTCTCTATAATTTTCTTCTTTACATTCACTACATACAAGAGTTTTGTATTGTCTATTTCCTGCTTTTGCCATAATATCCCTCCTTACATGTTATTAGTATTATAACAGATTTTTTTTATTTTGCAAAAGTTTTTACTATGAAGCTAGATTATTTTTTGCATTAATGGTGGTTTAATTTTTATATAACCTATTGCTTTTAGAAATGTTATCTTTTTTTATGTTCTATAATTATACATATAGCAGATACTATTCCAAAAACAATAGTAAACTCCACTCAAATCGTTTATAGTATATCAGACTTTTTCGTTTTAATCAATACCATACATTTCTTGATATTTTTGAGATACTTTTTGCGTAATTCTATATGTTACAAGTGAGGCATAATTGATTGTTTCATTTGGGCGAGATGAGTCTGGAGAAGTTACTAATATTGACATTTTTGGATTATCATATGGGGCATATCCAATAAATGAACTGGTTATTGTTTCAGTATCAATATTCCCATCATTATTAGTATCAATAAAACTTTGTGATGTTCCTGTTTTTCCTGCTGGTCTCATTGATGTGTTCATGTATCCCACTCCATATCCTCCTGGAGAATTTAAAACAGCAACAAATCCTTCTTTTACTCTTGCCATATATTCTGGCCGAGTATCGATAGTATTTAAAACTTTCTTTTCAACATTCTGCTCCAATGGTCCAATTTCATCTGTATTACTCGATGCATGAATTTCTTTTAATAAATGAGGCGCTAATCTTTCTCCACCGTTGGCGATTGTTGTGATATATTGTGATAATTGAATTGGTGTATACGTTTCATATTGACCCATTACAAAGTCTAATAAATTTCCCGCCGCTTTATCTTTTGATGTATAACCATTACTTTCTACTGGTAAGTCTATTTCAGTTTTAACCCCTAAACCAAATGAATGGTACATATTTCGATATATATCAAAAGATTTCTGATTAAAATTCAGTTTCATTTCTCTACGATATTCTTGTCCATTTACGCGAATTGCAATTTTAAATTGATAGACATTACTACTTTTAGCTAAAGCAGTTATGTCATTAATTACTCCCAAATTATCTACAGATGAACATTTTTCAGCTACACCAGCTACTTTAACACATTCATCTAACATGGTTTCTCCTATTTTTACAGCACCTGTATTATAGCCTACTAACATTGAGGCTCCTTTTACAACACTACCCGGAGTAATTGGTGATGTTAGTAAGCTTATGGTGTTATCTCTAATATTCCCATTAACTATTTTTTTTCCAGCCATTGCTAAAATTTCTCCTGTTTTAGGATCTTGAATGATAACACTAGAATGGTCATAAAACTCAGTATTAGGCTCTGTTTTGGCTATTCTTATTTGTTCTTCTAAAATTTTTTCAATTTCTTGTTGGAGGTTGATATCAATACTTAAAACGATATCTTTTCCTCTGCTTCCTTCTTTTACTAATCTTGTTTCGTGAGAATTAACTACTTCATATATAGCTTTTTCACCATGTAAATATTCTTCATATTGTTTTTCAATATAACTTAAACCAACTCTATCATTTAAACTATATCCTTTTTCTAAATAATAATCTTTCAACTCCGCAGGAATACCTTGGGATGATGTTGAGACTGTTCCTAAAATACTTTTTAACGTATCTCCATAAGGATATACTCTTTCCCAGTCTATTCTTGTATTAAAACCATTTAATTGATCATTGTTTTCTGATATATAAGCATATTCTTCATCTGTCGCTTCACTCTTTATGATTTTTTCTTCATATGCATAACCTTTATTCATTAAGTAAAATATATAAGCATTCTTTTTTTCTTCTTCACTATATTCTAGCTTTTCACTTGGAATTCTATTTATTTTTAATTCATTCAATTCTGTTTGAGTCATTTTTCTTTGCTTTACTTTATCTATTTCTTTTTTTGTAACATAAGTGTCACATTCTTCTCTATTAGTTGCAAAATAATATTCTCTTCTACTTCTTTCTGTTAATCTACTATAATCAATATTAATATGTTTTGAAACTTTTTTTGCTAATTCTATCATATCCTTTGTAGATGTATGTTTTTGCTTTTGATATGTTATATTTTTTAGAGATTTATTGTCTACTAGGATATTATAGTTTCTATCATAAATTCTCCCTCTTGGGCTACTTGAACCTGATACAGTTGAATATGTAAGTTTATTTAATTTTAAAGTGTATTCTTTACTATTTATAAGCATAACATTTACCATTCTTATTCCTAAGATAGTAAACAATATAGTAGTTATGATAAAAAATACTAGAAATCTTCTATTAGTTACTCTTTCGTAATTGATGTGTTTTTTCTTTCTTCTTTTTTTCATCTATCCATTCTCCTATTAATATTTTATCACATATTTTTATACTTCATTCATATATTTTTTTGAGGTGGTTTTTATTTATAAAAAAGTAATTGAAAAGTACATTAATCTTCTTTCTCCAACTCATATAAAAAATTATGCTGATTCTCTTAATATTAGTATTAATGAAGAAGAAGCAGATATTTTGTATACTTTTATTATTGAAAATTATAAGAACTTATTAGAAAATGAGGAGACAATTTATTTATTAAAGGGTCTTGTTAGAGATGAATTATATAATGACATTATTAAACTATACTTTGAAAGTAAAGCTAAATATCTTTAGCTTCTTTTTTTATTTTATTTAGCAAATCTTCATCAAATTCTTTGTTTCTTATCATTGTAATTTCATACTTATATGGAGCATATTTTTTATCTACATATGGAGTTTCTAATATTTTTGGGATATTCTTTAATTTTTCATGATAAATAATTCTTATTAATTTTTCAAAACCAATAGTTCCAAAGCCTATATTTTCATGTCTATCTTTGTGACTATTTATTTCATTTTTTGAATCATTTATATGAATACATCCCACTTTATTTAGACCTATAATTTTATCAAAGTTATTTAAGAAACTATCAAAGTCATCTAAATCATAACCAGCATCATTTAAATGACATGTATCTAGGCAAATACCAAGATGGTTTTTGTCCTCTACTTTATCCAATATTTGTTTTAATTCCTCTAATTTTGATCCTACTTCTGATCCTTTTCCGGACATTGTTTCTAGCAAAATAGTAACATTATTATTTTTCACTTTATTAAAAACTAAGTTTAAACCTCTGCTTATTTGTTCTATACCTTTTTCAATTCCTATTCCTACATGACTTCCTGGGTGAAGAACGATATATTTTATTCCCAACTCATTAACTCTTATTAATTCTTCTATTAAAAAGTTTACGGAAAAATCAAACTTTTCTTCATTGCAAAGATTAATAATATAAGGGGCATGAATAATAATTTTACTATAATCAATACCTAACTCGTTCATTTTAGCCAGAGCTTCTTTAGTCTTATTATTATCAATTTTACTTCTAATAGTATTCTGAGGTGCCCCTGTATAAAACATAAAAGTATTAGCACCATAACTTAGAGCTTCTTCTAAACTTCCTAAAACTTGGGTATTCTTATTAAACCCTACATGACTTCCTATTAATAACATTTTATCACCTATCTCATTATAGCAAGTTTTTTAGCAAAGAAAAAGACTTCATTTGAAGTCTTTTTTGCTTTTTTTAGCTTTCTTGACATATATATTTAGCAACATTAGCAGCAGTTGGAGTTGAGAATGAGAAGGCTAAGGCATTAGCATCTCCAGCATTAGTTATTATGTTAGCCGCTCCTGTGTTTACTACATTTGCTCTTCTTATGTTATCAATATCTACAAATGAAGTTATTCCGTGAGTACCATCAGTCAAAACTATAGAATATGTCTGAGTAGTTGCTGTTGTTCCTGATCCTGATACTGTAACTCTGACAACTCCTGTTACATTAGAATTACCCCATGATGATTTTCCACCTTGTTGTAGTAAGAATGGATATGGTTTGTATTTATTAGTAGCTATATCATCGGCATTTAAGTTTTGTCCTTGATATTGACTACTAATTAATACATAGTATTTTCCATCTGGCAATGCTGATGGTAACGTACTTGGTGCTGCAAGTGAGTTATTTCTACACACTAATGAGTCAGATAACCACATTGTACGAACAGCATTTGCATAATTTTTTGCAGTATCTGCAAAGGTATCACGTCTTGTATTCTCAATTGTTCTTGAAATTGCTGGAATTGCTACCAACATTAAGATTCCCATAATTGTAATAACGGCAAGTAATTCAATTAAGGTGAATCCTTTTTGATTTTTTGCTTTTTTCATAAATTCACTCTCTTTCTATTTTTTTTACATTTTAATCTTAGCATGATACTTTTTTCATTACAATATTTTTTTCGACATTTTACGCCTTTTTACATTTTAAGTATTACATATTGCATCATACACTTCTCTCGATACAGGATCTCCTTTATCATCAAAATAATAACCATTGTTTTCTTGGCAAAAATACTTTTTTACTGCATAATATGCATCTACCCCTGAAGAACATAGTGTGGTTCCTAGTTGGGCACCATACCCTATTTGGGGTTTGTTTGCATCTAATTTCATTTTACTTTCTTCCATATTATCTGTTAATCCTAAAATATTATTTATCTCTACAACATTCTGTTTTTGCACTTTATTTAGTTGCTCAGAATCAACTACATTAAGTCCATAGTTGCCATCAGAAGTTATTTCTACTAACTTAATATAATACTTATATCTTTGACCAGTCCTTGTATATATTACGAATGACTCATATTTACTATATTTTCCCCCATTAGGGCCGGATTCAATATCTTTATTATCATTTAGATAATCTAGCGAAAATATAAGACAGTGATTTTCTTTGGGCTTTTTTAGCGTAGAGGTCGTTTTTACTTTTACCTTAGCCTTTTCAGCCATTATTTTAGCATCATTTTTTATTACATTTAAACGACTATTGTTTATGATACCTGTAATATTTGGAATAGTAATAACCATTAATATTCCTAAAACTGTTATCATTGCTAATAGTTCAATTAGAGTAAATCCTTTTTGATTTCTCATAAAACCGCCTACTTTCTATTTCATTATAACAAAATCAGATAATTAAAAAAACTATTTTATGATTTTTTTTAAATTCTCTAATTCAAATCTTGAAGTTAGAGTATATTCTTCTTCTTTAAAAATACTATCATAGCGAAATAGACTAAAACCTTTATAATTTTTTAAATTTCTAGAAAGAAGAACTTCTCTCATAATAATGTCATCATTTTCTATCCATTCTTTTCTTCCTTCTTTGGCATATAAGTCTTCTTTTCCCACCTTATAAAAAGCTAATGCAATTAGTAAATCTATTTTATCTGTTTCCAAAAGACTTTCCCATTCTTTTATTACTTTACTATATGCTTTAGTACTATTATAAAAGCCATAATATATTTGAGGCATAATAAAATCAATATATGTTTCACTACTGAGCCATTTTTTAACATCGGCATAATTTTTTTGATAATTATTTTCAATGTTTCCATCTGGAGAAACACCAAATTTTATGTGTTTCTTTTGACACTCTTTATGCACTTTTTCAATCATTTGATTAATAACTCTTAAATGATATTCTTCTATGGTAATATTTTCTTTTTCTTTTATTAATTCATAATCTTTGATATCAATATTATTATCTGGATAAAAATAATCATCAAATAATATTCCATCTACTTTATAATTTAACACTTCTTTGACACCTGATATTACCATATCTTCTACTTCTTGTTTTGAAGGATTCCAGTAAATACCATTTTTTATATAAACCATATCCGTATTTAAATATTGATAAGCAGGAGATTTTTCAGTAATTGTTTTGGTATTTTCTGTTGTCCTTATGCGATAAGGATTTATCCAAGCTATTACTTTTATATTACTCTTATGTGATTCTTCCAAGAAGTACTTTAGTATATCATAAGGCTTTTTGCCTTCTTCTTGGCTTACATAAATACTATAAGGAAAAATTTCAGAATCATATATAGCGTCACAATTTGCTCTTACTTGAAGAATAACAGTATTAATTTTTAGTTGTTTGATATTTTCTATCATTTTTCTAATATTTGTTTTGCTTTCTTCTTCAGTATCTTTTTTTATATATTCTTGTAGTTCTATATAGCTAATAAAAACTCCCTTTATTTCTTCTTCGGCTATAGCACTTTCTTTTTTGTTAACAATAAGCCCTATGATTATAAAAAGAACAAGAGCTATTTTTTTCATATTATCACCATATTTATTATATACAAATTACTAATACGAAATATGTCATTTTATTTTGTCCTTTTCAATAATGTATAGATTTTTATCTTTATAAAAAGCATAGAAAATATTTTCTATATATGTGTGTTGACTTTTTAATTCTTCATATAGCCAAGCTTCTGTTTTTTTTATTTGTTTTAATGTCTCTTTATCTAATTTTCCATCTAATATTAATGGTAAGGGATAGTTTCTATTTAAATCTTCACATTTTTTAAAGATTGATAATTTCCCACTAGTTTCTAGTACTGCATAATCTACTTCAGAAATAGATTTTATAGATTTATTCCTTAATTGTATCAACAAATCATCTAAATTGTATCTTTGATTCTGCATTTCTTTAAAGTTAACTTTTCCACGATTTATGATTACTGATGGAACTCCATCTATAATATTTCTAGCTTTGTTATTCTTCATTGAAATGTATGATACTAAAACCTGCATAACGACTAATAGCAAAATAGGAATTAAGGAAAACAGAATACTTTTTTCTGGATTTTCAATGGAAATAGCAACCATTTCGGCAATAAAAATAGATACTATAAAATCCATAATAGAAAGTTCTCCTATTTCTCTTTTACCCATTATGCGATAAACTATCGTAATTAAAGTATAAAAGAACAAGCTTCTATATAATATTGTTAAGTATTTCATGAAATCACCTACTTTTATTATGATTATAGTAATAATATTTTATACTATTCATAATATTATTTAGAGGTGGTTTTATTAACACTATAAAAAAATATGGATTTCAAGTACTTCTAAATTTCTTAGAAATTGTATTTCTATTTTTGATATTAACAATACTATTTTATTTTAATTTGATTTCTGAAAAGTCATTCCCTTTTTTTAAATTATCAGCTATTTTAATAACTTTTTCTTATAACAGTTTTCTTCTTGGGAAAAAATTACCTAAAAAAGGAATTACTATTGGGCTTTTCTATTCTTTATTCTATGTTATTTTCTTTTTTTTGATTTCAATATTTTCAGGTAATTTTCAAAATAAAAATTTATTATACTTCTTATTATTAATTATTATTTCACTGCTTGGAAGTATATTTGGTAATAAAAAAAAGCCAATTAGTAAAGACTAGTTAGCATTTTCAAATTTACTTTACCTTTTTTTTAGTCACTTCTTTGGCATCAATTGCTTGTAGAATCATTGTTCTTATTTCTTCAGGTAGCTCATCACTTTGAGTCATTTCTACATCTTGGAATTCTAATGTGTAAACATCATATTCAGAGTAATCATTACTTGTTTTGATCGCTTCTATTCCCATTTTTTTAGTTAATCTGATGTTTGCTTTTTTGCCTGATAACTCATATATTGTATGATACTTGGTATAGCGTCTTTTCCCCTCTTCTTGATTTTGGTCACATATTTTTTCCAGTACCTCAATCTGCTTGTCCCCCATTTTAATATTAAAGCAAAATGAATCAGTAATAAAATAGTATACTAAGTTTTCTTGATTAAAAGTGATGCTTTGTCTAGGAGATGTGTCTTCTTCAACATTAAAAGGTATTTTTATAAGAAAGCTTAAGGCTCTGTTTAATGTTTTTTCTATATCTTGCATATTTTCTCTCTTTTCTTTTTTTATTTCTACTTTATCATATTATGCTATTTTTTTCAAAATAAAAATGGGTAAGCCCATTTCCTAAAATTGTAGAGATACAATTGATGTGACACCACTGATATACAAAAAAAGCAAAAATTCCGATAAAATATTAATTGAAAAGAAAAACATTTATTGAAAGGGCTTTTTGCTATGAATAATATATCACAAAATATACGTTATTATCCACATGATTTGAATACA
>OCTX012246446.1_pt1 | contig 14528 bp, 10 predicted proteins | sample 1539691 | NCBI WGS metagenome assembly OCTX01 (sample SAMN02144231, study PRJEB22623) | gut metagenome | biome: sheep rumen | host: Ovis aries | place: New Zealand | reverse complement strand
GCAGCTGATTTAAAGCCTGTGTTGCGTTAGTATAACCTAACTCATAAGCTCGTGAATTCATATTTTCGTTAAGATATTCCAGCCAAAAACTTTCCAGATGGAGTTGAGCACGATTCTGCCTGGCTGGTGAAGACAAGTCTTCTGAAGTAATAAGTTTGTTAGTTTCAGCTATCTTATTTTCAAAACTGAGTCCGTCGGTCGTTGTCAGGATTATTATATCAGTGATTATCTCGTCTGCCTTTGTAAGCTGCGAGGTTGTGATTTTCCCTTTGTATTTTTCATAAGCAGTGGAGGCAAGCTGATAATTTCCTTCTCTGTTACATAAGACTAACAGATTTATAAAAGAGGTATCCAGATTTTTTTGAAGAAAATCGGTACTGCCCCAGCGGTCGATAAATGATGAAAACCAGTCTAGTGTGGAAGAGTAAGCAGCCGCGGAGTCTGGGAGGAGGTTTACGTAGTTTGCGGCGAGGATATCAAATTCATAGCGAACTGAAGCTGTTGACTTTACAGGTTCTGCTTTTATTGTATTCCAACGGGTAGCACCAAGTGGCAAAGCTTTATTGTAGTCTCCAGTCTTTATATATTCCGAAGTCAGATTCCCTGCTATGAGACCGGTAAATATTCCGTCGCTTACTTCGCTGCGATTTGAATAATATTTTTTGGGAACCACATAATATTTTTTTATCTGATCTGTATGTTCAATTTCTTCCTTACTTCCGGGATTAAAGCCATAAGGATTTGTTGTTTCCACATCTATCTTTTTAAGCTGCACTGATTTTGAATTTGAAGTATTTGAAACGGGAACATAAATAGAACAAAAGGCGTGTTCGCTTGTTCTCTGCCCGCGTACATCCAGACCAGCAGCCTTTGCAGCGGCCATGTAGAGAACAGCAGATGAGACACAATTATATAAGCCACTTTCCAAAGCCAGGTCGAGCTTAGTCTGATTCAGACTGTAAGTCTTGAGATAGTCACGGTAAAGTAATTTTAGAATTGCCCGGCCGCGTTCTTCCTGACTGAGAGTCATAATTTCGTCTGACGTCGCTTCGTTTTTTATAGCCTCGAATTTCTGCCAGCTGCTATTCCAGACCTGGCTGCCCCGCTGACATTCCGAAAATAAAAGCCCCATTTCAAAAACCTGGTCTGCGGTATAGGAAGTGTATGGCATACTGCCAGTGTTTTTGTTAAGTACCTCATCTGTGGAAAACAAAGGCTCGAAGGATGGATGCGATGTCTGGGCGGTAACTTGTGTAATTAAGAAGAATGAGAGTAATGAACAGAGAACTATGAAAATTCTTGTTTTTCTATCAAATGACATATTTAAAACGGTAAATGAATTAGAATGAGATGTCAAGTAGGTAATTTTTCTTCCTAAATGATGATTTACAGGCCAATGTTTGCCGCTTTTCACGTTATTTTCCGACTAAATTGAAATAAAACTTCATTTAGTCGGAAACAAAAAACAACAATTTGAACTATTTCCCAACTAAATGATAAAAATAACGTATTTAGTAGGAGTATTTTGGCTTTTTCTCTATTTTTTACATCATTTTTAATGAAATTTGGACAAAAAAGTAGTTTTTCTTCCGACTAAATTGAGTATTTTTCTGATTTAGTAGGAACTAGTTAATTGCAGACTTGCAATTGCATCCTACTAAATTGCCAGAAACACACCTTTAGTTGGAATATTTTGCATACAGTGAAATTTCTTTCCTACTAACATCCAATATTTGGGCAATTAGTCGGAAAATGAGATTGCGTTAGCGCTGGGAGCAACTGCGAAGCAGCCGACCGCAGGGAAGGAGCCGGCCGGCGACTGACTGAAGACGGTGAGCGTAGCGAATTGCGGACATAGCGACCCGAAGGGGAACGCCCTAATCACGCCAAAACTAAATCTTTCTATATTCTCGAATAAAATAAATGATTTCGGCAAGAGCGGTGATTGCCCAGGAGAAAATATAGAGTAAAAATAAAGATTGGATTGTGCCAAACCAGGCAAAAATTGTGTAGACCCAGATAATGCGGAAGAGGCAGGAACCTAGCAAAACGATGATAGTTGGAACTGAGGTTTTACCGAGCCCACGATTTGCTGCAATGGTGTTGTCCATAAAAGTTGCTACGGGATATGAGAACCACATAATTGAAAAACGCAGCATTCCGGCTTCTATTACAGCAGGGTCACTGGTAAAAAGGGAAAGGCACTGTGGGCCGAAAATGTACATAGTGGTGCTGAGTCCCGCTCCCAGCAAAAATGCGTAGAGGTTTGAAATCAACATACTGTGGAGTATGCGATCCTTTTTGCCAGCTCCGTAGTTCTGCCCGATGAAGGTGGCACAGGCTATGTAAAAAGCATTCATTGCGCTGTAAATTATATTATCCAGATTTGAGCCGGCAGCGGTTCCTGCAACCATTGTAGCATCAAATGAATTTACGCCAACCTGAATGAATGTATTAGCAATGGCAAAGATTGCGTTTTGCATGCCAGCTGGAATTCCAATCTTTAGTATGCGGATAGTTTTTTCCCGATGAAGCTGAAGGCGGCGAAAAGAAAATTTTATGTCACCAAGGTCGCGGCCACGAATTAGTGGAATCATTACAAGGATGGCAGAAACGTACTGAGAAATTACAGAGGCAATGGCAACCCCTGCACAAGAAAGATGGCAGACAATTACAAAGAAAAGATTTAAGATGATGTTAATAACGCCAGCTAACGAAAGGTAGTAAAGAGGACGCTTTGTGTCGCCAGCTGCGCTGAGAACTGCGTTTCCATAATTATAGAGAGCAACGCCCGGCATTCCCAGCATATAAATTTTAAAATAAACTACAGCATCATCCAGGAGCTCGGGCTTGGTTTTGATAAGTGCCAATACCGGGCGGGCAAGAAGATAGCCTCCAACGAGCAGCACCACACCCACAATCATGGAAACTATAAAAGAAGAATGAAGTGCCTGATCCAGATCCTTTTTAGATTTAGAACCAATGTAAAAAGCAACTATGACGTTTACGCCGCCACCAAGCCCCATCAAAAGTCCGGTAAACAAAAAAAGCAACTGAGATGTTGAGCCTACTGAACCCAATGCAAGAGAGCCCGCAAAACGACCAACCACCGCAATGTCTGCAATATTAAAGAGCACCTGAAGTAAGTTAGAAAAAATCAGAGGTATGCTGTAAAAAAGAATTCCTTTAAAAAGAGGACCGCGAGTTAAATCGCGGTCATAAGAAGATTTTGCTTTAAGCATACTAAAGACAATAGTGAAAAGCCCTTGAAATTTCAAGATAGCAGATAAACCATCTATTCTCTAGAGTTTTACAACCACAAAGCTTTTTGCCGGAATTGTGATTTCGCCATTGATGTTTTCTTTTGAAACTGTAAAGCTGACTGCTTCTGGTCCACGCTTCTCGCAAACTTCAAGATTGGACATAAAGTCTGGAGACACGCCCTTTGTGCCGCCTGTAGTTCCAATTGCATCTGTAGCCACAACCACTTTAGCTTTTCCACTTGCCGCTGCAAGCCGGGCAATTTCTGCATTTCCGGCCAGTGCTGAACCATCTTCATTTGTAAGAGTAATGCTTTGTTCTTCTTCCGAGCCATTTGCAATCTTAAGGATTTTTGCACCAGAAGAATCTTTTACAACAGAAAGATAAAGCTTGCTTTCGCGCAATGCCTTTTCCTGACCAGCAAGTTCAAGAGCCTCGCATCCTGCGTAGTCTGCAAACATTTTCTGAACATAGTAGCTTGGAGTGAGAACAACCTTATCAGCATCAAACCAGATCATATCCGGTGTCCACTGGGAATGACCAATTCTATTGAAAAGCGGCGCATAAGAAGCAAGTCTGACCACATCTCCATTTCGTTCCATACCAGTCATCATTGCAGCCTCGGCAACAGCTCCATCAATTGAGTTTGAAAGATTTTCATCGTGGGCGGCATACTCACCCGCAAAAACAAAAAGATCACGAGGGTAATCATCATAAAAAGCAACATTATCATAAAGCCACTCTGGAGCAACATAATAGTGCTCATCTACAGCGTAAGAGAAAGCCTTGTTTTTCTTACCGGTGATACGGTAGAAATCCCAGGCATTCTTATGGAAATCGTTTCCAACAAATGGACCCGCAGTTCCAAGACATTTAATTTCAGGATACTGCTGGTGAATTGCTTTTTCAAAAGCGATATAACGAGGAGCCAAGTCTACACAACCGCTTTCCCATTGCTCGTTTCCAATGGCAATCATTTCTAGATTAAAACTTTCAGGATGACCCATTGCTGCACGCAGGCCACCCCATTTACTTGTTACAGGCCCGTTTGCAAATTCAATTAAATCAAGTGCATCCTGAACATACTTCTGGAACTCTTCTGTATCAACAGGAACTGTTTCATACGAACGGAACTGGCAGGCAACACCAATGTTCAAAACAGGCAGCGGCTTACAGCGGCGTTTTTCAGATGATAAAAGCTCGCAAAGCAGGAAGTACTCGTAAAAACCAATTCCATAGCTCTGCATATAATGGCAGTCTGGAGTTTCCCAGGCGGAAGTTACGTTTCCACCCTGGAGAGCCCAGAGGTTTGTATTTATTTTTCTGTCCTTGAGAGGGCCTACTGTATTTTTCCACTGGTAGCGGCGCATAATGCTTGTGCCTTCTACGATACAGCCGCCAGGAAAGCGTAAGAAGCCAGGGCCAATGTTGGCGAGGGCCTGGAATAAATCTTTGCGGAAAATGCCTGCAACTGCATCTTCTGGAATCATGGAAATAAGGTCGAACTCAAGGCAGCCTGCGCGAGTAAGAGAGATGATAAAGTCTGCACCACTTATGTTGTCGAGCGCGGTAAGCTGGCCTTCGTAATGCTGCCAGTCGAGAGTGTCGCAGGTAACGCGGATTGTATCCATCCATTCTGCAGGGCGGTTTTTTGAATTATTAAAATTGATTTCTGTCTGACCGTAAAGCTTGCCTTCTTTTTTTATGCTGACTGTAATTTTTCCTTCAGGATATTTGACTTCGCGGACATAAAAAGAGATTTTGTATTTAAGACCTTTTTTAAGGGAGATTCCATCGTAGGCCTTGTTCTTAAAACCGTCACCATCCTTTCGGGCAGTAAAACGCAGATAATGAGGATTATTCTGACTTACCGGCTCATTGCAGGAGATTTCAAGAGCATCTTCATTTCCCGACTTCTCAACATCCCCCGCCCCGCTTTCACCGTTAGCCGGACATGCACTCCAGACATATAGATTATCTTCTCGCAAAACGTAATTATGACTTTCACCCTTGCTTTTTACAGCCTCAAAAGAACGGTTTTCTATCATTTCAGCATACAAACCACCATCTGCTGCAAAGTTGATATCTTCAAAAAAGAGACCAACCATGTCCGGAGAAATTTCATGTGCTGTTTTATCAGAAAGAACAAGCTTGTGTGATTTCATATTTATAAACCCCTTCAAAAAAGCCATAAAGGCTATAATTTTTTAGTAAAACGTTTTACTTAATTATATTAAACCATTAACTAATGTTAGTAAATAGAAATTTAATGGATGTTTATTGTATGTTTCCGTAAAATGCGGAGCGCTGGGAGCCCCTTGCCGACCGCAGGCGGGACCGCCAAAATACATTGAACAAGCCCTGCATTCGAATTAAAATAAAAATATGGAAAAGAACGCAGACGAACAGTACAACAAGATGGTAAACACTCCGGTGTCTAAGCTTATAACTAAGCTTGCAATTCCCACAATTATTTCTATGCTGGTGACCTCGCTCTATAATATGGCGGACACTTTTTTTGTTTCGCAGCTGGGAACAGAAGCGAGCGCGGCGGTTGGAATTGTTTTTCCTATTATGTCCATTATCCAGGCCTGCGGCTTTACGCTGGGAATGGGTTCGGGAAGTCTTGTGTCTATAAGACTCGGACAGAAACGTAATGAAGAAGCCTCTATAATTAGTTCAACCGCATTTTTTGCAGCCCTGACCGTAGGACTTCTGATTACCATTTTTGGAAATCTTTTTGCTCCTACACTTCTTGGCTTTGTTGGAGCTGATGATGCGGTACTGCCTTTTGCAAGAGACTATGCCAACTTCATTTTCTGGGGCGCGCCTTTTATGTGTGCCTCTTTTGTTTTGAATAACGATTTACGCGCCGAAGGCAAGGCTTTCTTTAGTATGATTGCTCTGACCACCGGTGGCATTCTGAATATGATTCTGGATCCCTTTTTTATTTTCAGTGAACTGCCCATTTTTGGTGGCAGCCTGATACTAAAAGGCTTTGGTCTTGGAATTAAGGGAGCTGCCCTCTGTACTTTGCTCACTCAGTTTACCAGCTTCTGGCTGCTCTTTTCATTTTACCTGAGACGAAAATCCATCTGCCACATCAGCATAAAAAATGTTTCTAAAGACTTACACGTGCTTGGCAAGGTCACCACAACCGGGCTTCCATCTCTTGCACGCCAGGGACTTGCAAGCATCGCTTCCATTATGCTCAACCGCAACGCCGCCCTCTTTGGAGTTTCTGCAATTGCGGCAATGTCTATTGTAGGAAAAATCATAATGTTCATTGCCAGCATGATGATTGGAATTGGCCAGGGCTTTAGTCCGGTAAGCGGATATAATTACGGTGCAAAGAGATACGATCGTGTTAAGAAAGCTTACATCTTCTTGGTATGCAGTGGCGCTGCTGTTATGTCGTTTTTTGCCGCCACCGCCGTTATTTTTGCGCCACAGATTATTGCGGCTTTCAGAAATGATCCGGAAGTAATTGCCGTTGGTAGTGTTGCCTTAAGATGGCAGGCAGCCTTCTTACCGCTCCACGCATTGATAGTTGGAACTAACATGCTCATGCAGTCTACCCGCCACATAAAGGCTGCAACCTTCCTTTCTATGAACAGACAGGGCGTTTATTTTATTCCGGCAATTTTAATTTTGCCGCGTTTGTTCGGATTGTTTGGAGTGGAAATAAGTCAGGCTGTTGCAGATTTGTTCAGTACCTTTACTGCAATACCGTATATGATCTGGTTTTTCAGGAAATTGCCTAAGACGGAAAATAATTAGGCAGGGGCGTTACGAAACAACCAGTTGTTTCGAGCCATTATTTCGATGAGCCTAAAAATTGCAATGCAATTTTTAGGCTCATCGATTTTAGGCAGGGGGTGCAACCCCCGTTAGAAAGGGTAGCCCGCAAGGAACTGCGGGCGCAGGGGAAGGCTTTCCCCTCCTTTAGCCTACATCGCAGTATAACCACCATCAACTGGAAGGATTACACCAGTTACATAGCTTGAAGCAGGACTTGAAAGGAAGAGAGCTGCAGTATCGAGCTCACCCTCATTACCATAGCGGCTGAGAGGAATCATAGTCTGAGCATTCTGCTGGAAGAAATCTGAATCCAGAGTTTCCTTTGTAAGTGGGCTGTAGAAATAACCAGGGCAGATTGCATTTACGTTAATGCCATATTTTCCCCATTCACTTGCAAGACCGCGAGTCATATTTACAACTCCGCCCTTTGCTGCGTGATATGGTGAACATGGAGCAACCTTGTTTCCAACCAGACCATACATAGAAGCAATGTTGATGATGCGGCCGTACTTTGCAGGAATCATAGCCTTCTTTGCAATAGCGCGGGCCATGCGGAAAGAACCGAACATATCGATATTGATTTCGTTGTAGAACTGATCATCTGTAATATCCTCAGCAGGAGCAACAGCACCAGTTCCCGCATTGTTGATAAGAATATCGATGCGGCCAAACTTTGCAAGAATCTCATCTACAACTTCGTTTACACGATTTGTATCTGTGATGTCGCACTGAATGCCAATAGCTTCAACCTTGTAGGTATCAGCAATTTCTTTAGCAACAGAATCAATCAGTTCCTTGCGGCGGGCAATAGCAACAATTTTTGCACCCTGATTAGCAAGAGCCTTAGCCATCTGAACACCAAGCCCTGTAGAGCAGCCAGTTACAACAGCAACCTGGCCTGTTAAATCAAAATAATTTTTCATAAAAAACTCCATTCATTTTATATTTACATTATATAATATAATCATAAAAGTTCCAAACGGGTAGTTAGTTTCCGCTAACATTTTATTATATTTTAAAATATAGGAGGGGGAAGTCTCCCCCTCGCTTCAACCCGCTTCGCGGTTTTCCGCTACCCCTTCTCCTAGGGCGCTTGCCCTAAAACCCGCTACTTAGTGAGCTCGTAAAAAATCACCGAGGCCGCCTGAGCAACATTAAGGCTGTCCACTAAACTTTCCGTGGCTCCCTCTTTCATTCCGCCCCAGGGAATAATCACCAGCTCGTCGCAGTTTTTACGAACCGCCTCACTAATTCCCTGCTCCTCATTTCCAAGAACAATAAGGACCGGCTTCTTGCGGGCATCTGCCGTACTCAAAAAATCTACAGACTTCTTTGCACTTAAATCGGTTCCCACTCGCAGCATTTTTCCTTTCAAGGCTTCCAACAACCTCACACTGGAATTCACACTATAAATATTAACGTATTCCATTCCACCTTCGGCAACTCTATAGCTGCTAGTCGTAATCGAGCTCTGCGCCTCGTCCAAAGGAATCACAATGTTTTTAATTCCAAAAAATGCCGCACTTCGAACAATCGCCCCGAAGTTGTTCGCGTTCCCAATCCTGTCCAGCAAAACCGCATTTTCGCCGCGCTCGCACCATCCCTCGGTAATATCGCTGTCCAGCGGTTCAATCTGCGGCGCTTCAATCATTGCCACTACACCCTGGTGGTGAACAGTTCCACTCAGTTTTTCCAAATCACCAGCAGGCTTCTGATTATATATTCCGTGAACCTTTGCAAGCTTTTTACACAAGCCGCCAAATTTCGGTGCTACTTCTTCTGTAAAATAAAGCCGTGTAATCTTCTCCGGATGATTTTTTTCAAGCTTTTTTACAGTCGCAAAACCGCAGACTGCCAGCTCGTTATTTTTCTTGTTCTTCATAAGACTAATATACACAATAAAATTACAAGTGTCATTCCCCGACTTGATTGGGGAATCCATTCAACACATAAAAGTGACACTTTTATTCCCGAAACGTGTTATAATATATAGAGGTATAAAAATGAAAAAACTGATTATTGGAACCCTTTTATTATCTTTAGCATCAAGCGTTTTTGCACTTCCAAATCTTTTAGACAAACAGGAAGTCACTGAATCTTCTATCAAAAATCTTAATTTTGGCTTAGCCTGGGAAAATCTTGAAATTCAGGAAACCTACGGCAACACAATTGATGTCGAAATCTACAGCAATAACCGTAAAGCTTCACCACGTGTAAAAACTTCCGGTTCAACCCTTTATATAGATTCTACCAGCAGTTTTGCTATTGGAACCCGTTGTACTGTCATTGTTTACATTCCTCAGCATAAAAACTTCAATGAAATTGAATTAAAAGCTTCCAGCGGCGAAATCACAGTAAAAACATTACTTTCTGCCCAGAAGATTTTCATTACAACAAGCAGCGGTGAAATCTATTCTGAACAGGGCTTGTACGCAGATACAATAAAACTTCGCGCTTCAAGCGGCGACATCGAAGCCAACAACCTTGATGCAAACGACTTCACTGCAGAAACAAGCAGCGGCGAAATCCTAATCAAACAATATACAGGAAGCACAGGAACTTTGACTGCAACTAGCGGAGAAATTGAAGTAAACGGATTTGCAGCAGAATACACAAGTTTCAAAACCACCAGCGGAGAAATCGAAGTAAAGCAACTCGACTGCGACTACTTTGATGCAAAATCAACCAGTGGCGAAATCTATCTTGAACTGATAAATGCACCTCTCGCAAAATCAAGCGCAACCTCTACAAGCGGTAGCATCAATATTATTTTGCCAAAAGATGCTTCGTTTGAAGTAGCCTCACATTCAAACAGCGGCACTTTAAAAAATAAGTTCACAAGCAACAAGTTTGTTCCACGCGACACTTACTACGAAAAAATCAACGGCGGTGGTCCTCTCCTGGAACTTTCAACAACTTCTGGCAGCATAGAAGTTGAATACTAAACTTTTATAAACTGTGTATTTTTAGAGTTCGTAAATAGTCTTTTCGTTCATCAGATACCCGGAAACTTTCACAGGCCTTTTGAATTGCCTTGTTATGTGTCCAGGTATCTAATTTTTTATTCTGTATAAAAGTTATTGCTGTATCCCACTGCTTTACCAGCGCCTCGGCAAATAACCAGGCCGTCATCATGTTTACATAATATTCATCGCTGCGAATTGATGCAGGCAGTTCAAGGTAGTCGGCTTTATAATCATCATCAAGGAAATATTTCATTAAAAGCAGCATGCCTACTCTCTTAATATAAGGCTCATCCGCTTTTATCCATAATTCAAGTTTTGGCAATAACTGCATTCTGTTCTTTTTTAGAACTGGAGGATTAAGTCCATCACTTACAGCCCAACTGTTTATGTACGGCAAAAAGTTTTCTAATGCCGCAAGACATTCATCATAATTCTTAATTTTATTGATAAGTGCAATCTGCAGGCAGTTTTCTTCATGATATTTATGAGGTAAATCTTTAAGAAAATTTTCTTTTTCTTCTGCAGGAAGACAATTTATTTCCCGGATAATATTTTTATAATTCGGTGCACGAATCCCTATAAAGGCATCTCGAGAAAGCGTTGGTACAAGCTTTGCTGAAAAATCAGCATATTTTTCATCCTGATATTTAAACAATATTTCCTGTATCTTAGTCACAATTTTCACCTCAAATTATTATATATTGGGTTTTTCCTTTTCTCAATAAATGAATTTTGCGCATATTTGAAAACATGCGCATTTTCCGTTCGTGATTCAAATCTTTTTAAACAATAGATTTGCAGCCACGATTTCACTATACTGTAAGTTATGAATAACAACTTGATTTTTGAAAGTCAGCGTGAAATTTCTTCCGCTTTTATTGATTCTTCTGTTCGCATGGGTGTAGCTCAATCAGTATTGTTAGTTCAAGATAACCTTACAGAATGCTTTAATGCAATGGGCTGCGACGGCGTTATTTACCGTGAAAAATTCAATGACTTCTGGGTATTCACAAAAACGAAAGTTCATTTTGAACGTCGCCCAGACTGGCGTGAAATTGTTACAGCACGCACATTTCCAATCGACAATCTTGGAATGCGCACTCATATCAATACAGAAATTACAGATAAAGAAGGAAAATGTCTTCTTCTTGCAAATCAGGAAGCCTGCGTTTTGAGTCTTGAAACACACCGTCCTGTAAAAATCACAACTCTTCCCTATCCAAAAGAAGATTTCCCCGAACCGCTTTTCTACGAACCATTTGAACGTTTCCCTTCTGATTTTTCTGATGAGGAACTTGCCTTTGAACAGGTAATTCGTTCCTGCCATATTGATATGTCTCATCACATGAATAACATTGAGTACATAAAGTTTGCCCTCTGCGTTTTCTCAGATGATTTTCTGCAGACTCACGAAGTAACAGATCTCGAAGTGCACTACACAGGTGAAAGTAAGGAAGGTCAAACTCTCCGTGTATACAGACGTGTCGATCCAACCAATAACAAGAAAAACTTTGTACATATTAAAGAAGGTGACCGCTGCGTATTTGAGTGTTGTATAAAGTTTGCCTGATTACATCTTGTAGAACGTATCTTGCCATAGTCATCGCAATCTCAAAAATGCTATAATCTCGGCTATGAAAAAAACTTATGTAACCAAAATGCCGGATAAAGCCGGTGCCTTTCTCGTGGCCGGAAAAATCATAGCCAGCCACGGAGGCAATATTGTCCGCGTGAATTACAACAAAGCTGTAGATTTGCATACACTTTTTATTGAAGTTTCTGCTTCAGAAGAGGAACACAGCCAGATTCAGGACGAGCTTAAAAAGTGCGGCTACCTTACAGACGAAGATAAGGACGGCACGGAAAGTCAGATTCTGATGATTGTCTTGACTCTGCCTGATGTTAGCGGTGCCGTTATGCCTGTACTTGAGATTTTACACAAGCATAGCGTAAACATTTCTTACATAAGTTCTCAGGAAAACGGAACAGGCTTTCAATATTTTAAGATGGGCCTTTTTATAGAAAATACTTCCGAAATCAGCAGTCTGATAGGTGAGATTTCTCAGGTTTGTGAAATTAAGATTTTAGATTACGAAGTAACCGACCGCCTGCTCGACGGAACAGTTTTCTACGTTACCTTTGCCAACGAAATGCGAAAAATTCTGGGGCTGGATCAGGAAACCACAAACCAGGTCTTAGTCCACGCAAACAGAATGATGCAGCTGCTTGATGAGCAGAAAAAATCTCCACTTAAAACCTTTGATTACATAAGGCGTTTTGCAAGTTTTGTACGCGAGCGAAAAGGCGAAAACTTTAAGCCGGATGTTTCCTTTATCACCCTGAATGATAAAATGACCCTCTTTACGATTGAGCCGCCCTGTGGCAGTAACACCTATGTTCTGCAAACCGATGATGAACTTTTGTTCGTTGACTGTGGCTTTGCCTGTTATCGCAGCGAGATGGTGGCTTTGTTTAAGGAGTTGTTCCACGGCTACTCAACAATTAAAAAGTCGGCTTTTATTACTCACGGCGACCTGGATCATGTAGGCATTTTGTCGGAGTTTGATGCAATTTATATGAGCGGCAACTGCTACGACAACTTTGTACTGGATGTTTCCGGCACAGCTGATTTCCGCGAGCAGAATCCTCTGCATGAACCTTACTGCCGCCTGAGCAGAATTATTTCCGGTTATGTTCCTCCAGCTTTGGAAAAGTGCATTGTCATAGGCAGAAGAGAGAGTGATGATATTCTCGCACCAATCGGAAGCCACTTCTTCGGCGGCAAACGCTTCGACTTTTACGAAGGCAAAGGCGGCCATGTCCGCGGCGACACCGTAATAGTCTGTGATGAACTAAAACTGGTCTTCAGCGGCGACATCTACGTAAATATCAAAGGCTTTTCTAATGAGCAGAAAGAGTTCAATGCCCTGGCTCCTTTCCTTATGACAGGTGTAGATTCAGACCCAAAACTCGCTCGAAAAGCCCGCGACTACCTGGTAAGTAAATACAGTGATTATATAATTTGCCCGGGACACGGAGCGGTAAAAAAATTTTAGACTTATGCGACGGAAAATAAAGGTTGTCCAGCCTTTTGATTCCGCCTTTTAAGAAAAATATACTTTTTTTTGATATACACCAATTTTACTTTTATTTTGTAAAAACGGTGCATATCATTTTTGGATAATAATTATATTTTTTTAATAATATTATATAAATGGTTCTACAAGAATGAATATTGTTCCATTAAGTTTCGATGTTCTGCAGCCATCTTTTATCTGGATATAAGTATAATCATTTATAGACCAAACTTCATCATCTGAAGCAGGAACTTCAGTAGAGGAATTAAGCCGATAATAAGTTTTAGGTACCCATAATGAACCATTAATATATATAGGAAAATATCCTTTTTCAGAAACAACCTGTCCTACATCACCTAAATCATACTCAGATATCTCATCTTCCTTAAATTCATATGTAATATCAGAACCATTTTCACGCAATGGATTGGTAATGCCGTTTTCATCAATAACACAAATATCGCAGAATGACTGGCAGGTATCTATCCTTATTAAATCATATAATTCAATGGTGTCATTTTCTGAAAGAGGAGCATCCTTAAACCACATTATGTCACCATCAAATAAAAAAGTTCCTTTATAAATTTTTAGATATTCATAATTTGTATTCTGTAGATAATCCTTAACTTTAATTGAATTTTTTCTGTAATCACAATGATAGTATGGTTCCTTAAAAGGGGCGTTTTTTGTAACAGTATTTACAAACTTAATACCATACTTCTGCTTAGACCAGTCTGTAGTTAAATCTACAAAGATTTTTTTACCCTGAAGTGGTTCTCCCGGCTGCCATTGCTCTCCTGTTTTATTTGTTTCAGGATCAATGTAATAAACACTGCCAACTTCATAAGGGCTGTAGCTGCGATTTTTCAATTCATCATCAAAATTAACATTAGAAGTATCTATAGGATAAATATCAAAATTGCTTGAACCAAATCTGTAAATATTATTAGAATCGCGTATTATCCATTCTGTAAATTTTGGTGTAAGGTCTTCTTCAATCTGTGTATAAGCAAAATAATTGTAATAATTATCTTCCCATTTAGAAGCTAATGGTCCTGCTGTAAGTCTATTAGTTAGTTCAGAATTGCTATACCAATTACCCGAAAAATTATTTATGCCGCACGAATTTATAAATTCGTTCATTTGATTAAGCATTTCATCTGTAAGCTGGTTATTGTCAAGTTTTAAAATTACCTGATAAATACCGTAGCCATCTTTTTTTGGTGCACCTGGATACATAAAACTACTTGAATAAGTATCACATTTGTAATAAACAATTACACGTAATGCATGTCCCAGGTCTGACTCCTGAGTTGGTTTTTCACAACTTACAAATAAAAATGCTGCAAAAATAGATATTAGTAAGATGGAAGATGGAAGATGGAAGATGGAAGATGGAAGATGGAAGATGGAAGATGGAAGA
>OCTX014562352.1_pt1 | contig 14529 bp, 16 predicted proteins | sample 1539691 | NCBI WGS metagenome assembly OCTX01 (sample SAMN02144231, study PRJEB22623) | gut metagenome | biome: sheep rumen | host: Ovis aries | place: New Zealand | reverse complement strand
GAAACACCTTTTTCAAGGCGGAGTTCGCAGAGTCGCTTTGAGAACTCTTTCTCGTACATATTATGTCACCTCCATGTATGCCTGCCGATTACGCCTGAACTATAAACAGTCGTTCTTAAATTATCGACGTATAAAGTATAGTACAAGTTTTCTCATACAGCAAGAGTCTGAACCTTCCAAAAAAATTACGAAACATTAAAAAAGAATGGTCAGAACGGACCGGAAATGGTAGTATGTAGCGTATAGGTCCCTGAAAGAGGTCTTGCGAAACTGATAATGGAGATAAAACTTTCCCGAGGAGGAGATGGAAATGCAGCAGATTTTGATATTTCTGATGTTTGTAGCAGTATTCGGGCTGATAGCCGGGATGATGCTTCTGACACTGGCTCTCCTGTCGCCGAAGAGCTCAAAACCGATCATACCGATCACAACGTGCGCGATCATCCTCACCGGATCGATTGTTCTGGCTACACTGTGCGTCTCTCTGCTTATGATGATATCCGGTTAAATCAGGAACACCGCGCAAAGCGCGAAGCGCCTTCATCTAACGATTGAAGTTACGGGAATTCTTCGTCAGAGATTAAAAACGGGAGGCTGCCGCATTGAACCCGGTCTCACTGTATATAGCAGTCATTATTGACCAATGACTGTTATACGCAGTGAGATACCGGCCAATGCGGCAGCCTCTTATTTATTGCTGTTTTGTTCGAGACGGCCGTGCGTGTACTCTGCCCAGCTGTACTGAGACATGTACTCGCCGCGGTAAGTGCTGACTATGTTGTTTTTCATGCTGCCCTTCAGGTAATCAAAGTAGTCGCAGTCCACCTTGTCCGGAACAATAGCCAGACCGCCTCTGACCCTCAGGATTATGTCGTCGCAGTCGAGTTCGGCCAGCGTTGTCAAAAGATCGGAGCGAATGTTTTTCAGGTAGGAGATATGGCTCTTGCGCGATTCATCTTCCCAGAGAACGGAGAGCATCTCATTTATGGTGGCGGTCGTTCCGGTCCTGTCCACCAGATAGGCTATAAGTTCCTTGGTCTTTGTGTACTGGAATTTTATCGGCTTGCCATCGGCGTAGATTTCAAAATTGCCGAATGCTCTGATGCGGACGCGCTTCTTAATAGAATCGGATACAGGAAAGCGCAGTTCATCCAGCTCATGCTGTATCTTAGCCTGAGTGACAGGCTTTAAAATGTATCCGCTGGCGTGCAGTCTGAACGCGTCTACCGTGTACTCACTGTAGCCGGTCGTGAAAATGATATTGAGTTTTGGCTTAATGGTCCGGAGTTCATCTGCAAATGTGATGCCGCTCGCGCCTCTCAGATTGATATCGAGAAAAGCAATATCACAGTGGTTCGTCTCGACAAAAGCTTTCGCTTCCCTGGCCTTTCGGAAACCGTGGATATCCGCGTCCGGCACACATTTGCTGATCGACTGGATCAGGTTATCGAGAGCGATTTTCTCATCGTCTACAGCAAGAATTACCATAGGGCTTTCCTCCTTATGCTTTGGCGAAACCGACGTCTCTTTCTTAGCGGAAATAGAGTACAGGTCCATTATACGCCGTTCGGATGGTAAAAATCATCACCTAATAAGACAAATTTTGTCTGATTATCACCGATAGGACGAAATTTTTTAAAATTTAAATTAAAAAATTTATAATCCCCCTCTTTTTTGTGTCCTGCTTGTGTCCATCCGTTTGATAGAATAACTGTAATATTAAGAAACAGTAAGTTTTTGGATGTATAGCGAAGCGGGACTTGAACCGTGTGCACTTGCAGAATGAACCGGAAAGGGGGGTAGATAAATGGCAGATTGTCATACAGTTTTAGTTGCTGATCATAATGCCGGAGAAGCAGAGTTATTCAAAAAATGCCTGCAGGCTAAAGGCTACCGTGTACTCTGCGCCTCGAACGGAGATACAGCATACGGAATATCGAAGAATGACACTGTTGATGTTGCGCTGATTAATCGTGATATTCGGTCAATGGATGGCAAATCTCTGCTTTGCCGTATCCGCGAGAACGGAAATATGCCGATCATTGTGTTTGCCGATGACCTGTCGGCCGGTGATAAAATCACATGTCTTAATCTTGGAGCGGATGACGTTCTGGAAACGCCCGGCGATCCGCTGGAGATGGTCGCTCGTGTCGGAGCCCAGACAAGGAGATACTTTCTTCTGAATCCTGCCTGGTGCAGCAACGACGATGAGCACAGGCTGCGGATCGGTGAGTTATGTCTGGATACTGACAATCTGACTTTGTCAAAGAACGGGGAAGTGATCCAGATAACTCCGAATGAGTATAAAATCCTCCACACAATGATGAGATACCCGGGCAGAGCGTTCTCGAAGGAAGACCTGTGCAGGGCAATCAACGGGATGATCTACAGCAACTATGAGAATGCTATCATGGTACACATATTCCATCTCAGGGAAAAAATCGAGGATGATTCCAAAAAGCCGAGATATATCAAAAATATCAGGGGCGTAGGTTATATGATGAGCGATAAATAAATCGTCACTAAAGGGGTCAGGGCTGCCGGCAACGGCAGCCCTTTATATCTCATTTTGTCTGCTTTCCGACTCCCTCGCCCCGTCTCGCGAGCGAGACCTGAATTTAGTGTTTCAAATTGTATAAAATATGGTACAATATCTACCGTGCAATTACAACTTTTACGAGGAGTAAATCATGCCGGTATTGTTTTTTATGTTGTGGATTATTCTTAATGGGCGCATTACCCTTGAGACCATTTTTTTCGGCATCGCCGTAACGGCGCTTATCTACACATTCCTTATCAAAGTTCTCGGATACTCTGTAGATATGGATATCCGGATCGCCAGGAATATCCCCATAGGTGTTCTATATATTTTAAATTTAATATGGGAAGTTATAAAAGCCTCGGTCTCTGTGATCGGGGTGGTTCTTACACCGGGCACGAATCCGGATCCGGTCCTTGTGGAATTTCATTCCGGCCTTCCGGGTAACTTTCTGAATGTGCTTCTGGCCAATTCAATTACCCTGACGCCCGGAACTATCACTGTCTTTCGGAAGGATGATCATTTTGTGATTCACGCTCTGCGCCGCGAGTATGCGGAGGGACTTCAAGATTCAAGTTTTGTCAAATTACTCAGGAGGTTCGTATGACAGTAGGGGAAGCTTATACCTGCCTGTATACAGGCGCTCTTGTCATTCTGGCTGTCCTTATAGGAGTCATGCTGATTCGATCGATCCGGGGACCGGGGGTTACAGACAGAATTCTATCGATCAATATGATAGGGACTATGGTCATTTCCTGTATTGCGGTTCTCTACGCTTATCTGGGTGAGAGCTATCTTCTCGACGTGGCGCTCATATACACAATGATAAGCTTTGTGACAGTCCTGGTCCTTGCAAGTGTGTATATTCCGGCAAAGCCGGGGCGGAAGGAGTTCGCGCGTGAGAACGATTCCGTGTCGGATGCCTTTTCCGGAAAATCGAAGAGGAAGAAAAAAGAAGGGAGAAAGCGCTTATGATGGAATGGATCCGATTCTGGATCACTGCTGTGCTCCTTGTATGCGGACTGATATCATTTGCGGCAGGAGTAATCGGTAACTGCCGTCTGGGCTATGTCATGAACCGCATGCATGCGGGAGGCATTGGCGATACGCAGGGACTGCTCCTCATTGTTCTGGCGATCGCTGTGAGTGCAGGAAGCATAATGGACGCTGCCAAGCTCGTTCTTCTCGTGGTCTTCATGTGGAACACGAGTCCGGTGTCTTCCCACTTTTTGAGCCAGATTGAATACTACACGAACCCGAAGCTTTTTGACCATATGGAGCGCCTTTAAAGGGGAACTGTTATGGATTTTTCTGAAATTTTTAAAATAATACTGATTGTCCTGCTCATCGGATGTGCGATTGCTGTCAACCTTACCCCGAGTCTTCTGCAGGCTGTAATTATTTTTATGTCCTACAGCTCCGTTATGTGCCTGCTCTGGATTCTCATGGAGTCTCCGGATCTGGCAATCACGGAGGCTGCGGTCGGAGCCGGCGTTTCCGGTCTTCTCTTCCTTGTGACGCTGAGAAAAATCCGTCGGGAAGATGAGAACGCCGAGCCCGGCGAGACCGGACCTGCGGACGGAAAGGGGGCTCGTCGATGAAGAATGCATTCCAAAAGTGGCTGGACGGTGATATCGACCTCATGGAGGGTATCTCCGACGCGGCACATGAGCATGACCACGCGAGAGTGGATATAAAGGAGCGGGATAAGAAAATCGCCCGTGAGATCGACAGCAGGCGGGAGACCGCTCTCCTGATTGCAAGGGAACGGAAGGGGATGAAAGTGATCTACGACGTGATCGCAGTCATCTGCTGTATTCTTGTCATCCTCGTATTTATGTATATTATCGCGCAGCTGCCCCTCTACGGCGCGGAGAATGTACGCGCGACGACAGTTGCCAAACGCTATATTGAGCACGGACTCGAGGAGACCGGAGCTATTAACATCGTCTCAGGCATGATACTCGACTACCGTGCCTTTGACACACTGGGCGAGTCCCATGTACTCTTCACGGCACTCATCTGTGTTATGATCCTGCTGCGCGTTGACAGTAAAAATCAGCGTCAGGGGTTCGAAGATTATTATGCCACGATGCGGGAGACATATTTCGCAAGTGAGAAGGATACAATTTTGAGGACGATAGGAATGTTCCTTGTCCCATGCATCTTTATCTATGGTATATATGTGCTGCTCAACGGACAGAATTCTCCGGGCGGCGGCTTCTCCGGCGGAGCGATCATGGGGGCCGCGATGATCATATTTGCGTCCGCGTTCGGATTCGATCGCGTGGACAGGTTCTTTACATTGAAGCTGCAGACTTATGTGACCTTTGTCGCCTTGTCGTTCTACAGCTTTGCCAAGGGATATGTGTTTTTTACAGGCGCAAACGGCATTGAGAACCACATTCCCAAAGGCACCCCGGGAGCAATTCTCTCCGGCGGTCTGATCCTCCCTCTGGATGTGGCGGTAGGACTTGTCGTTGCCTGCACCATGTTCGGCTTCTACAGTTTATTCAGAAGAGGGCAGATCGGGGGCACATCCGGCAAAATCATTTCCTGAGAAATAAGCGCTCTTTGCTCGGTAAGACTGATCGGAAAGGAGAGCATTGGCTTATGCTTTTGACATTGCTCAATAATTATGAGGAAGCGGCGGCAATCGTGCTGTTCGGAATAGGCTTCACGATGCTCCTGCTCCACAGAAATCTGATAAAAAAACTGATCGGAATGAATATCATGGACACGGGAATCTTTCTTTTTCTCGCGTCTATGGGCTATATCCGCGGCAGAAAAGCCCCGATCATCACGGACGGGGTGATGGATGTTGATGCCTACATTAATCCGGTCCCTGCGGGCCTCGTGCTGACAGGCATTGTCGTCTCGGTCTCGGTCACTGCGGTCATGCTCTCACTGGCCATAAGGCTGTACCGAAGATATCACACGCTCGACCTGGATGATATCTATCTGCTCTCGAGGCATCAGACGGAGGATCGCTGAACATGGAGTTTATCTGCAACTTTCCGCTTTTTACGATTGTGCTGAGTCTCTTTTCCGGAGTCCTGTGCACGATGCTTAAGGGGCGGACGGCTAAATACTATACACTTATATACGAAACGATTCTCATTGTCATGCTCGTTCAGGTCCTTAAATTCACGTCAGCGAACGGTGACTTTACCTATGTCATGGGCGAATTCCCCGCTCCCTGGGGCAACGAGATACGGGCAGGGGTGCTGGAAGCTCTGATGGCGCTGTGCTTCATGGTTATTATGATGTGCAGCATTCTTGCCGGGTGGAAGTTTCTGGTCATCGACATTGATGAAACTAAAATAAATCTTTACTTTGTTCTCATCAATCTTATGACAGCGGCCCTCATGGCGATGATCTGGACAAATGATATCTTCACCGGATATGTATTCCTCGAGATACTGACCCTGACGTCCTGTGGAATACTGATCGTAAGGGAGATTGGACGGACGACCCTGGCAGCGGTCCGCTACATGTGCCTGAATCTTCTCGGTTCGGGACTTTTTCTCCTCGGCGTTGTGCTTCTTTACGACATCACGGGGCATCTTCTTATGGTGCCCATGCATGATACGATCGCGGAGATTTTTTACTCGGACGCGGCTATGAAGCCGGTCACTCTTGCCCTGGGAGTCCTGACGATCGGTCTGTCCATAAAGAGCGGACTTTTCCCGTTCAATTTCTGGATGCCGGATACCTACGGCTGGGCGACACCGACATCGGCATCGGTTTTGTCCGCCCTGGTCTCGAAAGCATATATCTTTCTTCTCTTTAAGATTTATTACAGGGTGGTCGGCCCTCAGATATTCGAGACGCTTCCCATAAGAAAAATTATTTTCATCCTGGGCATTCTGAGTATGATTTTTGGTTCCATATCCGCTATGCGGAAGAAGAGTATTAACCGCATGGTCGCGTTCTCATCCGCAGCCCAGATCGGATATATTTATATGGGCATAGGTATCGGGGGAACGCTGGGTTATGCTGCGGCTATGTTCCAGATACTTGCCCATGCTTTTACTAAATCTCTGCTGTTCCTGACGACTCCCCGCCTTGCGGAGGTCTCGGGCGACAGCCTCCTGTTCAAAAATCTGCAGGGCAGCGGCCTGCGCCGCCGGGATGCCGGTTTCTTTTTCCTGGTGGGCTCGCTCTCAATGGTGGGCATTCCAGTATTTGCCGGGTTCTCTGCAAAACTGTTCTTCGCCCTTGCGGCGGCAGATGCCGGCAATATGAGGATCCTGTTCCTGACCATGACCGCACTGGCAGTCAGTTCCGTCCTGAACGCGATGTATTTTATACGAACGCTTATCCGCATATTCTCCGCCGGAAGAGGCGGAGCGGATATATCTGCCCCGCAGCAGTTCGCGAGTATGCACAACCTCGTGTCGGACATTCCGGATTCGCGGGAACGGGTCGAGAATATGGCGGGGCATCTCGAGTATTGGATACCTATGCTGGTCCTTGTCGCCGTCAACCTGTTTCTGGGGCTTAATTCATCCGCAGTGGCGGATCTCATCCGGCACGGTCTCATGATGTTTTAATCTCTGACGCGCAATGCCGGTGACATTAGCTGTGAGATGAATGTACAAAAGAAACTTACCTCTGACATGGGATACAAAGTAAGCAAGAACGACGTGGCGTTCTTGATTTAACTGAAAGGAGCTTTAGGATAATGCTTATATCAGCGACTATTCTTTTGCCGGTCATTGCGGGCATTATTATATCTGTGCTGCGTATGGAGGATAAAGCACGGCATCCGTGGTATGCGTGCACGATCCTTGCGACGGACATTCTGGGCATTTTGGCTATGATGTCGGGAAATTCACTTCGGCTGTTCTCATTTGCCGAGGGAATCGATCTCTATTTTGAGATCGACGCCATAGGTAAATTCTTCATGGTCATGGTCATGATCCTTTATACGTGCGTCATTTTCTATGCGTTTGAGTATATGCGGATGGAGGAGAGGGAAAATGTATTCTTCGCATTTTTCACGGTCTCTTTCGGTGCGCTGCTTGCGGTCTGTATGGCGGGAAATCTGGTCACAATGTATCTCTGCTTTGAGATGGCTACGCTCACATCGATGCCTCTGGTCCTCCATGAGATGACAAAGGACGCCGTGAACGCGGCTCTTAAGTATCTCTTCTACTCGATCGGCGGAGCGCTGCTGGGACTTCTGGCTGTGTTCTTTGTCTCTTATTACAGCACGGAAGCTCGCTTCGTCTTCGGGGGGGTGCTCGACGTGGCAAGAGCCGCTGCAAATGAAAAAGTTCTCCTCATAATAATTTTCCTCGGAATTATCGGTTTTGGCACAAAGGCCGGCATGTATCCGATGCACGGATGGCTGCCGGCAGCCCACCCGATCGCTCCGGCACCGGCGTCCGCCCTTCTTTCCGGCATTATCGCCAAAGCCGGTGTTATCGCTGTCATAAGACTGGTCTATTTCTCTGTGGGACCGGACTTCATTAGGGGAACATGGGTCCAGTACGCGTGGATGACGCTCTGCATGCTCACGATCTTTATGGGATCCATGATGGCTTTCAGGGAGAAGGTCACGAAAAAGAGACTGGCTTACTCTACGATCAGCCAGATATCCTATATAAATCTCGGTCTGTCGCTTCTCAGCCTGGAAGGTCTGCGCGGAGGAATTCTTCACGTCGCGGCCCATGCGGCATCGAAGGGCTGCCTCTTCCTCTGTGCCGGTGTCTTTATCTACAAGCTCGGCAAGAGGCGGGTCAGTGAACTCCGCGGGATCGGCCATCTTATGCCGATCACAATGTGGTGCTTTCTCATCGCCTCCCTGTCCCTCGTCGGCATTCCGCCGATGGGAGGCTTTACAAGCAAGTGGCATATCGCACTGGCAACCATCGGTGACGGAATGGGGATCTACGAAGTAGCGCCGCCCGTCATTCTGCTCATATCCGCCCTGCTCACAGCAGGCTACCTGCTTCCGGTAGTGGTGGACGCGTTCTTCCCGGGCCATGAGGAGGAAGGACACGGCGAGCACACAAAGAAGAAGGCCGAGGAGCCTGCCTCCGGCAGCAGGGAGCCGTCACCGCTTATGTGGGTGCCGATGATCGTCCTCTGCCTCACAGCCCTCTTAGTCGGTGTATTCGGAACAAATCTAGTCACTATGATCATCTGAGGTTAAACGATGCTTTCACCTTTATTTATTCTTGTGCCAATTGGTCTCGCTGTCTTCGGAGGGGCGGCAATTATCCCGATCCGTTTCCGAAGTGACCGTATAAGAAATGTCTACGCTGAGACCGTCGCGATCCTGACCAGTATCTCGGTGTGGATTGCTCTGGCTTTCTGTTCGAGGGAACCGGTCATTGTTTACAGTTTTATCGAAGGGTTTTCAATGTCCTTCATGATTGACGGACCTGCAATGCTATTTGCGGGTATGGTCTCAGTCATGTGGCCGTTCGTTCTTCTTTATGCCTTCGAGTATATGGAGCATGCAGCCCGCAAGAACGTGTTCTTCGCTTTTTACGTGATGACATACGGCATCACCCTCGGGGTAGCCTGCGCGCACAATCTGGTCACGATGTATGTGTTCTTTGAGATGCTGACACTGGTCACGATCCCGTTAGTCGTCTTTTATGAAGATCATGAGAGCATGTTCGCAGCCAGGCGCTACGCCGCATACTGCATCGGCGGCGCTTCACTGGGCTTTTTTGCCGTGGTCATGGCTACGCTCGACGGCGGAGGCGAGTTTATTTACGGGGGGAATCTAAGCAATGTGTTTCCGGACACTCTTATGAGGGTCGTTTTCCTCTTCGGTTTTTTTGGCTTCGGGACCAAAGCAGCTATATTTCCGCTGCACAGCTGGCTCCCCCTTGCCGGCGTTGCGCCGACGCCGGTCACAGCTCTTCTGCACGCTGTGGCTGTCGTCAACTCCGGTGTGTATGCCGTCATGCGTCTTGTCTGGTATGATTTTGGTCCGGAATTTCTGCTGGGATCGGGAATACAGGAATTCTGTGTGCTGATTTCAGCATTTACACTTGTTTTTGCCGCGGCGATGGCCCTCAAGGAGCGCCATTTTAAAAGGAGACTTGCCTACTCGACAGTGAGCAATCTTTCCTATATGCTCTTTGGCATAATGCTGATGACCCCGGAAGGACTTCTGGCCGGTATGGCCCACATGCTGTTCCACGGAGTCATCAAGATGTCACTGTTCCTATGCGCCGGCGCGTTCATGCATGTGACCGGAAATGAGTATATCTATGAGGTGAACGGCGTCGGACGTCGAATGCCGCTGACATTCACATTTTACACTCTGGGAGCCCTGTCCCTGACCGGCATACCTCTGTTCTGCGGATTTATCAGCAAATGGCGGCTTCTGCTTGCCGGAGCTTCCGCCGGCACCGTGATCGGCGTGATCGGGGATGCGTGTCTCATAGCCGCGGCTTTTCTGTGTGCAATGTACACGCTGAGCATCAGCATCAGGGCGTTCTTCCCGGTGAGTGGATCGGACGCTTATCCTGCCGGCATTAAGGAGGCCGGATTGGCTATACTGGTGCCGATCGGTTTCTTTGCCTTCCTGAATATTCTGTTCGGTGTCTGGCCGGGACCGATCATGGATTTTATCGGCCGTATCTCGGCAGGTCTTATTTGATACGTCACCCTGAGCGGTTTGGACCGCATGGATCCGGTCTGCCGGTCTGTCTCGCGACCGGACCTCCTGCCGCGCTTTCGTCCCGTGATCGGGACTATACTTTGACTTTGTGAAAGGGGGCTTTCATGGTAATTGCGGCTCTGGTGTTTCTTCCGATTATCATATCGCCATTCTTTTATATGCTGGGAATCCGAAATGAGGACTTGCGCGATAACTGCGCAATTGGGTTCACGTTCTTCGAACTTGCCCTGTCATTGCTGCTGGCCCATCGGGTAATCATTACGGGGGGAGCCTGCCTTGACATTCCGGATATATTCTGGGGCGGTCTGCATTTTGACGTGGACGGCTTCCGGTCGATCTACAGCATTATTACATCTGTTATGTGGGCAGGGACTACGCTGTTCGCGAAAGAATACTTCAGACACGAGAGGGAGGGACTGGCCCGCTACTGGCTGTTCGTCATTCTCACCCTCGGAGCGACACAGGGTGTCATGCTCTCGGCGGACCTCATGACAACGTTCGTATTTTTTGAGATCCTGTCACTCACTTCATTTACATGGGTCATCCACGAGGAAACACGGGGGGCGATCCGGGCTGCATACACATATCTCTTTATTGCGATCATCGGCGGCCTTGTCCTCTTTATGGGTCTCCTTCTCATGCAGGCAACTGTCGGAACATTATACTTTGCGGATATGAAGAGCGCAATTGAACTTGCTGTGACGGAGGGACTTCATGAAGGAACAGAGGGAACCGGAGCGGCCGCGACTGTCAGCACCGCACCGATAGTTCTCGGCGCGGAGGCCTGCAGGCGCAGGATCCTCGGTGCGGGCGTGTGTATTCTGCTTGGCTTCGGAGCCAAGGCGGGTATGTTCCCGGTACATGTCTGGCTGCCCAAAGCACATCCTGTAGCTCCTTCACCGGCGTCAGCCCTTCTCTCGGGCATCCTGACCAAGGTGGGTGTTTTTGGGATTCTGATGACCGCGACCAGAGCTATGGTCACGGACCTTGCGTTCGGTACTATCATTTTTTCGCTTGGTGTGGTCACCATGTTCCTCGGAGCTCTTCTTGCGCTCTTTTCCGTCAATCTGAAGCGAACTCTCGCGTGCTCATCTATGTCCCAGATCGGATTCATTCTGGTCGGCATCGGCAGCAGCGTTCTTGCCCGCTCGCTTTTTGCGGACGGAGGAGAAGCCTTCGTTCTCGCTTATTCCGGAACGATGCTGCATATGGTGAACCACTCGCTGCTGAAGCTGGTCCTCTTCATGTGCGCAGGAACAGTGGTCATGAATATTCACGCTATGGACCTCAACGCGATCCGCGGCTACGGCAGGAACAAGCTGCCCCTCAAGATACCGTTCCTTCTCGGAGCGGCAGGCATAGGCGGTGTTCCGCTCTTTAACGGCTATGTCTCAAAGACGATGCTTCATGAGGGTATCGTAGTGCTTTATGAGATGATTGAAGAGAGTCTTCCGGATTTTGAGGGTGCTGTCGGTCTGCTTCGCTGCGCAGAATGGATATTCCTCATTTCGGGAGGTCTTACCTGCGCATACATGCTAAAGCTCTTTATCTGTGTTTTCGTTGAAAAAAATGAGGATCCTGTCAGGCAGGCATTCTTTGACGCGGACGACTACTGCATGAATACTGCGTCAAAAATCGCGGTATGCGGCGGTTCCGTTTACATGGTACTACTCGGCGTACCTGCAGTCATGAAGAATCTTGCGGCTTTTATGACCGGGGAAGAGGAGATCCTGGAATTCCACGCGTTCACATCTGGGAACCTGAAGGGCGGCGGAATTTCTATCCTGATCGGTCTCCTTGTCTATCTCGTGCTTGTCAGGCATGTGTTCATAAGAGACGGGCGCTATGTGAATCTCTGGCCTGAAAAACTTGATCTCGAAGATCTTCTGTATCGTCCCCTTCTAACAGCGTGGCTGCCGACTGCCTTCGGCGAATTGGCCCGGGTGTTCGGTGAGAACCGGATCCTTGCTCCGGTCTGCAGACAGATTCCGAAAGCCTTCGGCCTGGCAGCGTCTGTCTTCGGAGAAAATATGATCCTGGTGCCGCTTGCGCGAGCCGCAGTCTTTATGGGCTCGCTCATCGGCCGCGTACTATCAGACAGCATGGATGCGGCTGTCCTGCTTCTTCGAAAGACAGTGATGAGGGAAAGACCTGTAAAGGGTGCCGGTCCCGGCAGAAGAAGCAGGCTGCAGATATTCATGCGGCAGACAGAGGACGCGGTCGTGCCTCTTTTTGCCAACTTTTCGTTCGCTCTGCTCATGACGTGCATCGGTATTCTTGTTATTCTGGGCTGCCTCATGTATTATATGCTGCCATGACGGGGGTAAACGCGAGATTCGGAAATGTTCGGAGGAAAACAGATGAACGCACAACTCAGCACACTGTGCTATATTGAAAAAGACGGTAAATATCTGATGCTTCACAGGACGGTGAAGAAGAACGATGTGAATAAGGATAAGTGGATCGGAGTCGGCGGACACTTTGAACAGGATGAGAGCCCGGAAGAGTGTGTTCTCAGGGAAGTGTTCGAGGAGACCGGCTACACGCTGACAAGCTATACATATCGGGGACTGGTGACATTTGTTTCCGGCGGCGGGGTGACAGAGTATATGTCCCTCTTCACGGCTGACGCCTTTACCGGAGAACCTCATGACTGCGATGAGGGGGAGCTCTGCTGGGTCGACCGGGAAGCGGTTTTTGACCTCAATATATGGGAGGGAGATAAAATATTCTTCCGCCTTCTTAATGAGGGAATCCCGTTTTTTTCCCTTAAGCTGGTCTATGACGGCGGAGACACGCTTGTGCGCGCTGCCCTGAACGGACAGGCTCTTATGATTTGATCGGGAATGTCTCGACGTTTCTGCCGTCGCAGCAAATGAGAAGTCTTATCGTAAAAAAGAGGGGCACCGCATCTGAATGTGCGGCGCCCCGTATTTTTCAGTCCGTGTCGGATGTGCTTCCCAAAGAGGCAGCCTTGGGCGAGAAGTCAAGCTCCTGCAGCCTGTGCATATGCTCTTTGAGACGCTTGAACGTCTCATCGCTGATATCGTGTTCTATCTTGCAGGCGTCTGCTTCGGCGTTATTGTGACCTACGCCGATGCTCTCGAAGAAATTTGTCAGCACTTTATGGCGCGTGTATGTGTGACGCGCAATCTTGGCTCCTTCATCTGTCAGTGTTATGTAGCCGTCGGCATCCATGTTGATGAGACCTTTTTCACGAAGCTTTTTCATTGCTATGCTGATGCTGGGCTTGGAATATCCAAGCTTATAGACTATGTCAATTGAGCGGACCTTGCCGAGCTGTTCTCTTAGCATCAGGATAGACTCAAGATAATCTTCAGATGATTCATTATAATTCATTTTGGCACCTCCGATTTCGGAATTCTCAATTAGCATACCATAATCGAACTGCTATTTCAAGTCTCCGCGGATGCGCTGCAATACTGTGTATTTGACATTTGAGACAGGTCTGACGGGCTGCAAGGAACAACGGATCACAGATCCGGCGAAGTGAAAAAGGCCGAAGTGAAAAAGTGTTGTTGCAAATGCACTTATACCGTGCCAATCTCAGGGGAAAAGTGTATAATAATTCTTATCGGAAGTTCCGCAGGGAGCTCCCGATCATAGGGCGATGAAATCGTGCGCAATTCGACTATCGGGTTCGCGGAGCGGTTCCGATAGCATAATGAGTACAGGCTAACTTTGCGCGAAGGAGACGGGGATGAAGAAACAGCCGCTTGACAGGAGCTTCGGTTATGCGTTCGAAGGTATATGGAATACTGTGAAGAGCGAGCGCAACATGCAGATTCATCTGGGCTTCACTGTGTGCGTCATCATTGCCGGTCTCATTTTCAGGATATCTAAGATCGAGTGGCTGCTCTGCCTTGTTCTTTTCGCCCAGGTCATGAGCCTGGAACTTGTCAACACCGCTCTCGAAGCGGCGGTCGATGTGGCGACGGACGAGTGGAAGCCGCTGGCCAAGAAAGCCAAAGACGCTGCAGCGGGCGCCGTCCTCGTGTCAGCCATCATTGCGGCGATCATCGGTCTTTGGATATTTATCCCCCGGCTCTTCGATCTGATTTATTCCTATCTTAAGTGATAAAAGGAGGACACAAAATGGATAACAACAAGATCATTACAGACGGACTCAGAACACTGCTGCTCGCGGGTGTCGGCGCAGCCGCTCTCACGGTCGATAAATCACAGGAGATCCTGAAGGACCTGGTCGACCGCGGCGAACTCACTGCTCAGCAGGGCAAAGCCCTCAATCAGGAGCTGAAACACAAAATCCACGAGACAAAGGAAGCCTCAGCGGAGAAGAAGGCGCAGGAGCCGAAGA
>OCTX012269299.1_pt1 | contig 14532 bp, 13 predicted proteins | sample 1539691 | NCBI WGS metagenome assembly OCTX01 (sample SAMN02144231, study PRJEB22623) | gut metagenome | biome: sheep rumen | host: Ovis aries | place: New Zealand | reverse complement strand
GCGTTCATGGAAAGGTAGTCAAAATGCAGACGGAACCGCCTGGCGGCGATTTTCTCGATGACGGCGGCCTGCGACAGGGCATCGGCCGACGAGGTCTTGTAGGCGCGGATGAGGCCGGGGATGCCCAGTTTGATGCCGCCGAAATAGCGGACCACCACCACGAGGACATCGCTCAGCCCCAGGGAATCGATCTGTCCCAGGATGGGACGGCCGGCGCTTCCGGAGGGCTCTCCGTCATCGCTGGCGCGGAAGACGTCCCTTTGGTATCCCAGCCGGTAGGCGTAGCAGTGGTGCCGGGCGTCGTGATACTCTTTGCGGAGCCTGCTCACGATTTCCCGGACCTCCTCTTCGGTCTCCACGGGGTAGGCCAGGGCGATGAAGCGGGAACCATTGTCTTTGAAAAGGCCTTCCGAGGGGCCTGCAATGGATTTATATGCGTCGAACGGTTCCATCGTTACGAAAATAGTAATTTTTGCAATAATTTGCAATGGAACCGGAAAAAAGCAGTATCTTTGATTTCACAAACAGATACAGATAAGGACCTATGGTTTTCAAGATTCGGGTGACCCTTTCGGGCATCAAAGGATTTTTCAGAGTATATCAGGTAAACGGCGCCACCACGCTGTACACGCTCCATAAACAACTGAGGGACGATATGGAATTCCCTCAGGACCAACTGATCATGTTCAAGGCCCTGGACATCACCGGCGCCGTCGTCGGCCGCTACGGCCTGTTCGACCTGGGCTGGGGAACCGTGGACCAGATTTCCTTGGAAAAAGCCGCCAAGGCCGGCGCCACGGATTTCGTGTACTATTACGATGTCACCAATCGCAAAAGCGTGAATATCACGCTGGAAGGAGAATTGGAAGGAGTGCAGGTGAGTCCGGATTCCCCGGTGCTTTCGGAAAGCAAAGGTCCCAATCCCATCGAATTCGAAAACGGATATGTGGCTTTCGAAGACCTCCCGGACAAACAGCGCCACCTCCCCGGAGAGGAAGACGAGGACTTCGATGACGAAGACCTCGATGACGAGGAGGAAGACGCAGACGAGGACGGCGAAGAAATCTATGACGAGTCCGAGCAGTAGGCATGCCAAGGCGACTGGAGATCATACTGGGTCCCACAGCCGTCGGTAAAACCGGCTTTGCCATCCGTCGCGCCCTGGAGGTGGGGTCTCCCGTCATCTCCTGCGACTCCCGGCAGATTTACCAGGAATTGAAAATCGGCACGGCGGCCCCTTCCGAAGAGGAACTGGCCGCTGTGAAACATTATTTCATCCGCAGCGTGCCGATTACCCGGAACTACACGGCCGGCATCTACGAGGTCGAGGCCATGGACCTGGTGAACCGTCTTTTTGCCGAGGGGCATGAGACCCTGGTGATGTGCGGCGGTTCGATGCTCTATATCGACGCCTTCTGTTACGGTCTGGACGATTTCCCGGAAGTGCCCCTGCAACTCCGTCGCCATCTGATGGACTGCCTGCAGAGCGAGGGGGTGGAAGTGCTGGCCCAGCAGTTGAAGGAACTGGATCCGGTTTCCTACGAGGAACTGGACCTGAGCAACGGACAGCGTGTCATCCGGGCGCTGGAGGTGAGCATGTACACCGGGCAGCCCTTTTCCTCGTTCAAGACCCGCCGTTTCAAGGAGCGCGAGTTCGAAATCGTGAAAGTGGGCTTGGAGCGCCCCCGGGAGCAACTTTACGAGCGCATCAACGCGCGGGTGCTCCAAATGGTGGAAGACGGCCTGGAGGCCGAGGCCAGAAGCATGCTCCCTTACCGGGACCTTCCTGCCCTGCAAACCGTAGGCTATCGGGAATTCTTTGAATATTTCGACGGAAAATACGATTGGGAAACCACCATTCGCCATATCCAGGCCGACACCCGGCATTACGCCAAGCGGCAACTCACCTGGTGGCGAAGGGACAGTGACATCCAGTGGCTTCCGGCAGATTCTTCACTTTGTTCAGAATGAGAGGGAAAACCGTTGTGCTTTTGTGGGCCGTGATGCTGGCCGTGGCGTGCCGGCCTGCGGGACTGGAGCCCGGAGACCTGCTTTTCCAAGTGGGGGAGGGCGGCATGACTGATGCCATCGAGACGTCCACGGGCGGCGCCTTTTCCCACGTGGGCATTCTGGACGATTCCCTTTTCGGCGGCGTTTGGGAGGCCGTGCCGGGAGACGGCGTGCGGCATGTTCCGCTGCGGCAGTTCCTCCGGGAATCGGCCCGGGATGCTGCCGGAAGGCCGATGGTCACGGTTTACCGCGTCCCTTCCTTATCCTGGGACGATGTCAAAAGACGGGTGCGGGCGCTGGAAGGCCGTCCCTATGACCCGGCTTTCCTGCCCGGTGCCGAGGCGCTTTATTGCAGCGAACTGGTCTATGAATGCTATCGGGATTCCCTGGGAGGGCCGCTCTTCGGGACCATCCCCATGACCTTCAAAGGCCCCGGGGGCCGCACGCTTCCTTACTGGACGTCCCATTATGAAAAATTGGGGTTGCCCGTTCCGGAAGGGAAACCGGGAACCAACCCCAATGATCTTTCGCGCACTCCTTTCCTGGAGCGCATTCCAGTAGAGTTTTAGCCAATCTGGGCGCCGTTGGTAACGGCTTCCTGCGGCGTGATGAAGCGCATTTTTCCGTCGCCCTGCTTGGCCATCAGGATCATACCCTTGGACTCGATGCCGCGGATGGTGCGGGGCGCCAGGTTGGCAAGGATGCAGATCTGCTTGCCCAGCATGTCTTCCGGGCTGTAGTATTCGGCGATGCCGGATACGATGGTGCGCTGGTCTATACCCGTGTCGATGGTGAGTTTCAGGAGTTTGTCCGTCTTGGGGACGCGCTCTGCCGCAAGCACGGTGGCCGTGCGGATATCCATGGCGCCGAACTGCTCGAAACTGACTTCCGCCTTTTGGGGCTCTACCTTCTTGGCAGCCTCCGCTGCGGCTTTGGCGGCCTCTGCGGCTTCACGCTCCGCCTTGATGGCCTGCAGGCGGGCAATCTGGGCGTCGATGACGCTGTCCTCAATTTTCTGGAACAGCAGCACGGCTTCGCCCAACTGATGTCCGGCAGGGAGGAGTTCTGCATCGCCCAGCATATCCCAATTCAGCACGATGTCATCCTGAGGCGCATGTGCGCCGAAGGAGCTCGTATGCAGGGCCTTCCCCTCATCGGCCTTGTAGAAATTCTCGGTGGGCGTACCTTCGCCGGCGCGGTGGTCCCAGCCTGCGTTGATGCCTACACGCAGGATATCACGCAGTTTCTGGGCGCTGAAGGGAGTGAAAGGCTCGAAGGCGATGGCCAGGTCGGCGCAGAGTTGCAGGCAGGTGTACAGGATGCTGGCCGTGCGGTCCATGTCTTCCTTGGCCACCTTCCAGGGCTCCATGTCGGAGATGTATTTGTTGCCGATGCGGGCAATGTTCATGGCTTCCTTGAGGGCCTCGCGGAAGTGATAGGTCTCGATGTATTTTTCCAGGGCTTCACGGCAAGGCTTTACGGAGGCGAGCGTTTCGGCATCGATGGGCTCGGGCTTCAGGTTCTTCGGCACGGCTCCTCCGAAATATTTGTGCGTGAGCACCACCGCGCGGTTCACAAAGTTGCCGAAGATGGCCACCAGCTCGCTGTTGTTACGGCTCTGGAAGTCCTTCCAGGTGAAGTCGTTGTCCTTGGTCTCGGGGGCGTTGGCCGTGAGCACGTAGCGGAGGACGTCCTCCTGGCCGGGGAACTGCTCCTCGTATTCGTGTACCCACACCGCCCAGTTGCGGGAAGTGGAAATCTTGTCTCCCTCCAGGTTCAGGAACTCGTTGGACGGGACGTTGTCCGGAAGGATGTAATCGCCGTAAGCCTTGAGCATGGACGGGAACACGATGCAGTGGAACACGATGTTGTCCTTGCCGATAAAGTGCACCAGGCGGGTCTGCGGGTCTTTCCACCATTTCTCCCAACTCTGGGGCAGCAGTTCCTGCGTGTTGGAAATGTAGCCGATGGGGGCGTCGAACCACACATAGAGCACCTTGCCCTCGGCCCCTTCCACCGGGACGGGAACGCCCCAGTCCAGGTCACGGGTGACGGCGCGGGGCTGCAGGCCGCCGTCCAGCCAGCTCTTGCACTGGCCGTACACGTTGGTCTTCCATTCTTTGTGCTGTTCCAGAATCCAGTCCCGGAGCCAGGGCTCGTACTTGTCCAGCGGAAGATACCAGTGCTTGGTCTTCTTCTTCACGGGCGTGGAGCCGCTCAGTTTGGATTTGGGGTCCAGGAGTTCTTCGGGGCTCAGCGTGCTGCCGCATTTCTCGCACTGGTCTCCGTAGGCGTGGGGATTGCCGCACTTGGGGCAGGTGCCCTCGATCAGACGGTCGGTGAGGAACATGCGGGCCTGCTCGTCATAGAGTTGTTCGCTTTCCTTGGTGATGAAATCGTCCTGGTCGTAGAGTTTCCGGAAAAACTCGGAAGCATTTTTCTCATGCACCTTGGAGGAGGTGCGGGAATAGATGTCGAAGTTGATGCCCAGGCCGGTGAAGGCATCTTTCATCACCTTATGATACTGGTCCACGATGTCCTGGGGCGTCACACCCCGTTCGCGGGCTTTGATGGTGATGGGCACACCATGCTCGTCGCTGCCGCAGATGAACACCACATCCTCTCCGCGCATGCGAAGGTAACGGACATAGATGTCACCGGGAATATAGGCGCCGGCCAGGTGGCCGATATGGACGGGACCGTTGGCATAGGGAAGCGCGCAGGTCACCAAAGTTCTCTTGTAACTCATTTCTTCAGTCTTCCGAGTTTAATATTGATGGTTTTCTTGAATTCGTTGAGGCGGTTCATGCGGGTCATCAGGTCCAGCATTTCTTTGGGGGCGGGATTCTCCTGGAGTTGGCGGCTGATTTCCAGTTGCTGGGCCGATATGCGTTTGTCGTGATACACCAGGATGGCCCGGGGCACGAAGTTCACCAGCCAGGAGTCGGTGGTTGTCAGGGCGTCGGAGAAGTTGTGGACGGTAAGTTCGTACTTCTCGGTGGAAAGGGTGGCGGTGACGGAGGCGACTTCCCGGTTCTCTCCGTTCAGGAGAGAGCGGATGATGTCGTCCTGCTCCATTCCCTGGTCATACAGGCCGAAGTAGGCCTGGTAGGTGGCTTCGTAGGCCGGATTGGAGAAGCGGATGTCGTCGGCCGCCAGGGCGGAATCGATGAATTCGGCCACGGTCTGGCTTCCTTCCGGGTCGTAGAACTCGGAGTCGGTCTCGAACTGGAGGGCGGTGCGTCCGTATCGGAGGATGAATCCCAGGAGTTCCTTTTCCGACGGCTCCAGGATCCGGTCCTCTTTCTGCACGAGACGGCTTTCGGCGGCGGGGGCCGGCGTCTGCTGGGCTTGCCTTTCCCGACCGGGCATTTCCTTGTGCATCTTTTCCCGGGTCTTTCGCACGCGGTCCTGGATGATATCGGCCTCGATGCCCACCATGCGGGATACGGTGTCGATGTACACCTGGCGCTTGATGGCGTCGGGAATGTCGGCCACGGTGTCGGCCACTTCGTTGATGATGCCGGCTTTCTTGATGGGGTCGCCTCCGGCCTCGTTCAGGAGGAGGTTGGTCTTGAAACTGACGCCGTCCTGCTCGTTGGCGGCGATGAATTCGCGGATCTCCTCCAGCGTGTGCTTGCGGGAGAAGGAATCGGGGTCGTCTCCGTCGGGAAGGAAGACTACGCGCGGGTTCATGCCTTCTTTCAGGATGAGGCCGATGGCGCGGAGGGCGGCATGGAGTCCGGCCTTGTCACCGTCGTACATGATGGTGATGTTCTCGGTGAACTTGCGGATGAGGCGGACCTGCTCTTCGGTGAGGGAAGTGCCGCAGGAGGCCACCACGTTGGTGATTCCCAACTGGTGCATCATCACTACGTCCACGTTGCCTTCCACCAGGATGCAGCGGTCTTGCCGGGAAATCTCGCTCTTGGCGAAATAGATTCCCAGGAGATTCCGGCTTTTGATATAGATTTCCGTTTCCGGAGAATTGACGTACTTGGCGGGGTTGTCGGCCTTGAGGGTGCGTCCGCTGAAGGCAATGACCCGGCCGCTCACCGAATGGATGGGGAACATCACCCTTTCGCGGAACTTGTCGATGAGGGTGCCGTCTTCCTGCCGGATGGCGAGGCCGGCGTCCACCAGGAACTCGTCCTTGTAGCCGGCTTTGCGGGCGGCTTCCACCAGGGAAGTCTTCCCGGACGGGGCCCAGCCCAGGCTCCACTGGGCGATGGTGGCGTCTTCGATGCCGCGGTTGCGGTAATAGCGGTAGCCGACGGCACGGCCCTCACCGTCCTTAAGCTGGTCGCAGAAGAACTGGCGGGCAAACTCGCTCACGGCCATGAGGCTCTCGCTGCGCTGGCGGGCGGCGATCTGCTCGGCGCTCTCCTCCTCTTCCTGTACCTCGATATTGTATTTGCGGGCCAGGTACCGGAGGGCCTCCGGATAACTCATGTGCTCGTATTCCATCACAAAGCCCACGGCACTTCCGGCTTTTCCGCAGCCGAAACACTTGTAGATGCCTTTGGATGGTGTTACGTGGAAGGAGGGGGTTTTCTCGTTGTGGAAGGGACAGCAGGCCACATAACTGGAGCCGCGGCGCTTGAGCGTCACGAAGTCTCCCACCACCTCTTCGATGCGGGCGGTGTCCAGAATGAGGTCAACGGTCTCCTTCGGAATCATGGGTCAATCCTCTTTCGTGTAATCGACCTCCTTGGCGTCCTGCAGGTTGGTGACGGTGATTTTGTCATCGGCCGGGGCCTGGGTGACGGGACCGTCCGTCTTTTCCGGCTGCGGGGCGCGATAAGTCTTCTCCTGCCAGATGGCCTTGAGTTGGTAATAGGCGTCTCGCCCATACCAGTAGCCGAACAGCAGGCCCAGGATAAGGCCGAATACCCGGCCCCGGTAGGCAATGAAAATGGCGATGGCCACAAACAGGATGTCTTTGACCAGTCTGATCCAGCGGTTGTTGTATCCAAAATTCGTCATAGTCTGCAAATATACAAAAAAAGGCCGATTCCGTTGTCACGTTGACAAGAAATCGGCCTTTGGGTTCATTGCCGCTGTCAGGGCGGCGGACTAATTAAAACGGAAGGTCGTCGGCGGGGTTGTCTGCCGGCATGTCGTCCAGCGTGGGGGCGGGAGCCTCATAGGCGGGCTGCTGGGCAGCGCCTGCCGGGGCGATGCGCCAGATCTGGAGGTCATTGTACCAGCGGCCGTTGTATTCGCGGCTCTTGAGGTTGAAGGAGACTTTCACTTTGTCTCCAACCTGGTACTTGTCCAGTTCGGCCACCTTTTCCTGGCCCCATGCGGTGAAGCAGGCCTGGGCGGTGAAATTGCCGTCCGGGAATTCCAGGATGAATTCCTGCTTGGCCCACTGGCCGCGGGCAGACGTGCCGGACTGAACGCCCAGTTTCTGCCGTAAGGTTCCTTCCAGTTCCAGTGCCATACTTACTTCTTCTTAACGGGAGCGGCTTCTTCCTTCTCTACGAAAGGATGAACTTCCAGCAGGTCAACGTCGAAGATAAGGGTGGAGTTGGTGCCGATTTCACGGGGACCACGCTCTCCATAGGCCAGGTTGGCGGGGATTACGAGGGTGATCTTGCCGCCTTCGCCGACGAGTTTCATGCCTTCGGTCCATCCGCGGATGACGCGGTTGAGCGGGAAGGAGATGCCTTCGTTCTTGTCGAATTCCTTGCCGTCGATGGTGGTGCCGCGGTAGTTCACCTTCACGGTGTCGCGGTCGCTGAGGGCGCGCACGTCGCTGCCGGAATCCTGGATCAGATAGACAATACCGGAAGCGGTGGAGTCGGCGCTGTTCTTGGTGTAGAATTCGCGGCGGAACTTGTCACCCTTCTCCTTGTTCAGGGCGCCTTCGTAAGCGGTGCGCTTCTGGAGGAAGGAGTTGATGATCATGTTCATGTCGGCAGGGTTGATTTTGAACTGCTTTACGAAAGCGGAGTCCATGGGCTGGCCTTCCTTGGCGTTCAGGGCGTCGTTCATACCTTTGCGGATCTGGGCCATGTTGAGGTCACCGAAGTTGTTCTGGGTGATCATGAGGCCGAAGTTGACACCGAGAAGATAGGAAGTGGTGTCCACCTCACCGCTGGTGGGGAGAAGGTCGAGCACTTCTTTGGAACCCTCCACCTTGGGAGAGTTGCAGGCTGCTACCAGCACGGCGGCGGCAGAAGCGATGGCGAAGAATTTTGCGATTTTCATATTCGTTTGTTTTTAGCGTTTGTTCTTGTGAGCAACGCAGTTTTGCGTTTACAACCTGCAAATATAAAGATTATTTTTTTCTTATCATAATCAAATAGGATGAACGGTCGATTTTTTATGCCTATAGGAGAAATACATTTGGAAATGTCAAAAATATTGATTATATTGGGCTAGCACTAAAAACGGGAACTGCTATGGCCGCTCCAGATTTTCTTCACGCCAAACTGAAAACCTTCTTCGGGTACGATGCTTTCAAGGCAGACCAGGAGCAGATTATCCGGCATTTGGTAGCCGGGAACAATGCCTTCGTTCTGATGCCTACGGGGGGAGGCAAATCGCTGTGTTATCAACTGCCGGCATTGGTCATGGAGGGGACGGCTATTGTGATATCCCCGCTCATCGCCCTCATGAAAAACCAGGTGGACGTCATCCGCGGGTTCGAGGCCAGCGAGGCCGGGATTGCCCATTTCCTCAATTCTTCCCTCAACAAAATCCAGATTCAGGAAGTCCAGGAAGATTTGCGGCGGGGTGTCACCAAACTGTTGTACGTGGCCCCGGAGTCCCTTACCAAGGAGGAAAACATCGCCCTCCTCAAGGGTATCAAGATCTCCTTCTACGCCGTGGACGAGGCCCATTGTATCTCGGAATGGGGGCATGATTTCCGTCCGGAATACCGGAAAATCCGCTCCATCATCGAGGAAATCCAGCCGGCTCCGGTCATTGCCCTCACCGCCACTGCCACGCCCAAGGTGCAGAGCGACATCCTCAAGAATCTCCGCATCCAAGACGCCAAAGTGTTCAAATCGTCCTTCAACCGGCCCAATCTGTACTATGAGGTGCGGGACAAGGTGGAACCTGAGAAAGACATCATCCGTTTCATCCGCCAGAACCCCGGCAAATCCGGCATCGTCTATTGCCTGAGCCGCAAAAAGGTGGAAGAGATGGCCCAGATGCTCTCCATCAACGGAATCCGGGCCCTGCCCTACCATGCCGGCCTGGACGCCAAAACCCGGGCCGAGAACCAGGACAAGTTCCTGATGGAGGAGATCGACGTCATCGTGGCCACCATCGCCTTCGGCATGGGAATCGACAAGCCGGACGTGCGCTTTGTCATCCACTACGACATCCCCAAGAGCATCGAGGGCTATTATCAGGAGACGGGCCGGGCCGGTCGTGACGGCCAGGAAGGCCAGTGCATCACCTACTACAGTTACAAGGATATCCAGAAACTGGAAAAATTCATGCAGGGGAAACCCGTGGCAGAGCAGGAAATCGGCAAACAACTCCTGAAGGAAACGGTGGCGTACGCCGAGTCCAGCCAATGCCGCAGAAAACTGCTCCTCAATTACTTCGGGGAAGATTACGGACCCGATAATTGCGGCGCCTGCGACAACTGTCTCCATCCCAAGGCTCGCTTCGACGGCCAGGAAGAACTGTCCCTTGTGATAGAACTCATCGAGTCGCTGCCGGAACACTTCAAACTGGAGCATCTGGCGGGCATCCTTTCCGGCGTTCCCAACGCCATGATCAAGAGTTACCGGCACGACCAACTGCCTCTTTACGGGGCCGGCAAAGACCACGATCTCCGTTTCTGGGCCACCGTCATCCATCAGGGGATTATCCTGCATTATCTGGATAAAGATATTGAGAATTATGGCCTTATCTTCGTGACCGAGGAGGGAAAGAAGTTCTTCGAGCACCCCCATGAGGTGCTTCTGGTAGAAGACCGCACCTTCTCCGAAGGAACCGACGACGAGGATGAAGACAGCGCGGCAGCCGTCCGTGGAGGCGGCGGGGGAGACCAGGTGCTCCTGGCCATGCTCAAGGACCTCCGCAAGGACTTGGCCCACAAACTGCGGCTTCAGCCCTGGATCGTTTTCTCGGATCCTTCGCTGGAAGACATGTCCATCGTGTATCCGCTCACCCTCAAGGAACTGTCGGAGAAATGCCAGGGCGTGGGCGAGGGGAAAGCCAACAAATTCGGCAAACCTTTCGTGGAACTCATCGCGAAGTACGTGGAAGAGAACGAAATAACCCGTCCGGACGACTTTGTGGTAAAGTCGGTGGCCGCCAAGTCGGGCAACAAGGTCTATATCATTCAGGCCATTGACCGCAAACTGGACCTGAAGGATATCGCCGCCTCCAAGGGGCTGGACATGGACGCCCTCCTCACGGAGATCGAGGCCATCGTTTCCACGGGCACCCGCATCAATCTCAATTACTATATTGAGCAGGAACTGGACCCGGAAGTGGTGGAAGAAATCTACACCTGGTTCAAGGAAGAAGCCGCTTCGGATTCGCTCTCCGATGCCCTCCAGGCCCTCAGTGACGACTATGAGGAACTGGAAATCCGCCTGGTGCGCATCAAATTCCTCTGCGAAGTGGCAAACTAGTGTTTGCCACTTGTCGCTCTTCATTACCCCCACCCGGAACCCCTCCCTCCGGGGGAAGTGTTTTTCGGAGAAGGAACTGAAAATTAGAGGTAAATCAGACTGGAAAGGTTGTCAGGGACGAAAAGCCGGCGGGCCATGGCCTGAAGCGCCTCGGGCGTAATGGCCTCTATCTGCGCACGCGTCTGGGCCGGCGTCAGGATTTCTCCCCAGGAGAGCAGGCTTTTCCCCATGGACAGGCATTGGGCTTCGCCGGATTCGGAACCGATGGCCAACTGGCCCAGCAACTGTTTTCGGTAGGCCTTGATCTGGTTCTCCGTAAAGGGCGTTTCCTGCAGGTGGGAGAGGATTTTCCGGATGGTTTCCAGACAGGCGTCCAGATTGGGTTTGTCACAGCCGAAAGTGATGGCGAGGATCCCGCTGTCGGCATACTGCGTGTAGGAACATTCGATGCCGTACACCCAGCCGCGCTTTTCCCTGAGTTCCTTGTTGAGCAGCGAATTGGAGGCGGGACCGCCCAGGATGTTGGCCAGCATGGCGCACACAAGCCTGTCCGGCATTTCGTACAGGGACGGGGCCTTGCACCCCAGCACGGCATTCACCTCATGATGCCTTTTATCGATTACTTTGTGAAAAGACATTTCCGATCAGTTTCAAAACCTGTTTTTCCAGTTTCTCCTCGTCCATATCGGCCACTACCGTAAAGACCATCTTCTCCGGCACGAACTTTTCGGCCATGAAGCGCCGCAGCATTTCCGGCGTAATCTTTTTCACCGAGGCCGTTGTCCCCAGAATGGGCGTTTCCAGCGGATTGCCTTCGAACAGGAGCGATTCGAAGCGGTCGTACACATCTTCGGACGGATTGTCTTTGTAGGAGATAATCTCGTCCAGGACCACGCCGCGTTCCGTCTCGATTTCCTTGTCGGGGAAAGTGGCTTCCGTCGCCAGTTCGAAAAGAAGCCGTGCCGCCTTGCTCCAGTCCTCTTTCAGGACCGTCGCATGCAGGACAATCTCCTCTTTGGTGGTGTATGCGTTGAGTTCGCCGCCCAAACGGTCCAGATAACCGTTGATGACCGCCGCGCTTTTGTGGCGGGTTCCCCGGAACATCGTATGCTCCACAAAATGGGCGATGCCGGCAGGGTAGCCGTTTTCATCACGCGTTCCGCATCCTATGGTGAGGGCACAGTATGCCGCGGCCCGGCCGCTTTGCCGGACCGCGTAGCGCACCCCTTCCTTGCTGACTCCGCTTCTCATCTCTTTCTTGCCAGGCGCTTGAGGTCGTCGGCCGTGAAGCCGACGCCGCTTTTTTCCGTGATTTTGTGTTTGTAAATGTAATAGAGTGTGTGGGTATCGGCCTCGAAAAGCATCTTGTAGCAGTACGACGCCCCGTTTTTCGGCATGAAGGGGGCCACCACATAGGCCACCAGGGTGTTATAGTCTCCTTCCAGGAAGGCTTTGTCGGCCTCGGATTCATCTACGATGTGGATGTCTTCGTCCAGGAAGCGTTCCATCTGTTTCTGAGAGACAGATTCGGAGATGTCACCGTCGGCGATATACAACTGCTTCATTTTGCCGAACTTGTTGTAGTTCTGATTGAACCAGGCCTCCATGCCGTAGGCTACCTTTTCGGATTCCATGGCCGCCAGGGCATATTCCTGGATGGCCTGGATGAGCGGCCCGAGATACACCAGTTCGCGTCCGTTGCCGCCGGCGGCGGCCATCAGCGGCAGGGAGATGACTTCTGTCATGGAACTGATGCCGTCCTTGGCCTGCGGCCCGCCTTTCACCAGGGAAAGGAAGGTGATGCCGGGGTTCTCTTCGTCCTTGAAACGGCTTTCGGCCGCGATCAGGAAGTAGTACTGGGCCGATGTCTTGAGCGTCTCGAAGCGGTCCATGGTGCAGAATTCAAAGGGGGAGGCGGTCCAGATGTTCACCACCTCCTGCTTCAAACTGCTGTCGATCAGGTCATTTCCGGTAAGGACAATTTGAACCACTTTGTCGTTGAAGTCGTTCAGGATGTATTTCCGGGTATTGATTTTGCCCTGGCCCCAGGCAGTGGCGGCAAGCGCCAGGGCACAAAGCAGCATTACAACTTTCTTCATTTCCTTCTTCTTTTGAGTTTGCAAAGGTACAACTCTTTTCGTTCTCAAAAAAGATGCCCGTTTTGCAGAAGGCAGGCCGTTAGGAGGCTTTATTCGTAGAACAGCATGGAGGCGGGGAGGTTGGGCACATCGATTCCCTGGCCATTCAAGCCCAGATTCAGGCAGTCCCCGCCCCACGTGTCAAAGTACTGGACTTCCAGGCGGTGGTAGCCGGCGCCCAGTTCAATCCAGGCCTCCTTGCTGCCGCCTCCGGGTTGTCCCAGATTCCACAGCAACTGTCCGTCCAGCCAAACCTTAGAGCCGTCGTCCGATTCCACCGTAAAGAAATAGAGACCTTCCTTTTCGATTTTCATGAGGCCTTTGAAAACAATGCCGAAATGGTCTTCTCTCTGTTTGACCGCCTCTGTTCCAAAGACAGGGGCAATGCCGCTTTTTTTCACAGGAGCGGCCATCACTTCCTCACAGTCCGTGAAATCCCCTTCATGGTAAGTATAACGGAGCCCATTCCCTTTCGGTGTGGCTTTTACGGCCGGGAAAACGGCAGATGCCTTGGGATGGAAGTCCTCTTCCCGGCGATAGTCGGGATCAAACGGAACACATTCCTCCCTGTTTTCGGGCCGAAACTCCACGCCCAGCCTGTCGGCGATGGTGGCTGCGAGTTGCCGGGTGTAGAAAATGCCGTTATCGGAGGTTTCTCCCCGTACCGGCACGTCTTTGCCGAAGGCTATGAACCAGGTCTGCTCGGAGCCGCGTATATTTGCGCTATGGAACCGGAAAGCCGCCCCCGTTCCCCGTCCGTGATCACAGGTGAGCAGGTAGGTGGTCTTTCCCTTGTAGAAAGGATCTGACTCACAATACTCTACGATGCGGCGAATGTACAGGTCCGTCCAATGGGCGGCGTCCAGATAGAGATCGTATCGGCCTCTGTGGGCATAGGAGTCCGTATCTCCGAAACCCACATAGAACACCTTGGGGTGATCGGCCTTGAGGGTCTCCATGGCCATTCCGAAGGTGACGCAGTCCAGCCGGGCCGTAGGCCCGATACCGCCATCGGCGATGCCGGAGTCGATATCCTGCATCCTTTGGGCGACAGGCGTATCCGTGTAGGAGGGTTCATGTCCGCTGCACCCCGGGAAGCCGCCCCGCTCGTTGTTTACGGCAAAGCGGATGCTCTCCCAGGAGGAGTACATCATCACTTTTCCCTTGTACCGCGGATCATGGTTCACCACTTCCAGTACGCTCACGTTGGGGTTGGGGACGGGGTCGTTGCTGGTGACGCGTTCATCGTCGGCCAGGCCGCAGAACATCTCACTGTAGCCGGGATAGGAGAACCACATCTTGTTGGATACCTGCATGAGGCTGTTTTTCCCCCGGTTGCCGATTAAATAGCCGTGCTCCGGCACATAACTCCAGATGAAGGGCATGAGGGTGGAGCGCCGCTCCTCGGGCGTTTCACGCCAATAGGCCTGTTTCAGTGCCGATGGATCCGGCACGAAGCGGGCGCTCTCCACCAGGGCTTCATCGGCCCCGTTGAAGAGTTCCTGCCAGCGCAGGCCGTCAAAGGTAATGATGACAAGACGGGGATCGTCATCCCCCTTGCTGCAGGAGAGCAGCGCCGCCAGCGCCAGAACTCCCAGGATGAAAAAACGCTTCATGATTCAGTAAATGAGGTTTTTACAAATGTAACGCAAGCTTTCCAAAAATCAAAGTTAACGCTTTTGTCCGACAATATCAAACGGGCATGCAAAAAGGAGCGGCCCCGGTGAGGAGCCGCTCCGAATAAACGTGCAAACAGGAAATTACTGTGCCTGGTA